>LSQX01212670.1_pt1 | contig 33106 bp, 35 predicted proteins | sample 654561 | NCBI WGS metagenome assembly LSQX01 (sample SAMN04489861, study PRJNA283612) | anaerobic digester metagenome | isolation source: 4 biogas reactors fed with cattle manure at either 37C or 55C with and... | place: Denmark: Kongens Lyngby | collected 2014 | reverse complement strand
CCGCATTAGCTCTTTATTGAGGTCATTTTTATGCTACAATTAAATTCTAACGCCGTAAATGGCCTGCAGCTGACAGTGGGTCCCGTGCGATGCGGCCCGTGAACCCCGCCAGGTCTGGAAGGAAGCAGCGGTAAGCGGTAAACCGTAGGTGCCGCGGGGTTGCCCGCTTCAGCTGCAGACCGGATACGGCGTTTTCTCTAGAGGAAGGAGCATTATCATGGCAAAAATCGCCTTTTATCGAGAATGGAGACCTCAAACTTTTGATGAAGTAGTGGGCCAGGAGCAGGTTGTCTTTCCATTGCGTCAAAGTGTGGTCAAGGGCGAGACCGGCCATGCTTATCTGTTCACAGGAACCAGAGGTACAGGCAAAACCTCACTGGCGCGCATTTACGCCAAAGCAGTCAATTGCCTGAATCCGGAAAATGGCAATCCCTGTAACAAATGTGAGATCTGCGCCGGCATCGATGAAGGAACTTTGCTTGATGTCATAGAAATGGATGCCGCTTCACATAACAGTGTCGAAAACATTCGCCGTTTGACTGATGAAGTGCTCTTTGCGCCTGCCTTTGCCAGATACAAAGTATATATAATTGACGAAGCTCACATGCTCTCCCAGGGAGCTTTCAACGCTCTGCTCAAGACACTTGAGGAACCTCCTGCGCATGCGATTTTCATCCTGGCTACAACTGAACCTCACCGCATTCCCGCTACAATCATCTCCCGTTGTCAGCGTTATGATTTCAGGCGCATTCCATTGACAGACGTGACTGCCAGGCTGCGCTTAATCGCCGACAGCCATAAGATAAATGTGACTGATGAAGCCTTGAGGACGATGGCAATTTTGGCAGAAGGAACCCTGCGAGACGCCATTTCTCTGCTTGATCAGGCAAATACAGGCGTTGAAGGCGATATTACACGGGACGCCGTGTTAGATCTGGCAGGTTTGGTCGACGACCGGTTCCTGGCAGACCTTGCTAATGCTTTGCTCTCCAAGCGGATTGATCAGCTGTTAGACCTGGTTAATCTGCTCTCCTTGTCCGGGCGTGACCTGATCCAAACCACAGCTGATCTTGCCCGCTATCTGCGCAATGTCTTAATCTGTAAAATATCCGACGATTCCTCAGAAATGATTCAAGTTACCGAGCAGTCATTAAACAATATGCTGCACTTAGCAAATCTTTCAGATACCAAGACATTGATTAATTTGATTCAGGGCTTATCCTCACTGCTGAGCGAGCTGCGCTGGACACCGGATCTGCGCACCAGCTTGGAAATTGGTTTGATAAGACTTTTGGGCGATGTTCCGGATTCAGTTCTTGCAAAATTACACACCGGTAATGCAGCCGGCACGGTAAAAAGCGCTGCCGAGAGTAAATTGCCAACGACTGAGAAAATTGTTGAAGGGTCAGCAAGCTCCGAGCCGATGCAGGCTTCAGAAGAAGCCCTCGAAAAGTCAGAATCTGACCACAGCGAAAATATATCAACCGAGCCGATGCCGTCTTTAGGCGAAGCACCCGAAAAATCAGAATCTGACCACAGTGAAAATATATCAGCCGAGCCGATGCCGGCTTCAGAAGAAGCACCCGAAAAGTCAGAATCTGACCACAGCGAAGACATGGCCGGCGAGCTTGAATCGAGCGCAGTGTTAGCCCATGAACAACTGATTACTCATTGGACAAATGTCTTAAACGAGCTAAATGAGTTGGGGAATATAGATATATTAATCATGGCGCGCTCTTCGCGTGTCAGTTATGATGGTACGGACTGGTACCTTGACTTTGACAGCAGTATGAATTCACAATACGAGCGCTGCAGCATGCCGGACGCGACCAGATTGCTATGCCGGCTCGTCTCGCAGGAGATGCAGCAGCCCGTCAAAGTAATAATCAGACAAAACAAAGATGCAGCAAACAATAGCGGCGCTACTGCTGAACCTGAATGGCTCAGTCGTATCCGTAAGGTTTGTCAGGACACAGATGTGCCCTTAGAAGTGGAGGAATAATAGATGGCGAGAAAAGGAATGCCGCCGGGAAAAGGCTTTGGCGGCGGTAATATGAATCAGCTTATGCAGCAGGCGCAGCGTATGCAGCGAGAACTTGAAATTGCTCAGGAAGAAACCAAAGACATGACCGGAGAAGCTTCTGTCGGCGGCGGTTTTGTCAAAGTTACTGTTGGCAGCGACCATCAAGTTATCTCATTGGAGCTGGCTCAGGAGGTTATCGATCCGGACGATGCAGAAATGCTGCAGGATTTGGTTGTGGCCGCAATTAACGAGGCAATGCGCGATCTCGACAGCAAGATTGAAGCCAGAATGGCCAAAGTAACCGGCGGCAGCGGCCTGGGCTTTCCGGGATTATAAACGATGGCCAGACATTTTTCACCTGCTATTGACCGCCTGATTACAGCACTGGGCAAGCTGCCCGGAATCGGCAGAAAGGGTTCTTACAGGCTTGCTTATTATATCCTCGCACAGGAAGATTCTTTTGCCCTGGAATTAGCTGATGCGATCAAAAATGCCAGGGAGCAAATACATTTGTGTCCTATTTGTTGTGATTTGACAGAGACCGATCCCTGTGAAATCTGCGCTTCGCCGCAGCGCGACCGTTCCATGATCTGCGTCGTTGAAAATCCCCGCGATATCGTTTCTATTGAGCGAATTCAAGAGTACAAAGGTCTTTACCATGTCTTGCATGGCGCTATCTCACCGATGCAAGATATCGGCCCCGAACAAATTAAACTTAAAGAGCTGCTAGTCAGACTGCAGAATGCTGACGAAGTATCTGAAGTCGTATTGGCGACTAATCCCACTGTTGAAGGAGAGGCGACAGCTTTATATATCGCCCGCCTGCTAAAAAATACCGGCATCAAAACCACTCGTCTGGCACACGGAATCCCCATGGGCAGCGATTTGGAATATGCGGACGAAGTCACTTTGATGAGAGCTTTCGTAGGCAGACAAGACATCAATTAGAGCGAAAATATTTTACAGTTACATCACTTTAATAATAGCTGAATGTTTCAAGATAATTTGTTGAAGGCGCTTAAGCTTGCGGGCAGCGCCTTAAGCATTTCTTACATAGACTTGCTGATTGACAAATGGATAATAACGTCAGGTATTGCTTATAAAGATCAAATTCCACTTCTACTTTTCTTCAATGATTATATCTTCCGGAGCGACCATGCCCAAACTATCTCTGGCCACTCGTTCGATATATTCAGGCGTTCCCCCAATACTGAGCAGCTGTTCCAATTCAGAATTGATAGCCTCCAGTTCCGCCTTCTCTGCAGCCAGCTCCTCATGTTTGCGCAGCAATCGTTCAGATTCTTGCTCCTGGGAGACAAATATAGTAAAGCAAACGGCAAGCACAACTATCAAAACACCGGAAAAAATCATCCTCGTTAACGCCGCTCTCGACATTTTGGTTTTAACTTTTTCAGTTGAGCGTCTGCCGCTCATAGCCACAAGACCTCCTGCTGACGTTACATCATTACTTGACAGTCTGTGTCGTTCATTGTATCTGTTTTTTGTTCGGTTTGTCCAGTGGAGGAGAGCTTTTTTGCTGTAAAATCGGACTAAAAAAAGTCCAAAATTGGACTTTTAAGTAAAAGTAATCAAATTGTAATAATCTAAAAACGACTGGGGATGAGCTAGTTACCGCTCCTTACTCAGTTTCCTTCTTAACTCAAGAGTTGGTATAGAGTTTCTGCCTCTTCTTTTTTTACCGACTGCTTAATATCTGTAACCTTAATCTTGGTCTGTCTTTCGCCAAAACCAATTTCAATTATATCTCCGATAGCAACTTCAGTGCCTGGTTTCGCTCTCTTGCCGTTGATGTTAACTCTGCCGGCAGCTGCCATTTCATTAGCGACAGTGCGGCGCTTAACTATTCGCGACACTTTCAAAAACTTATCTACTCTCATTTTCTTCTCTCTTCTCAATCAACTTAATCTCATCCCACAAATTGTCCAATTCCTCCAGAGTCATATTCTCCAAATCTCTGTTTTCGGCCTTGGCCAATTGTTCCATACCGGCAAATCTGCGAATGAACTTATCGGTGCAAAAATTGAGTGCAACTTCCGGTTCAACTTTTAAGGCTCTGATGTAATTCACTACGGCAAATAACAGATCGCCGGATTCTTTTTCTATGGCTTTTTGACCGTCTGCAGCACTCCATTCTCCGCCGGACAATTTCTTTTGAGCTTCTTCTATCTGCTCTTTTATCTCTCCCAGTTCTTCTTGTATCTTCGCCAGCGAACCGCTGCTGTCAGGCCAGTCAAAACCCACTTGCGCCGCTCTTTTTTGGACTTTGTACGCTCTGGTAAGAGCCGGCAGTGATCTAGGCACATCCCGGAGGACTTCTGTCTGGCTCTTTTGCCCCTTCTCAATTTTTTTATTCTTTTCCCAAGTGCGCAGCACTTCGGCAGAGTCACACGCCACATCCTGCCCGAAAACATGTGTGTGCCTGGAAATCAATTTCCGTGATATGGAAGTAACAATGTCATTGAAATCAAATTTACCATCTTCTTCCGCAATTTTGGCATGAAAAACGACCTGCATCAGCACATCTCCCAATTCTTCCTTCAAACTCTCAGGATCATCTGCCTGTATAGCATCTATTGCCTCATATGCCTCTTCAATTAAATTATGCTTAATGCTGGAGTGAGTTTGCTCTCTGTCCCAGGGACAACCGTCTGGAGAACGCAAAAATGTCAGAATTGAAATAAGGTCGTCAATCTCGTATTCCTTTTTTGTTAATTCTTCTATGCTGAAATTTTTAAATTTTTCCTTGTCTGCGTCCACTGTCTCAGTTCTCCCGATTCTTTATTTATATAAGCTTCATGCACAAACAGTATACGCTGATTGCTGCTGCTACGGAAACTTTTTGTCAAGCTACCGGAAAAACTCCTTTTAGATCGCTGCGCGCTTCTATGCCCTGCCGCGGCAGATAGATGGAAGTGTAAGTGAGCGTACCGCGGTCATTGGTTCCCTCGCTCGAGCGCACATATACTTTCACCATTACGCAAGCGCGACAGCCCATAATAACGTAACTTGAGTTAAACTATGGATAATACAAATTTTACAAAGGAGAAATAACCATGCCGAAAAGAGTATTGATTGTCGGTGGGGTTGCCGGCGGCATGTCTGCGGCGGCTCGAATCCGCAGACTTGATGAAGAAGTAGATATAATTGTCTTTGAACGTGGTGAGCATGTATCTTTTTCCAACTGCAGTTTACCCTATCACTTGAGTGGAGTGGTCGACTCCAGTGAAGAGCTGGTTTTAACAACTCCCAAAACGTTAAAAGGCAATTACAATATTGATGCCCGTGTTCGGCACGAGGTCATCGATATTGACCGTTCTAAAAATGAGGTAATAGTAAAAAATCTCAATACCGGCGAAATATACCGCGAAAATTATGACAAATTGGTTCTCTCTCCCGGAGCAAGAGTACCTTTACCGCCCATCAAAGGTCTTGACGAAATTACCTATTTCACAGTGCGCGACGTTCGGGATGCTGATACTTTGCGTAAGCGTATTGCAGAAACAGGGGGTGCCAATGTCGTGGTGGTTGGCGGCGGCTTTATAGGCGTAGAGACAGCTGAAAATCTGCAAATGGCAGGCTGCAATGTAGCCCTGGTCGAGATGATGCCTCAAATTCTGCTGACTTTTGACTTCGACATGGTTCAAATACTGCAAAAGGAAATGACGGATAAAGGGATAAAGCTTTGCTTAAATCAGGCCGTCAGGGCTTTTGAAAATGGTCAAGCTGTCTTGGATTCCGGAGAAAAACTCCCTGCAGACATAGTTGTCATGGCCACAGGCGCGGTGCCGGTCTCAGACTTGGCAGAGAAATCAGGATTAGAATTGACAGGCAGAAAAGCTATCAAAGTTGATACAAATTTTCTGACCTCAGATCCTGATATCTACGCCATTGGTGACGCTGTCGAGGTCTATCATCGACTTTCGGGGCAAATGGCTCCTCTGGCTTTGGCAGGCCCGGCACTTAAACAAGCTCGTTTCATAGCTGATCATATGTATGGCAGATATACTATGAATACAGGCTATATCGGTTCCTCCTGCCTTCAAGTTTTTGACTATAACGGTGCGGTAACCGGCCTGACAGAAAACATAATTAAGCGTAATAAACTACCCATACCCTATGACTATGTTTACGTTATTCCCACAGACATGGTAAGCATTATGCCCCGTGCCGAAAATCAATATTTGAAAGTGATCTTTGAAGTGCCTACCGGCAGAATACTGGGTGCGCAATGTATAGGAAAAGGCGATGTTGTCAAGCGCTGTGATGTTATTGCGGCCATGTTGAAATTCGGACCAAACTTGGAAGATCTGAAAGATCTTGAGTTATGCTATGCGCCGCCATTTTCTATTGGCCGTGACTCAGTCAATTTTGCCGGCTATGTGGGGCTGAATATTCTGCACGGAAATCTTAAGCAAGTCCACGTTTCCGATGTCAGAGGGCTTGTGGAGTCGGGTGCTTGCTTCATCGATTCTCGCTATAAGTCAGAATTTGATTGCGGTCATATCAAAAACGCAATAAATATTCCTTTACATGAAATGAGACAGCGTATGGATGAAGTACCAAAAGATCGGCCGGTCTACCTCTACTGCCGCTCCTCCACACGCAGTTACAATGCTTTGTGTGCTCTCCAAAACAGTGGCTGGGACAATATCTTTCTGGTTTCCGGTTCCATGCTGGGTGTATCCTGGTATGAATGGTTTGAAGATCAACGTACCGGCAGAGAGCCTATCGTCACCGAGTACAATTTTATTTAAAAAGCTTGAATAACAAGACTTAAACATTCAAGACATAGACATCTGAGACAAGAACATTCAAGAAAAGCAAATTGAAAGGAAAAACTTATGAATGACACTATGAAATCAATTTTTGAACGCAGCAGTACTCGCGCCTATACCGGTGAAGCTGTCTCTCCCGAGATGATTAAAGCTTTGAAGGAGGCTGCTCTGGCATCGCCTACAGCTGATAACGATCAAGAAAACCGCTTTATATTTGTCACTGATAAAAATTTACTTGCCAAAATCAATGAAAAAACTTATGAGGTTATGATAGCTGACAGCGACGATGAAAATATTAATTGCTTGAAACAGCGCAGCGCTAAAGACATTTTCTACGGGGCGCCACTGGTCATAATTATATATTCTCAAAATTCACATTTCGCTTATATAGATGCCGGTATCGCAGTACAGAACTTGGCGCTGGCTGCTCATTCTCTTGGTTTGGGTTCATGCATCAACGGAATGTGCAGGCGCGCCTTTTATCGCAATATATCGGGAAATCTCAGTTCCGAATTAGGCTTTGCTGAAGACGAAGATTTCCGCATAGCTATCGGCATAGGGCATATCGCCAGGGATAATGAACCGCATAAATTTGATTACTCGCATATTCGAGAGATTTAGCAGTTGTGCCGGCAGTCAGATAACAGACATCTCAGCAATGCTTACCATAGGGATACGAAACAATCAGGATTTAATAACTTTAGTTATTGACATATGTCACAATCATGCTACAATGAATATAAAAGACATATGTCAACAACTGAAGGAGGTGAATTATATGCCCAGAAGAGATGGGACAGGACCGAGAGGTCAAGGACCTTTGTCAGGCAGAGGCTACGGGCCGTGCGACGGCACGCTGAACTATAGATATGGGGCCGGTTACGGTTACGGCTGCGGCCGTGGATTCGGCAGGCGCGCATTTTGGGGTCAAGGCTCAGTTAGGTCTGATGAAGAGATGCTGGCTGAGGAGAAACAATTTTTGTTAAAGCGTCTGGCTGACATCGATGAACAACTGGAATAGAAAATGAGTATTTAATTTGACACAGAGGCAATCAGAGTACTCTGATTGTCTCTGTGTCGCAAATAGGAGAATGATTGTGCCAAGACCGATAAAGCGAAGAAAAGTGTGCATGCTTCCCGATCAAAACCGATTTGGGCCATTAGGGCCTTCTGACATTGCCGTAGATGCAATTATCATGACTATCGATGAGTATGAAACGATCAGATTGATCGATCTGGAAGGTTTTACTCAGGAAGAAGCTGCTCAGCAAATGGCAGTTGCTCGCACGACTGTTCAGGGTATCTACGCAGAGGCCAGACATAAGTTGGCTCAAACCTTGGTCAATAGCTGCGCTTTAATCCTTGAAGGGGGAGAGTACGAACTCTGTGATGAGTTAGTCCAGAACTGCGGACCGGGCTGTCGCAGACATGGCCGCGGCGCGGGACACCGCCCGGGTCAGGGGCAGGGGCAAGGCGCAGGTCGTGGTAATCACCCGGGCAGAGGTCAAGGCAGAGGCAAGCTGTCCGGTGAAGGTCAGGGCTCCGGTCGTGGCCGGGACTGATTGTAGTAATAAAAAATTAAGATAAATTTTTATGGAGAATATGATGATAAAAATCGCTATGCCGGTAAACGGAATTACTGCTGCGAATGTAGCAGACATAAGTGTAAATAGATCTTTTGGGCGAGCCCCATATTTCTTGATTTATGATACAGGAACGCAAGAAAGCTCATTCCTGCAAAACAGTGCGGCGGGTAATCCCGGCGGTGCCGGAATAAAAGCGGCACAGCTAATTGTAGATCAACAGATAACTGCTCTATTGACTCCACGGTGCGGAGAAAATGCTGCAAATATTCTGCAGTCTGCAGGAATCACACTGTATCAAACAATAGATGCATCAGTGGAAGAGAACATCAATGCATTTATCAACGGGAAACTGCTTCTGCTGGAAGATATTCATCCCGGCTTCCACGGTTAGGTGACTGAAGTGCATATTGCTGTTTTGAGCGGCAAAGGCGGGACCGGCAAAACGCTGGTCTCAGTCAATTTAGCGTCAGTCGCAGAAGCATCAACTTATATTGATTGCGATGTCGAAGAGCCAAACGGCCATCTTTTTTTGAAGCCTGAAAAAGTTCAGGAAGACGATGTTTTGGTCTTAATTCCCCAAGTTAACAACGCGCTTTGCGATGGCTGCCGCCAATGTGTTTCTTTCTGTCGTTTCAATGCTTTGGCCTATATTAACGAACAACTGATCGTTCTTGAAGATATTTGTCACTCATGCGGCGGATGTGTCCTGATCTGTCCGCAGCAAGCCTTGAGCGAAAAAACAAAGATAATCGGTCAAGTGCAGCGGGGTATCTCGGAGCGAATACAGGTCACAACAGGCATATTGAAGCCGGGCATTCCTTCCGGTACTCCCATAGTCAGCCAAATGATGCAAAACGATATGCTTGAGCCTTCGCAGCTGACCGTAATTGATTGCCCGCCCGGCAGTGCCTGTATCGTCATGGATTCAATAAAAAATGCCGATTATTGTGTGCTGGTTGCTGAACCGACCATCTTTGGTTTACACAATTTTAAAATGGTTTATGATTTGGTAAGATTGTTTAGGCTGCCCTGCGGCGTTGTTCTCAACAAACAACAAGCTGACAAGGATCCGGTTGAGCAATTTTGTTTGGACAACCATATAAAAATCTTGAGCAAGATTCCATATGACGAGGAGTTAGCTCACTTGAACTCAAAAGGTCAGATTGCAGTGAAGGTTAACGAGAAATATCATATGCTCTTTTCTAAATTGCTTAACACAATCATCGAGGAGGCCGCTCATGAAACAACTCCTCGTTCTTAGTGGCAAGGGCGGTACCGGAAAGACGACGGTGGCCAGCGCATTTATAAAACTGTCGGAAGCAAAAGTTTATGCGGATTGTGACGTTGATGCTCCTAATTTGCATCTAATCATGGACTGGGACAGTGCCCCGATAACATCGAACTATTACGGTCTGTCCAAAGCCGTCATCAACCATGAGCAATGCATCAATTGTGATTTGTGCAGAGTGCATTGCCGCTTTGCCGCTATCACTGTGAGGGAGTGTTATGAGGTTAATCCCTATGACTGTGAAGGCTGTGGAGTCTGTGAGTATATCTGTCCTACAGATGCCATAAGCATGTTGCCGCATGTTGCCGGAGAACTGATACTATATGAAGAGGCGGCGAAAGTTTTTTCAACAGCAAAACTCAAAATGGGCAGCGGCAATTCAGGTTTGCTGGTTACTGAGGTCAAGAAAGCGATGCTGGCATCGAAGACAGAAGGCGAATTGGCAATAATTGACGGCTCACCGGGCATAGGCTGTCCTGTCATAGCTTCTCTCAGTGGGGTTGACATGGTTATGATTGTGGCTGAGCCATCTATATCGGGATTTAGTGATATGGAACGAATTATCCGGATAGCGAGAGGCTTTGGCCTGAAAATTGCCGTTTGCGTCAATAAATTCGATGTGAATCTGGAGATTACTAAAGAAATTGAAATCTTTTGTCAAGGTCAGAATTTGCCGGTTATTGGGCGCATTCCCTTTGATACCGCTGCCGTCAAAGCCCTAAATCGCGGACAGACAATCGTAGACATTGATTGTGCGGCGGGTAAAGCGGTACGATCAACTTATCAGGCAGTGATGGAGCTTCTTTTTAATGAGAGCAGCGTGATGCATATATGAAAATAACCACTTTGATGGAAAATACAGCTATTTCCGATCGCTTTAGAAGTGAGCATGGTCTTAGCCTATACATAGAGGCGGGAGAGCAAAAGATTCTATTTGATGTCGGGGCCAGCCCCGGTTTCTTAGATAATGCAAAGGAAATGGGTGTTACAATTGCTGATGTAGATTATCTGGTCATCTCGCACGGCCATTATGATCACGGCGGAGGATTGGCCTGTTTTCTGCAGACTAACAAGAAGGCTGAGATCTTCATACACCATCAGGCGTTTACCATGCAGTACGCTCAAAGACCTGACAATACAATGGAATATATCGGTTTAGAACAAACTTTAGCCAAGAATAAACGAATTACCTTCACTTCAGGCAACCATGTTATTGCGCCCGGTATTGAATTATTTACTTGTGATGATCACAAATGGCCGCTGCCCAAATCCAATCGTGACTTGTTAACAAAACGGGGCGTGGAGCTGCGGGAGGATCCCTTTAATCATGAGCAAAATCTAATTATTGAAGAGAATGGTCAACTGCTTTTAATTGTAGGCTGTGCGCACAATGGCATCTGCAATATTCTCCGGCAATTTCAGACACTAAAGGGCAGAATGCCTGATAATGTAATTGGAGGTTTCCATCTCTCCTGCGGTTCGACTGAAAGTGAAAATGCTGAAACAATAGACCGGATCGCTCATCATCTGCTCGACACTCAAACTAACTACTATACTTGTCATTGCACGGGTCTGGAACCGTACAGCAGGCTCAAAACTATTATGGCTGACCGTATTGACTATCTGTCAGCGGGCAGCCAATTAGAAATTTAGGAGGAAAAACGAAAGACATGTCAACGGAAAACAAAGATAACAAATTCGCAGTGCAGCTTAACGAGCAAAGCAGTGTGAAAAAGGTCATTGGGATTATCAGTGGCAAAGGCGGTGTGGGGAAATCTCTGGTCACCTCTCTGCTTGCTGTAGCGATGAACCGAAAGGGCTATCAAACGGCGATTATGGACTCAGACATTACCGGTCCATCAATACCAAAAACTTTTGGCTTAAAGGAAAAAGCTGTCGGCCGCGATACGAATTTATATCCTGTACAAACGGCAAGCGGCATAAAAGTTATGTCTATCAATCTGCTGCTGGAAGATGAGACTGACCCGGTTGTGTGGCGGGGACCTTTAATAGCGAACGTCGTCAAGCAATTTTGGACCGACGTTGTCTGGGGCGATGTAGATTTCATGTTTATAGATATGCCTCCAGGAACCGGCGATGTCCCTCTTACAGTATTTCAATCGATTGCTGTGGATGGAATTATTGTGGTGACATCTCCACAGGAGCTGGTTTCCATGGTTGTTTCTAAAGCAGTCAAGATGGCGACAAAGATGGGTATCCCCATCATTGGTTTGGTGGAAAACATGTCTTACTTTAGGTGCCCTGACAATGACAAAGCCTATAAAATTTTTGGAGACAGCCATATTGAAGATATTGCAGCTGAGTACCAATTGGAAATATTGGCAAAGATTCCGATCGTGCCGGATATTTCTGCTGCTTGTGATAAGGGAACAATTGAAGCGATTTACGGAGACTGGCTTGATGAATTGGCTAATCGGATAGAAAGTGCTGAGGTAAAGTAAGATGTTAAGAATTGCAGTAGCAAGTGATGCAGGGGAAGTTACAGAACATTTCGGTCACTGTGAGAATTTTATTATTTTTGATACTGATGACGGTCGCATTGTAAAAGAGGATGTAGTTTCTAATCCCGGACACAAACCGGGATTTCTGCCTTGTTTTCTGAATGACTTGCGCGTGAACGTCATCATTTCCGGAGGTATGGGCGGCGGAGCCGTTGATATCTTCAACGAAAAAAATATTGAAGTCATTGTCGGTGCGGCAGGCAATGCAAAGACCGCAGTTGAAGAGTATCTGCAAGGTTCTTTAAAATCTGCCGGTACTGTTTGTCATGAACATATACATCAGGAAGAATGTGGTGAATAGAACACAATTCATTTTGAGTAATTACAAAAATTATTGTAGACGCCGTTCTGAACAGAAATTTATAGAGTAGGGAGATTACTATGACTTATCAGCCAAAACTATCGTCTGCATTCAATGATACCTATCTCAGGGGCAAACATATTTCTCCACAATCCGGTATGTGTTCATTTTGCACTGAGGAGTGTGAGGGGACATGTGAGATAGCCTTAGCGTCTGTCTTAGGCAAGCAAACTGTCTACCCAACCAACACCGGCAACAATCAGGTCGCATCGGAAAAGGATTATCCTATAGATTTCTCACACTTTAATATAAACGGACGTGTTTTTGGAGCCGTTGGTGCAGATGCCTGTCATGAAAAAGCAACAATTTACAATGTCAATCTGGAAAGAGAATATGGAAAGTTCAATCCTGTAAAATTAGCGATGCCGATTGTTCTGCCTGCTCTGATTAAATTGAACTGGCAAGATTATTTCGGTGGAGCGGCCATGGCGGGAGTAACATGCGTTATTGGAGAAGAAGCCAGAGACAAGGACCCTGACCTAAGAATTGAAAACAAAAAAGTAGTTGAATTTCCTGCTTTAGGCGCAATGCTGGATACTTTTCGGAAGTATGACCGGGGATATGGGCAGATTGTATTGCAGTGTAATGTAGAAGATGATCTGCTGGGGATCCCGGAATATGCCATAAAAGAGTATAATCTCGAGGCTTTAGAATTTAAATTTGGTCAAAGCGCCAAAGGCACTCAGCCAATTCGCAAATTAAAAAATCGACAGGAAGCCTTAGAAAAACAAGAAATAGGCATGTTGGTACTGCCGGATCCTCTAGACCCGGAAATCGTAAGAAAAGACGAAGAAGGAATTTGCCCAAACTTCTACATTTATACCCGCTTACCAATGTGGGATGAGGAGTACTTAATTAGCAGAATTGCAAACCTAAGAGAAATGGGAATCAAAAATTTCTATTTCAAAATGGCCGGTTATGATAAAGCCGATTTAGAAAGAGTAATCCGCATAGCCGGTGAGGCTATGGTTGACATGATTACTTTTGATGGTGCCGGCGGAGGAAGCGGATATAGCCCCTGCAAAATGATGAATGAATGGAGTCTACCTACGATACTTTTAGAAGATGCTGTCTGCCAGATTGTTGAGAAACTCAAATCTGAAGGCTGTCATATACCTGCTATAACAATGACAGGCGGATTCAGCTCTGAGGATCATGTTTATAAAGCGCTTGCACTCGGCAATCAAAACATCACTTGTGTTGGCTTATGTCGAGCTGCAATGACAGCGGCTATGACCGGTAAGAATATTGGCGCCAGAATAATGGAGGGAGACATCCCGCGAAACATGAAAAGATTTGGCGATACTGTCGACGAATTATTTTATGATTTGGCCGATCTAAGATCAATATACGGCAAAGCTGCAAATGATTTTTCTTTAGGGGCTGTGGGGGTGTTCTCCTTCTTAAACAAAATTGATTCCGGGGTAAAGCATTTTGCGGCTCTAAATCGCAAATTTGATATTGCTTATCTGGATAGGAGCGATTTGATTCCGTTGACTCGCGATGCAAAAAATCTCCTTGAAGGCAAGTGGTTTGACTAGTATCACTGTTAAAATCCAAGAGTATGGCCTTTCATTTGTCCTTTAGTTCGTTGACAAATATTGGCCATACTCTTGGATTTTTAAGAGTTTTTTGCAAATTTTTCCTGCAGTTCTTTTAATCTTCTTTAGACATTAAGGTTTTACTGCCTTCCAAGCTTCTCAGTTCAGAAATCTCCTCAGTAACCTCAGCAGTTCCCAGATAATTTCCCTCTGCGTCACGGACAGCATAAAAACGAATCAGAATAAATTGGCCATCTTTTTGGATCCAGAAAGTTTCCTCGTCCTTCTTTCCGGACTTAAAGTCTTTCACAATAGAGTCAACTTGATGCAAGCTCTTGGGAGGATGACAATCTTCTACCTTGCGTCCGATAATAGTTCTGGTTCGAGGGAAGACGCGATGTTTTCCTTCACTAAAGTACTGTACCTCGTCATTAGCATTCACATAGGTTATATCGCAGGGAATCGAATTTAGCAGTGCTTCCAGCTCACATGCGTTGAAACAGCCACTGGGAAGTACCACATCGCTGTCGCCGTTGTATTTTTCTTGCACCTCCCCTTCACCTTTTAGCCAGTTTGCTACATCCGAAGGGCTGGCGCCTTCTATATCAGAGGCGAAAGCATAGCCAAATTGCCAGCTCTCTTCTGCAATGATTTTCCAGTCTTCTTCCACAATGCTGTCGAGCAGAAGCGGCTTGAGAATTTCGTTTTCTTTTTGAATCATTCCGCGAACTTCAAATTCCATCTCAGCGAAAAGATCATCGTCCATTTCACCTGCTTCCGCTTTAGCCAAGGAGGCTTTGATCAGTCCGCGTATTTCGTCATCTTTACCCCACATGACCTTAGGCGGCGCGGTAATGCCGTTTCTTTCCAGATATGGGAACATTAGCTGCTCTTTTCGGCCATAATGTTTGTCAATATTCAGCAGTTCTTTAAGAGCTCTTACATAGCCCATATTATCTTCTGAAGACAGAAATTTTTTCTTCGACTCGGCATACTCACCGTCCAGAAATCTCTCCAGTCCATCATTTTCTTTATAAAATACTGTCAAGGGATGTCCCATCACAGGATCGACTGAGATTACATTGACAGTGCCTTCCACCACTGAAGCGTGCACATTACACAGGTTTTGGAGCTCTTCTACAGGCATGCCTGCCTTGATCAGCTCCGCTTCAGCGGCAGCAATCTCTCTGGCATCAACGCCCTCAAAAGCCGCACGAAATTCCTCCGTTACATCTTCAATGGCTGCGCCTTCACTAAGTTTTCGCAAAATATTCTTTAATATTTTAGCCTGATTCTTTTTTTCTGACATTGAAAATCTCCTATTCAATTATTCTTGTTGATTGTTTACAATCGCAGTAAATCGATGCTGATTTTCTGCAAATTCTTCTTCGATTTGTTAATTACAGTCAGACTATGATATCGAAACATTTCTTCCAAAAAAGATACAAATGTTCCCAAATAAATTTTTTGTTCTTACACACTGTAATTGCTTGACATCATAGCGGCAGATGTTATAATTTCTCTGGTAGTTATCCATGGCTAACTCATGTTAGGAGGCGCTATGACACTTGCAGAATTACTGCCGGGACAGCAGGCAAATATTGTCAGTGTAGGAGGCGAAGGCGCTCTGCGCCGTCGTCTGCTTGACATGGGCTTGACTCCGGGAACATCCTTGTTGATGGGGAGACCTGCTCCCAGCGGAGATCCGCTTTGTATTAGAATCCGCTCATACGTACTGAGTCTGCGTAAGGAAGATGCTGCCTTTATCGAAGTAAACAAAATCAGCCCCGCAGCCAGTCCTTGCGAGAACTGCTATGGATGCAGCCGCGCTCCCCTTCAGGGGAGGGGACGGAAGCGCAGACGCGGCAGACGCACCGGCAAAAGAGGTACCCTTTGATAGTAGCGCTTATTGGAAATCAAAACAGCGGAAAAACTACTGTTTTCAATCAAATGACCGGCAGCAATCAAAAAGTGGGAAACTTTCCCGGGGTTACCGTAAGCAAAAAGGAAGCCCCAATGCGCGGACATCCTGATTTCACAGTTGTCGATTTGCCCGGAATATATTCTCTTTCTCCTTATTCATCGGAAGAAGTTGTCACTCGAGACTTTTTGATTGATGAGAAACCCGATATTATCTTATATGTCATTGACACTACTCAAATAGAGCGTTCGCTCTACCTTTGCATTCAGTTAATCGAAATGAACATTCCCATGGTGATTGCGCTCAATATGATGGATGAGGTGCGCCTGCAGGGCAGTCACGTCCATATCGATAAACTCACTGAGCGTCTGGGAGTGCCGCTGATTCCAATCACCGCCTCCAAAAATGAAGGTATCCGCGAGCTGATTGACGAAACAGTCCGTGTAGCAAAGACAGGGCAGAAACCGGCCAATCTTGACCTTTGTTCAGGACCTGCTCATCGCGCAATTCATGCCATAATGTCTCTGACAGAGGAACGCGCAGCCACAGCGGGATTATCGTCGCGCTATGCCGCAACCAAGCTCGCTGAAAGAGATCCTTTGATTCAGAATCGACTTAATCTGAATGATAACGAACTTGAGGCGATCGAGCAGATTATCGTTTTAATGGAGGAAGAACTTAAAACTGATAATCTGGCCGCGCTGGCCAATATGCGTTATTGCTTTATTGATGAAGTGATCTCTGCCGGCATTCACAAAGGCACCGGCGAGAACTTATTAACTCAACGTCTTGACAGCGTCCTTACTAACCGATTCGCAGCGATTCCAATTTTTATTTTGTTGATGGCTCTGGTTTTTTGGGTAGCTTTTGGATTGCCCGGAACCTGGCTTTCTGATCTGCTTACAAATTACATGAGCTGGCTGACAGAACGAATAGACGTTGCGCTGACCTCAGCCGGGATAAATTTTGTTCTGCAGTCTTTGATAGTAGAGGGCATCCTTGCAGGAATAGGCTCGGTTCTTTCATTTTTGCCTTTGATAGCGCTGCTATACTTGATGTTAAGTATACTTGAAGACAGCGGCTATATGGCTCGGGTTGCTTTTGTCATGGACAGCTGGATGCGCCGTCTGGGTATTTCCGGGGCGGCAATTGTACCCTTAATTATGGGTTTCGGCTGCTCCGTGCCGGCTATTATGGCAACACGCACGCTGCCCAGTAAGCGTGATCGCCGCTTAACTATTTTTATGATCCCCTTCATGTCTTGTTCTGCCAAAGTGCCAATCTACGGCGCAATTGCTTCCGTATTTTTCCCAAATCATGCCGGACTGGTCATGGTACTTCTTTATTTCCTAGGGATCTATCTAGCTGTTCTGCTGGGGCTTAGCCTGCGTCAACGTTCAAATTCCAGTGAAGCGGCGCCCTTTATTATGGAGCTGCCTACCTACCGTTTTCCCTCTTTACTGTCTGTTGGCCGCAATCTCTGGCAGAAAATCCGGGACTTCCTTCGCCGGGCATTCACAATAATTTTAGCCGTAACCATAATCATCTGGTTCCTGAGCCGCTTCGATCGACATATGAATTTTGTATCCTCATCGGATGACAGTCTGCTCGCTTGGCTGGGTGCGGCGATAGCTCCCGTTTTCAGACCTATGGGATTAAGCGATTGGCGAATTCCGGCAGCTCTGATTTCCGGATTCACTGCCAAGGAAGCTGTTATTTCTACACTGGCTGTGATGAGCGGAGCCACTGTGGAGACACTGGGACCGACTTTGGCCGCTCTATTCACAACCCCTTCAGCCATCGCCTTTTTGGTCTATGTTCTTATTTACACACCCTGTGCCGCAGCTGTCACCGCAGCAAGAAACGAGTTTGGCAACTGGAGGGATACCTGGATAATGGTTATTTTCCAACTTGTCGCAGCTTGGATTGTTGCCGTTATCGCCTATGGTCTGGCTTTGCTGTGGGGAGTATCTTGGGGCGCGACAGCAGGTATAATAATTGCTTTGTTGCTGCTGCCGATAGCATTGAACTATAACGCTAAGGCGCGAAGAGAAAATTCAATCAGTTAAAAAGATTTGTAAAGAATTTTACTATTGCCTCGAAGATTCTAGTAAAGAAATCGACTACCTGATTCCACCAGCCTCCTTCTTTAGCTGTCTCGATGAAGTCAAGGGCTATTCCCCATGTCTTTTCACCGAAAGACTCCAGTTGTTCGAGAATTTTATCTACATCTTCAGCCTTAAGCGTATTCTTAAATTTCTCCAGCGTTTCTGCCAGTCTGTCTATGTCGGACTGAGAGATGTTAATCTTGTAATTGTTTAGGACATTGTTGATAATTACAGTTATCTGCTCAATGGCGATATTCTCCCTGCCTTCTTTTTCCACCAGTTCAGCGATCTGACCTTTAATCTCGGTTAGCGCCTTGGAAAAATCCTCCGAATCAAATTCTTCATTATTGGCGTTATTATCCTCTATTACAGTTATGGTAATTAGTTCCTCATTACCTGCAATCATCTTATCCCGGTCAAGCTCGATGCCATGAATCTCTGCGGCTTTGTACACACCCGTCAACGCCGAATTCCCGGTGACCGAACGGATTGACCCCACGGTTATTTCACAGTCATAAATCCCTGCCGTAATTGCAGCATTTGAATACTGATAAGTTTTAACTTTGGTGATATTTTCCGGAGTAACGATTTTGGTACTGACACCGGCGCCCTCTTCTTTGAACTCAACAATGACAGACGAGATCATGGCACTGTCCGCAAAGCTTTGGTCAATAAAACGCTCAGCATCACTTCCTGTCACTGTGTGCAGGGTAATTTCAGACTCCGGGTTTATACCCAGACGTTCCAGAGTGTCAGTTCTTTGTGTATTATTAAGTCCGGAACCCAGGACAACCACACGGTCCTGACTGTTTTCTCCGGCGGCGCTTACATTCTGCCCGGCATAAAGAACAGGAAAGAATATGACAGACAAGGCAAGCAAAGCGCTTGCGAACACTGTCAATGATTTTTTTGCTTTGTAATTTATTTTCATGTTTATTACCTCCATATATCTGCTCTTTCGCTAATTATAGCAGCTTAGTATGACATATTTATCGGTACGACGTAGTATTATATGCGTAAGAAAGCAAACGAATACGACAAAGTTACGAACTTTTTTAGCAAAAAGACCGCCCCTTAAGGACGGTCTTACGCAAAACTTCCTGTATGTAAAAAACTCGGGCTTTACCCGTTATCGATTTACAGCGGAGTTACGTTGACGGCTCTGGTCTTAGCACTGTTCCGGGGATCCGGCTCAGTTTCATAAGTAACACGCTGACCTTCGGACAACGTCTTAAAGCCTTCGGTCTGGATTGCGGAGAAATGAACAAAAACATCGTCGCCGCCTTCATCATCAGAGATAAATCCATAACCTTTTTCTGCATTGAACCATTTGATTGTACCGTTTTTCACCTGAGGTACCTCCTCAAAATTTTGCACCTGCATAGAAAAAAGCCCCCAACCCCAAGAAACTGACAAATCACTACTTTAGGGTCGTGAGCTTGCATTCCTGACAGAGTACATTGTCAATTTAGCACGCATATACAATAAAGTCAATAAAATAAAGCTCGAAAGTACTGGAATTTGCGCATATTAGAGAAACGACACCGGGAATATCGCCTTCATCTAATAATCTTTATCTGCGCTGAGGGCAAAAATCAGGTAAAATAGAAAAAACAGGGAGGAACGGCGAAAGAATTAGGCTTAACCGCAGCATTTACTGTTAGTCTGCCGATCTTAAACAGCATTATATGAGATCCCAAACTGTATGAGATCCCAAACTGGCACAGATGCAATTTTTGATTCAAGGCATAGACTCTTTCCCGGACAAAATTATGGCTCGCAAAAAATACCGTTTAGATATCGAAGAAGAGCCGGTCTTGTGGAAAGACCGGAAACGCTTTCTGGGCTTGCCGATTTCATTTACACGCTATGAGGTCTCTCCTACGCGCTTTATTATCCGCACCGGCTTATTTTCTACCGATACGGAAGAAGTATTGCTGTATAGAGTGCTGGATCTGAAGCTGAAACGTACTTTTTGGCAGAAATTGTTCGGTGTTGGAACAATCACAATTCATACAATGGATCAAACTGCGAGATTGGCTGAGTTCAAAAACATCAAAGGTTCAGAGAAAGTTAGGCAGTTCCTGGGTAAAATCGTCGAAGCTGAACGTGACCGCAAACGTATCACTGCCCGCGAGATTTACGGTTCCGGTTTTGGTCAAATAGACTATGAGCTGGATGCCAATGGAGATGGCATACCCGATTATTTGCAATAAGAAGAAATGATTCGAACACGTACGGCCATAGGTCTCATCTGTTTCATGCTCACACTCATCTCACGGATGTTTGCTGTAGGCCTTATTGCTGTTCGCCGCAATACCCCTACGGGAGAATAAGGCAATTCAACTGCCCAATATATTTCAGCACATTGGCAGTAATGCTCTGCAGGTGAATAATGCAAACAAAAAAACGTCCATCCTATATTTTTGCCGTGATCGTGATTATCTGCATGATTGTCTTTTTGTCTGCCTGCTCAAAGGCAGACAACAATTCTTCAACAGATGAGCTGCCGTCAGACAAGCTCAATATTATTACCGTAAATTTCCCTCCGGCAGATTTTAGCCGCAGCATCGGCAAAGACAGAGTTGAAGTCCGGCAGCTTCTGCTGCCCGGTGTGGAAAGCCATGTTTATGAGCCAACTCCTCAAGACATCATTGAGATACAGGAAGCCGACCTCTTCATTTACGGCGGCGGCTCATCCGACACCTGGATTGAAGGCTTACTCGCGAGCAACGAAATTTTATCGGAGAATACCTTGGTCATGATGGGTTGCGTCGACGCCGTGCTGGAAGAGACCTCGGAAGGCATGCAAGACGATCACGATCATAATGACGACGACAATCATAATCTTAATGACAATACAAATGCCTACGGCCATGATGGCGATCATCATGGACCGGAACCCGATGAACACATCTGGATGGATCCGAAGAACGCCATCAAGATCAGTGCAGCAATCCAAGATAAACTGATTGGGCTTGACCCGGAAAATGCCGAGGAATACCGCACCAACTATAACGCCTTCGCTGCTGAACTGAACAAATTGGATGACAAATGGCGCAGCGCTGTAGCCGGCAGCAAGCGAAATACTCTTGTTTTCGCTGACCGCTTCCCCTTCCGCTATCTGACAGATGCCTACGGTTTGGAATACTATGCCGCCTTCCCGGGCTGCTCAGCTGAGACAGAGGCCAATCCTGCCACCATAGTATTTCTGATAAATAAGGTTAAAGATGAGGAGATCCCTTATATCTTTACTATCGAGATGTCCAATCAAGCCTTGGCAAAGACAGTTGCGGAAGCGACAGGAGCAGAGATCTTGCAGCTGCATTCAATCCACAACCGTACAGCTGATGAGGCAAAGGAAGATGTGTCTTATCTTGATCTGATGTATAAGAATCTGGAGAATGTGTTGAAGGCGCTTAACTAGCAGTGCCGAAAACAGTATAAGATGCCGGTGTCCGGCTGAAAACACAATTTATGCAGAGTAAATTTGTAAGGAGAGAGATAAATACCCAAATGATTTAGCCAAGGATGTAAAATCCTGATGAGGAAAGAGAGTGAATGAAAAAAGCAGTCTAATTCGTTGCGAAGATCTGTCCTTTGGCTATGACGGCCGTCGAGTAGTCAAAGATCTAAACTTTTCTGTTAACCGGGGCGATTATCTGGCTATCGTTGGCGAGAATGGTTCCGGCAAGACAACTCTGCTCAAAGGGCTGCTCAATCTCATCAAGCCATTATCGGGCCAGGTAATTATGGGGCAAAATCTGACATTCAAAAATATCGGCTACCTCCCTCAGCAGACGCTGGTCCAAAGAGACTTTCCCGCCAGCGTCAAAGAAGTCGTGCTGTCCGGATGTTTGAACCGAAAAACTTTTATTCCCAGCTACAGCAAACAAGACCGCAGCAGAGCAAAAAAACAGATGGAACGAATGAGCATCGTTGACCTTGGTCAAACAAGTTATCGTGACCTCTCCGGCGGTCAGCAGCAAAGAGTCTTGTTGGCGCGTGCGCTGTGTGCGGCTGATAAAATGATGATCATGGACGAGCCTGCCTCAGGTCTGGACCCGCTGGTTTCACATGAACTCTACGCGTTGATCAGTGAACTGAACAAAGAAGACAACATGACAATTATTATTGTCTCCCACGACATCCACTGTGTGCTTAAAGATGCCAGCCATGTCCTGCATCTCAAGGGCACCCAGCTCTTTTTTGGCAGCAAAGAGGATTACTTCAGCTCCGATTATTCCTCTTATCTGCTGGAGAGACATAAAAATAGCATCGTGTCCGCGGATTAGCCGGAGCCAGCAGAAGATAAACTTGGGTATCCCCGGTCCGGGACATGTCGTCAAAACATTATTGTCGTATCATATATCCGCCCTGCGGACCGATTAGCTAAGATCAAAAACAAAGTGAGTGTATTATGCCGAACTTTATCGTTGATTTCTTCAAATATGATTTCTTGATCCGGGCGCTTCTGGTAGGCCTAATGGTTTCTCTCTCAGCTTCTTTGCTGGGAGTAAGCCTGGTCCTGAAGCGTTATTCAATGATTGGAGACGGACTGTCGCATGTCGGATTTGGTTCCCTGGCCATAGCCACCGCCCTGAGCGCCAGTCCCATGATAGTGACCATACCGGTCGTAATTCTGGCCGCCTTCCTGCTGCTGCGCATAAGTGAATCCGGAAAAATCAGAGGAGACGCCGCAATCGCCATGATCTCTGCCGGCTCAATGGCGGTAGGAGTCCTGTTTATATCAGTCACAACGGGCGTGAATACTGATATCTACAATTATATGTTTGGCAGCATCCTCTCCATGAGCGTGAGCGATGTTGTACTCAGTTTGATCTTATCTGCGATAGTACTAAGCTTATATAGTCTCTTCTACCATCAGATCTTCGCTGTAACCTTTGATGAGAATTTCGCCCGCGCGACCGGCGTCAAAGCAGGCGCTTACAATTCTTTACTGGCTGTCTTATCTGCAGTCACAATCGTTCTAGGCATGCGTGTGATGGGAGCTCTCCTGATCTCCAGTCTGATTATCTTCCCTGCGCTGACAGCTATGCGCTTGATGAAGAGTTTTTACTCTGTCACCTTGACAGCCGCTATCGTATCTTGCCTCTGCTTCCTGACTGGATTGTTTTCTTCTTATGCTCTGGCTTTGCCAACCGGAGCGACTATTGTCTGCGTCAATATTCTGGCTTTCCTGCTCTTCTCCGCCATCTCTTTTCTAAAGAGCAGCTTGACCGGCAGAAACATTAAACAACAGCCGTAATTATCTCAACGGATCAAGACAGTCCTTGTAATATTCTGTGTTTTTCCAGAAAGCCAATATTTCCGGAGGCATTACCTCCTCTGTAGAAAGGGGCATATCATAAAACTTAGCCATGAGATTTTGTGGCTGAGCCTTAACCCAGGGCAATTCCTGCGTTCTGACAAACATGGCCAAATCGTCACGCATCTGTCTCGAAAGATCTTCGGCTTCATTAATCCCGGAACCATAAATGATTTTAGTCATCAGAGCATCCGCCGGCTTTCCGGGATCGAAGGGGATGTTTTTCAGGATTGTGGCGTTTATATTTGCTGACGGCACGAGATTGCCAAAAAAGAAAAACAGATCACTGGAATGGAACGCCTTGATTCCGACCGTACCCTGCAGACGGCTGTACCAGTCAAGGCGATAAAGCCAGACATGCTGATGAGCAGCAGCTTCGCGAGCATACAAAAATAAAGGCAGCCGGATGAAAATATCTGAATAAGGATGCAGGTCAGTGTTATCACCATAAACGCCTTCATAGCATTTAAACATTTGTTCCGGAAAATCAGGCTTCTCTTTAGCTCCCCCGGCATCAATAATCGATTCGACTCCCCAGGATTCTTTGTAATGATCATAGCGAAGGAAAGATGCTTCCTCCCCTGTGGCCCCTATGAATAGAGGCAAATCGGCCATCTCGCCCCTGCGGGCCATGCGCATGGGAAAATCGGGAATGAGATCTCCGTCTACCACGGGCAGATAGGAAGTAATACCACTCTCAATATATTGGCCAAATTCCTGACTGCGGTTACCAATAACTTCAGCGGGAATCTTTCGCAATGCTTCAAGGCTGTCAACACCCATAAAGTCCAGATATTTAAGAGCATTTTCCCTGCCTTTTTCCTTTGTTATCAAACCTGTAGGTATTCCCGAAGAAATTACTACTCCCGCCAGCAGATTAGCTGCCTCATGTACACAAGGCAGTATGGAAGCCACCGTGCCTCCTGCTGATTCGCCCATCACAGTGATCAGATCAGGATCTCCGCCGTAAGATTCGATATTATCCCTGACCCATTGCAAGAGCATGATCACATCGTGAAATCCCGGATTTGCGACAGTTCCGCCTCCCAAGAAGCTAAAGTCCAAAAAACCCAGAGCGCCCAATCTATAATTAAAAGTTACTACGGCTAAATTTTGATCTTTCGCTAGTTTCGAGCCATTAAAGAGCGGAGAGCTGCCGGTGCCGGACATGAAAGATCCGCCATGTATATATATCAGGACCGGATGTGTTTTTTCATCATCCGGAGCCCAGATATTGAGCGAAAGACAATTTTCTCCATGTGTACTGAAGCGGCGATAACTCTGGGGGCAAATCTCACTGAAGCCGAAGGCTTCAAAATTATTCAAAAGCGGAGGAGGTGCCGGTGCCCGGAAACGATTCTCTCCGCCTGTGTCAGAGGCGTAAGGGATGCCTAAAAAGCTTTTTACCCCGTCACCGGCAAAACCACTGACAGTGCCTGCCCTTGATTTAACTGTTCTTATCGCCCCTTCTTTATCTGCTCCATCGAAATTCTGCATATTTTCTCCGAATCTAATTGACATCTGCTTTTAATTATAGAGTATTCTGATTCTCACGGCAGTCATTGTTTGCCTATGCCTGCAGGTATTATCTTAGCCTTGTTATATTGACCGTGATAGAGAGCTGTCACTGAATGTCTTAGATTATTACTCTGACGCAAGTACAATATTAGACATATCTTTGCCTCGGCAACTCCCCGCCGGAAACTTTTTGAGCAGGTTTTAAAATTCCTGCTCTTAATTATTTTTATGCTTAAGTTACGACAGGATAAGGGCGACACAATTATCATTATGAATAGAAGATCAAATTGCACTAATTATATTTATAGAAGATGGCAAAACTATCTAAACAAATGTGAGAAGGAGCAAAAACTATGATAGACACAGGAAAAAAGCTGCCGGATTTTGAATTATTAGATTCCGCAGGCGACACCGTCACCAGTGAAGACTTAAGAGGACGAAAGACAATTTTATATTTCTATCCAAAAGACAATACTCCCGGCTGTACCAATGAAGCTGTCTCTTTTGAGAATGCCCGTGAAGCTTTGGAAAAAGAAGGTTATCAGGTAATCGGTGTAAGCAAGGATTTAGTAGATTCACACAAACGCTTCAAAGAAAAGTATCTGCTGAATTTTACATTGCTTTCTGACCCTGAACTAAAGTTAATCAAGGCAATGGGGCTTTGGGTTGAAAAAAAGAATTTTGGCAGAAAGTACTTTGGGATTGCCAGAACCACATTCCTGATCGATGAGGATCTCACTATAACTAAGGTATATCCCAATGTAAAACCGGCCGGGCACGGCGAAGAGATTCTAAAAGACATTCGTTCATAACAAAGATTTCTCCCTTTACTTCTTGGACCTCTGTTAATGTCGTATAATTGGATATGACAAATACCTTGAAAGGGGCGCATAGAAAAGCAGCTGTCTTTTTTGCTATCTGATGCGACGAGAGAAGATGAATAATACAAATTATCTGGAACAGCTCGACGAAGAGCTGGTTATAGCCGTCGGCTGTACAGAGCCAGTGGCTGTGGCTTACGCTGCGGCACTGGCTAAGAAACAGGCTGGCGAGGGAGATATTGAGTCTATCGAAGTTAAGGCCAGCGTCAATATCTATAAAAACGCCATGGGTGTCAATATACCCGGTACTCAAGAAATGGGTGTGGCAATGGCTGCGACCTTGGGCGCGATCGCAGGTGATGCAGATCTAGCGCTGGAAGTCCTAAGCAGCGTAGATGAAGAAGATATTGTGAAGGCGAAGGCGCTTTGCGACGAAGGTCACGTCTCCTTAGACATATACAAGGGAGAGCAGCCATTATACATTGATGTTTTCTTAAGTACCGGCAGCCATTCCGGCCGCGCAGTCATAGAACATAAACACGATCTAATTATGCTCTTGGAAAAAGATGGTCAGATAGTTTTTAAGAATGATGCAGAATTGTCAACTGATTTAAAAGACAGCATTACCGTTGACGATATATCTTCAATTTATGATTTCACCATAACAGTTGACCTGTCTAAACTCGACAAAATCAGAGAAGCAATCAAACTTAACAGTGCAGTAGTTGAGGAAGGCCTGAGGAAGGGTTATGGCCTGGGCGTCAGTCCTGCTTTAAAAGGCACAAGCGATTTATCCGAGTTGGACTTAGAACTATATTGCGCCGTCTTAACAGCAGCCGCTACCGATGTGCGGATGGCCGGGGTGCCAATGCCGGTAATGGCAAATTCCGGCAGCGGCAATCAGGGACTTACCGTCACAGTCCCGGTCTTGGCAGCCGCAAAATGGCTCAAATCTGAAGAAGACGAGCATCTGCGAGCCCAAACTTTAGCTCAATTAATCGCGATTCATGTCAAGGGCAGCTTTGGCAGACTCTCCCCACTTTGCGGTGCTGTCGCCGCCGGAGTAGGCGCCAGTTGCGGCATCGTATATCTCCTAGGCGGCAAACTCCCGGAGTGCATCGCCGCCGTACAAAATGTTTTCGGCGCCATAACCGGCATGATCTGTGACGGTGCCAAAGCAGGCTGTACACTAAAAGTATCCACTTGTGTCTTCACAGCAGTTCAAGCGGCTAAGGTCGCGATGACGGGCAGATCAATTCAGTCAACAGACGGCGTTATAGAAGAAGATGTCGAAGAAACCATCCGCAATATGGAACGAATCTCCAAAGAAGGCATGGCGGATATGGATAAGCTTTTATTAAATATTATGATGAATAAATAATACAGTGAACATATATAAACTCCCCTCTTGAGAAAAACGTTTTCGCTCTCAGGAAGGGAGTTTTAATTTTGGAAAATTATTTCAGCCGGCCGGACAACCAAACATGCCTGAGGTACAGCAGTATTTTTTGTGAATATCAATCGCGTACTTACAGGCAAATCAAATGTTATTTCAGGACTACTCGAAACTATGCTTTGACCAAATTTACCAGCCCCACCACATAGCCCATCTTGTTAACGCATGCCACTCAATGGCGACAATTATAAAAGTCATAACAATAAAAACACTGCCTATGATCAATAGTGTCGGCCAGGTTTTCTTAGCTTCATCCGGTTTGCTTACAAGCGCGGAAATTCCGGCTAAGAGCGTAAATATAAGTGTTCCTTTGTAAAGAGCATAAAAGAAATTGTTTGGCCCCAATCCGCTGATTGCCAGAGCGAAGATCATGGCAAACAAGGAATAGAGAAAAATGACATTGAAGTATGAAGCATATTCTGAAAAGAGGTTTTTAAATACTACCTTCTCCTTCAGCAAATATGTCTTTAGCAGCCAAGCGGCTAAAGGAATGGCGGCGACAAATAAAATCACGAAGAACCAGACCAGAAAAAATCCTCCGGCATGCCAGCCATAGAAAGGCGCACTGCTAAGTGTGTAAATCAGCGTTGTCAGGAAAGGAACAATTGCGGCAAACAGTATGTGCATCGGCTCCTTAGTGCCAAGAATCCCCTTTAACAGCCAGCCAAAATAACGTTTACCGTCAAGAGCGATTTGAGAAGGCTCTTTAGGGGTAACCGGCTGCGGAACAGGAGCACCCTGCAACGGATATGGCTGTTGTCCCTGGAGCGGCTGCCCGGTCTGTCCTTGAACAGGAACATAGCCTCCGCCTTGTGCCGGCTGATAAGCCTGTGCCTGGGGCGGAGCATACACCGGTTCTCCCGGAGGAGTGTAATACTGCTGTTGGACCGGAGTATCCATCTGAGCCTGAGGCTGTGTGTAGCCTTGCTGGGGAACCTGAGAGGCGGAAGCGATTTGTTCTTCTTTTGCTTTGACCTCTGCAGAAGCTTCAATGTTCTCAACAGGGGGCGTAACTTCTTGCTTATATCCGCATTTGGGGCAAAATTGCGCATGATCCATTATTTCTGCATTGCAATTCACACAATTCTTCATATTCATCATCTCCTTTTCGTCGAACGTACCGGTTAAAAAACTACTTTCAACTGATAAGGCAAATATTTCATGCCTTATTACTTGTAGCTGTTTATAGCGTTAATTGTACCACACAACATATTTGACATCGCCAATAAGCTTTCGTATAATCGACGTACATTAGCGGAAGGGGCATAATCCTTCAGACGAAGACTGAACCCGTTTTTGCAGTAATTGTTACTTGGACCTGCTCCGCGGGTGTAGTTCAATGGCAGAACATCAGCTTCCCAAGCTGACCACGAGGGTTCGATTCCCTTCACCCGCTCCATACGCCTTTTTAGCTCAGTAGGTAGAGNNCAATTTGGTCTGTTACTCTTTAATGAGACCATTACTCATTTCTGACAATACCATATGCCGCCAGGGCATTTTTAAAATCTCTCCTGAAAGAGAGTAGGAAGAAACTGGGTTCATGAATTCGCCGTGGATGAAGCACAAAATGACTTTACAAAACAAGCCCTGTGTGCTAAAATTATATTCGCTGACATCGCAGCAGACAAGATGCAATAACAAATCTTCCATAAAGGAATATCTGCCCTCATAGCTCAGTAGGTAGAGCGCATCCATGGTAAGGATGAGGTCATCGGTTCGATTCCGATAAAAGGCTCCAATTTGGCTAAGATCCGCTCTGTAAAGGGCGGATCTTTATTAATTAAATCTAAGATTTTTTGTCTATCACGCCAATAATTCTTGCCTAATTTGCGCTTCAACTTTATCTTCATTTCTAATATTCAGCTGCCAGATAATAAATCTTATAGCCAGTAGTATCCCTAAAATAAATACGCCTCTAATTATCAATGTACTGACCTTTGGTCCTGGCCCCAGTAAGCGCTTCGCACCTAAAACATACAGCCAAACGATAACATGAAGTATCTCAATAGTGTGCGAATTGAAGATAAAGAGTAGTTTGCCCTTCTCTTTCACTTTATTCCAATTATTTAATGCTAATCTGGCAGCATCAAGATCTTTTCTAAGCATTATTACAGCATCAAAGGCATAGGATGAGAGGAATAAAGACAATAAGAAAACCAAACTTACTATACTTGCAGGGAGAGGCAGGGTGATTTCTCGGTCATAAGGTATTAAAATCACTAACATAAATATACTAGTGAGCATCAAAAGCACAAAAGCAAACGTAAACAAAAGACGCAACCAGCGCCACTTCTTTGTATGATCAAGAGCTTTGGAGTAGCGCAGCAAAAATATCATAGGCAGACGATCGATAGACATATCTTGCTCCTTATCTAATTCATTATACGAGTAGATTTATTATTCTCTCAATCCATGAATCATACGAGAATGACGGCTAATTTCGTGTGCATCTGCACTGCATTGACGATAATTTCTGATTCCTTATTAAATAAATTTATAAAACGTACTATATAAAGCCTTACAAGCGGCTAATGTAATCTCTATAATCATCTTAAACAAATCTTAAACTGTGCTTTCTGCTCATAATCTCACGTCCTTTCATTATTTATTCTAGCAAAAAAACAAATCATAACAAGGATCAGAGGGCTTGCTCCTGGCGAGCTAGCCGATGAGGTAAGAATGAGAAAAAAGACGATTGAAAAACGATAGAAGTATCTTTTTTCTTGCCCAAACATAAGGACAATAAAATGTTTTCAATTTTGCTTAGTGAAAATTAGATCTAATAAATTGAGCTATTTATCTAAGGGGAGTCAAGATTTTCTATCGATATTTGACTTTGATCTTCATATTCATAAGATCTTTGAATCCCCCGCATGTATAGATCTCGGTTATCTATATCATCAGTCAGTGCATCTTTTAATAGATGTTTAATTTCTAGTGAGTTTACAGGTGATCTCTCCATGGCAAGCAGGTACTGCTGCTTATCTATTCGGGCCCAATCTATGCACTGTTTAAGACTATCTTTAAGCATTAGATCCAGCCAGATCCTCATGCTTCTACCATTGCCCTCTAAGAAGGGATGAATCACATTCATTTCCACATATTTTTCAATAATTTGATCAAATGAATTCTGAGGCATGCTTTCTACTTTTTCTAGTGCTTCCTCTAAATACAAAACAGTTGCAAAGCGAAAATTTCCCTTAGCAATATTAACTGTCCTTATCTCACCGGCAAAAGCAAACACATCCTGAAATAAGAAACGATGGATATCTTTTAATCCCATAAAAGTTCCCACCTCGAATTTATCTACGAGCTTTTTATCCCATAGTTCTATTGCTCTTGCTTTAGATTTTGCTTCTTCAATATTGCTCATTTTCTATTAATCCTTACTGTCGCTTGCAGCATTATCTTGCTTTGCTTCCTCTATAATGGCCGGCTCAAGAATCGCCTTCTTATTATAATACAGTTCAGCTGAGGCTTGCAGTTTCTTATACTCTACGCTTATGCATGTGAACTGCAAGTTAAACTGAAACGCAATTCTGTGGCAAATCTATTTAACAAAATGATTCTTGAGTATATAATAAAACCATATCAGCACCGTGACTGATATTGGGCAGATTAAGTTAAGATTTTTTAGCAACCCTTTTTGTGGAGCAACAGTAGCAGCAAGCTCAGTGCAAAAGCACAAATCTCATCCATTAATCCAAGATAAGTATCCAAAGTAGTACTAGTCATGAAACGATTTATCTTAATTCTAATAAGCTCAATAATTCTTGTGTCTACTACAGCTTGCCAAAAAGCTGAAGTAGATATGTCGCAACTTCCTGAATTTGTACATAATTTTGCCACGGCATTATTTGAGAACAGAGATTTAGGAACAGAGCACGATATAGGTCAATATATTCAAGGCGATAATCTGACTACATATCTGTTAGGGAAAATACGAATCGAGAGCTTTCTTGCAGAACGAATAAATATTGGCAAAGAGGATTATACCGTATCTACAAAGATGAATCCCCCGGAAGAATTGGATAAAGACACATACTACGTCGTTGTAGCGGTTGTGTTGGACTTTAAATATACAGATAGCTATGAATCAGATGACAAATCTAGCATGGGTACAGAGCTGGACTTAGTTGTTTCTGCCAAGGGCGGCAAATTTTCAATAATTGATGCATTTGAGCAACCCAACTATTATGATGAAACAATTGTAATGGCCTTTATAGATAAGGAAGAGCTAGAAAAGGGCGACGAATATGGAAAATGGTTCTATTTTGATCTTAAAGAAAGATTTATGGATGGCAGCAGTATTCGCTCTTTTGACAAATCTAGAATCCTGGAAGTTGTTAAAGATATGGAAAAAGAAATTATATCCTCATATGGCGATGGATAAGGCCATCGGCCCGATTCCATAAAAGGCTCCAATTTGTTTAAGATCCGTTCTATAAAGGGCGGATCTTAATTGATTTAGCCCTTTAGTTGCACCTAAATATCTCAATTATTTTTCCTCAAAATATGTCGCTCTCCCCAGATAGCAGATATTGCCGGCAAACCGGCTGATAAGCAGATAAGAGATTATTTTTCTGATGTTTTCTTTAGCCATGGTAATTTATTCATGGGGGTATGCCGCTAGTATTTATTTCTCATAATCAATTCTCTTCCAATACTATCTCTTTCTTGTGACTGGCAAAGTGTTACCTTTTCTTCTTATACAACGGCCGCATTTTATAATAAATATGCGACAAAATTATGAGTTTTCATTGATGACAAATAATTGTTTAATCATTGGATGTCTTTTCTAATGAAAGCTTTATCATTTCCACAAATAGCTTCACTACGGGAGAAATATTTTGCCTAATAGCTAAACTAATACTTCGATAGTTATATCCTTCTAATGGGATAGCTCTGAGTTGTGAGGGAATATTTTGTAAAACCAACTCAGGTAAAATTGTAACCCCTAATTGATGGGAAATCAGCGACATAATTGCATCTTCATCCATAAGCTCAAAGAGAATTTTTGGTTTCACTTGATTTTCCTTAAGCATTCGCTTAACGTCATGATCCCCTCCATATGCCGGCATGATGAAGGGCTCATCCTCTAGATCTCTAAAATAAACTATTGAATGATCATATAATTTACTGCCCTTTGAAACGACACAAAGCAGCCGATCATTTTTTAAAGGTATGACATCAAAAAAATTAGAATGATCCACATTCAGAAATCCACAGTCAATAATCCCATTTAATAGCCATTTTTCAATCTCCTGATAATTACCTTCTTTAAGTTCGATGTGAATGTATGGATATTTAACTTGCATCTGTTTTATGATTTCAGGCAACAAAAATGAAGTCACACTTTTAAAGACACCGATTTTTATTGTCCCTTTTGTGAGCCCTTTTATACTGGATGCTTCTTGATAAACCATATCGTAATAAAATAAAATTTTTCGAATTGATTGTAATAATATTTCACCTTCATTAGTTATGGAAATAAATCTCCTATTTCTGTTCACCAAGGGAAAGTCGAACTCATTTTCTAAAGAGTTTATGGCATGGCTTACGGCAGATTGAGTCAGGTTTAATGCCTCTGCCGCTTTTGTAAAACTATTTTTTTCAGCGACTTTATTAAATATTTCAAATTTCACAACACTAACCACAATATTTCTCCCTTATATGAATTTCTTTAATTTATTATATTATAAAGATTAATTTTACTAATGTCAGCCTGGCGATCATAATATTAGCTAAGAGAGAAAGGAGGATGCCCAATGAATACTCAAGTAAAAGCAACTTTTCTAATGATTAGTGTAAGTACTCTCTGGGGGCTATCTTACAC
>LSQX01218478.1_pt3 | contig 33108 bp, 38 predicted proteins | sample 654561 | NCBI WGS metagenome assembly LSQX01 (sample SAMN04489861, study PRJNA283612) | anaerobic digester metagenome | isolation source: 4 biogas reactors fed with cattle manure at either 37C or 55C with and... | place: Denmark: Kongens Lyngby | collected 2014 | reverse complement strand
TGGGAGATAGGACCCTTTATACTTATATGGGCATTTTAAAACCTAATCTGGGCAATGCCAGTTATTCAACTGCTGGGCAGCTAAGTCCTTTATTAAATGATCCCCATTACAAAACCATCGGTATCGGGACCCGGATCTTTCTCGGCGGCGGGATTGGTTATGTAGCCTGGAACGGGACCCAGCACCATCCCAATGTTTTGCGGGGAGAAAATGGGGTACCCAAAACTCCCGCAGGCACATTATCGGTTATCGGTGATTTAAAACAAATGGAAGCCAACTGGATCGTGGGACTCAGTTATATAGGCTATGGAGCAACAATGGCGGTGGGAATCGGCATTCCTATCCCGATTTTGGATGAAGAAATATTGATGTACACGGCGGTAAAAGATGAAGATATTTATTGCCCGGTGGTAGACTTCAAGGAAGGATATCCATATTCAAAACCTATCGACCTGGGATTTGTAAATGTAGCTGACTTAAAAAAAGGAAAAGTAATAATTCAGGGCAAGGAAGTTATAACTACTCCGCAATCAAGTTATCCCCGTGCAAGGTTGATAGCTGCAACATTAAAAGAATGGATCAAAGAGGGTAAATTTGAATTGACCAGGCCGGTTGCGCAATTACCCGGAGCAGATGCGGATATTCAGTTTAAATCGATTCCGGAGCGAAACCCGGGAGGAATTTCTTTAAACGGTAACAGGAGGAATCAGTAATGAAGAATAAAATTGTATGCTATTTTTCAGCGGCACAATCAGAACAGCCTATTATATATCGTTTGGTCAAAAATTATGACTTGGTCGTAAATATCTTGAAAGCTGATATCAATCCCCTGAAACAAGGGTATCTGGTTATGGAACTGGAAGGCGGCAAAGATAAGTATCAGGAAGGCTTATCATTCTTAAAGAGTTTAGGAGTTATAGTTGAACCATTGAGTGAAAAAGTCGTTTGGCATGATGATTTATGCATCCAATGCGGTGCCTGTGCTTCTTTTTGTCCTACAGAAGCTCTTGCAATCGACCGGGATACGATGATGGTATCTTTTGAAGATGCAAAATGCGTACTTTGTGGAATGTGTCTGGAATGCTGCCCCACCAGGGCAATTGTTCTTCATTTTGACATTAAGGAGGCTGTTTAGCAGTCATGGCAAAGGGAAAAATCATTGGATTTGGTAATCGGGATTACCGTTTGCTGCAGCGTGCTAATGATTTAAAATATTTTCAGATCAAAGTGAAGGAAACTGATTTGGCTATCGGAATAGATAGGGAGGCTTATTCCGATAGCCTTGTTTCTTTATGTTATAATGAAGTTCAAAAAACAAGGCGGCAGTTGGAAGAGTATATTCTTATACACCCGGAATTTCGAACCTCCCTTGTTCCATTGGAAATGAAAAAAGGGGCACCAGATATTGCTGTTAAAATGGCTGAGGCAGCGAGTATAGCTGGAGTAGGACCTATGGCGGCAGTTGCCGGAGCTGTTGCAAGCTTTTTAGGACAGATCCTGGAAAGTTACTCCAGGGAAGTAATCATTGAAAACGGCGGGGACATTTATTTACACTCTCAACATGAAAGAGTTATCGCAATTTTTGCCGGGGATTCACCTTTCAGTTATAAGATAGGACTGAAGGTGAAATCGGAAGATACTCCAGCGGGAATTTGTACATCTTCGGGTACGGTAGGACACAGTCTGAGCTTTGGCACCGCAGATGCTGTGGTGATCAAAGGAAAGTCTGCCATATTAGCTGACGCAGTGGCTACCCAGGCAGGTAATCTGATCAAAGGTAAAGTTGATTTGGATAAGGCAACTGAGTATGTAAGGAGTTTAAATGAAAATCTAAGTATCATTGCTATCAAAGAAGAAAAAATGATGGCCTGGGGTGATATAGAAATAATCCCTATTGAGTAAAGTTAAATGCATTTATTAAAATCAAAATGTATTCAGGCAGGGAAGAGGATTTATTTATCAAGTGTTGAATTATTATATATTGGGGAATTATTCTATTATATAGAGTGACTTGTTTGGGGTTATATTATTTGTGCATTGAAAAAGGGGGATTTGGATTTGAATCATGAAGCTGTAGTACAACATCTTGTAAAATGGTTACAGGAAAAAGTTTCTGCAGCCGGAGCTAAAGGAGTAGTATTGGGTCTTAGCGGGGGAATTGACTCAGCCGTAGCAGCAGTAATTGCCAAGAAAGCTTTTCCCGAAAACTGCATGGCGTTAATGATGCCCTGCCAGAGTCCAGTAGATGATATACTGCACAGTCAAATCTTAGTAGCAAAATTTGCCATACCTTATCGCATGGTTGAAATTGAAAATGCTTACAATGTGCTTTTGCCTCAATTTGAATCATTTATTAAAATCGACGGAGTTGATGGAAAGCTTCTGCGGGCAAATATAAAACCGCGGTTGAGAATGATTACTTTATATTATTCCGCTCAGGCCAGAAACTATTTGGTGGTAGGGACCAGCAACAAGAGTGAGATAAGTATCGGTTATTCGACTAAACATGGTGATGGCGCTGTTGATTTGCAGCTGCTGGGCGATTTACTGAAGAAAGAAGTTTATGAATTAGCGGAGTACCTTGAAATACCGGATGTAATCATTAAAAAACCACCTTCGGCAGGATTATGGCAAGATCAAACTGACGAAGATGAAATGGGAATCACTTACCAGCAGCTTGACAAATACCTGGAAACAGGTGAAGGTGAACCGGAAGTAATTAATAGGATCAAAGAAATGATGAAAGCTTCTGAACATAAAAGGCAGTTACCGCCGATTCCAATCATACCAAGATAATTTTTACTAGGAGGAGTTAAATGGCAGGACATTCAAAATGGGCAAATATAAAACATAAAAAAGCACGTTCCGATGAAAAAAGAGGCAAAGAGTTTACTAAAATCGCAAAAGAAATAACCATCGCTGTACGGACAGGGAATTCAGGTGATCCGGAAGCCAATTCCAAGTTAAAACTGGCTATCCAAAAAGCTAAAGCCATAAATATGCCCAATGAAAACATTGCCCGTGCGATTAAAAAAGGAACCGGAGATGCTGAAGGCGATGCTTATGAAGAAATCGTTTATGAAGGATATGCGCCGGGAGGAGTAGCGGTATTACTGGAGATTGCTACTGACAACCGTAATCGTACAGCATCAGAAGTCAGGCATTTATTTTCCAAAAATAACGGTAATTTAGGAGAAACCGGCTGTGTAGCATGGATGTTTAAACGAGTCGGTTTAATCACTCTCAGTAAAGAAAAAATCAGCCTGGATGAAGATGAAATTATGTTAAAATCCTTGGAGGCAGGCGCCGATGATATAAAATCTGAAGACGATGTTTATGAAATTATAACTGCACCGGAATTATTGATGGAAGTAAAGGATGCATTAGAGGCAGAGAAAATAGATACGGAAATGGCAGATTTAATCATGATGCCCGATACAATTGTTGATGTTAATGATGAAGCTACGGCTGTGAAAGTTCTAAAATTGATCGATCTGCTGGAAGACCACGATGACGTACAAAATGTCTACTCAAATGCCAATATTCCGGATGAGATAATGGAACAGTTCAGCTAGTAAAAAAATAAAGTGGGGTTATTGCGTTGGCGAAATAACCCCATTTTTTAATTAACAGCAAATCTTACAATAAATTTCTTTTCTTTTCTTCCATCTGTTCAGATTCTTTGGGAAATTCCAGTTTAAATTCTCCATTAATAAAACTGGCCTTTACTTTCTGGGAGTTTACTCTCACCGGAAGGACGGACAAAACACTTTTAAAATTCAATTCGCTGGGATAGATATTTTCGAAACTATTGGTATTAAGCCAGGGGAAATTAGCTTTTACCACTACATCTTCATTTTGTGAGTAAATACTCACCGGTACATTCATCTTAAAATCACCTGCGAAAATATTGGGAACCACATCTAAATCGTCATTGCAGGAGAAAATGTCTACAGACTTTCCTGCCCAACTATCCAATTCAGCCAATACTTGCTCCAGAGTTTTGCCGGTCACAAGATTATTTTGAATGATTGGAGAACTCACTTCATATTGCTGTCTTTGAGCAGTATCATCATTATGGTCCCAAAAATACGTTTTACCCGTTTTAAGGTCATCAATGAATTGTTTCCATTCCGGTTGTATTTTAGGTTCACTTCTTACATAATCCGTGGATTGTGCCCTGATACTGACACAATCAAATGAATCGATGTCGGAAGTATTTACCCCGATAGAATAAACGGGGTTTTCCCTTTGAAATTCCTCCGATTCCCAATCAGCGTCAAAAAGATTGCAGTTTCCATTGTTGAGTACATCTAAAACCTCATTCAGTGTTTTTTTCATTCTGATCGCCTCCTTTTTAATATTTCGCTTTAACATTCTCACCAACCAGCAGAAGAGAATTGTATGAATATTCGAAACTATTTGATGTATCTTTGACTAATCCCTACCATATTTTTAACATATTATGTCCATAAAATAAATACTAATTAACCGGAAAAACATACTAATCAACACTGAATATAAAGCAAATTGAAATATTTTATACCTAAGATGGCAAAATCGTATAGATTTTATACTTTTGGCAACAATAATGCTAGAGGTGATTCAAGTGAAACAGCGTTTTGTGCCGGGAATTCTGCTGATTTTCTTATTTTTAAGTTTAGCGATTGGTTCCTTCCTGGCAAATATATATAGCAGCCTGGATGTGAAAAAGGCAGAGAGCACAGAAAGACCAGTTATAAGAGAGAGTACTGAAGACGTTTCAATAAAAATCGATGATACTATCATTTTGGAACAGGAATTTAGTAAATGTAAACATGTAGTTATTGCACCATTTAAAGATAAACAGGATTTGCTTGGTAAAAGGATAAGTGAAATAAAACAGCAATATACCATGAAAAATGGTTATCAGGTTTCCTATGCTCAAAATACTTTGATCATCCATCAAATAATTGATGACTGGTGTTCGGTTGATAAAGAAAAGTGCCGTCTGAAGGAATATAAAGGAAGAGTAGGTGTTTTTCAAGGTCCTAATACTGAAAACGATGCGCTGATGCGGGTAACGGAAATTAAGATCGAATCATTGCCTGACCATATCAGGCAAGCTATTGAAAAAGGCGAATATGAATTTGAAAACATGGAGCGCTTGAATGATGCATTGGAAAACCTGGATGAATATTTGTAGATAAATATATTTAATTCTTAACAGATAAAAAGCTCAGAATTATAAGGCAGGGAAACAATTCCCTGTCTTTTTATTCGGATTTATAGAGATTTTAACTGTTTTACAGTAATATTAACTTATTGATCAATATGAAAGCAGGTTTTATAATTGCTGGTGCTAGGAATAGACCCGGGGACGGCAACCACTGGGTTCGGATTGGTAGAATCAAATCGAGACAAATTGAAACTTATTGATTATGGAATTATTAAAACAGCCGCCAATATTAAAATGCCCGAAAGATTATGCCAAATAAGCAGTAAGGTAAATAAAATAATCGCCGAATATAAGCCTGATGCAGTGGCCATTGAAGAACTATATTATTTTAAAAATGCCAAAACAGTGATTACGGTTGCACAGAGTCGTGGAGTCATTATGATGACTGCGGCCATGGCAGATAAAGAGATTGCAGAATATACTCCCCTGCAGGTAAAACAATCGGTTGTGGGATATGGGAAAGCAGATAAGAAACAGGTACAGTTAATGGTCAAGGCTATTCTAAATATGGAGGATCTGCCCAAACCCGATGATGCTGCAGATGCTCTGGCAATAGCAATATGTCATATTCACTCCCATCGCCTGGGAAATATTTTTAAAGGTGGGTTGAAATGATTGGTTTTATAAAAGGCACCCTTTTTGAAGTTGGGGAAGATTTTGTTTTGGTTGATTGCAATAGCATAGGCTATTTAATAAATATTTATCCTTCTTTAGTCAACGACTTGCCGATGAACGGACAAGATGTTTTCCTGTATACACACCTGCAGGTACTGGATAATGACTTCAAATTATACGGATTTCTGCAAAAATCAGAACTGGACTTGTTTAAAATGCTCCTGGGTGTGTCCGGAATAGGTACACGCAATGCTTTAAATATTTTGGGCACCGTCAGGCCGGAAGTTTTTTTATCAGCGGTGACCAGCCAGGATATAAAAGTTTTAACCACAATTCCCGGTATCGGCAAGAAAACTGCTGAAAGGCTGATATTTGAGCTTAAAGGCAAGCTGGGAGATGCTTTTATCGGCTTTGGAACTGAGCTGTCTCAATCAGGAGAGGTAATTGAAGCATTGGAAGTTATGGGCTTTAGGAGAAACGAAATTATACCGGTCTTGAACGATCTGCAGAAAAAAAACCTGCTGAAAAGTACTACTGAGGAAAATATTAAATTAGTCTTACAGATAATAAACAGGAGGTAGATAATTTGCAGGATAGACGAATTGTGTCAGGACAGGCTGCAGCGGAAGAAGACAACCTTGATATGACCATAAGGCCGCTTATACTGGATGAATATATAGGTCAGGACAAAGTAAAAGCAAACATCTCCATATTTATCACAGCTGCCAAAGAACGCGGGGAAAGTCTGGACCATGTATTGCTAAGCGGTCCTCCAGGATTGGGGAAAACTACCCTGGCAAATATTGTCGCCAATGAAATTGGCAAACCGATCAGGAAAACATCGGGTCCGGCTATTGAAAGACCGGGGGATCTGGCGGCAATAATAACCAATCTGGAACCCGGCGAAATATTGTTTATTGATGAAATACACCGCTTGAATAGAAGCGTGGAAGAAATAATGTATCCGGCTATGGAAGACTTCGTAATCGATATTATTATTGGAAAAGGACCGGGAGCCAGAACTTTACGACTTGATTTGCCGCCCTTTACTTTAATTGGGGCTACCACCCGCCCGGGCCTTTTAAGTTCACCATTAAGAGATCGTTTTGGCATAACCTGCCGGTTGGATTTTTACACTATTGAGGATTTATCAACCATCATTCATCGCGCTGCCCATATATTAAAAATTGAAATAGATAATAAAGGAGCATTCGAAATCGCCCGGCGCAGCAGAGGAACTCCCCGGGTGGCCAATCGCCTGCTGAGAAGAGTTGCTGATTATGCTCTGGTCAAGGGGGATGGAAGAATAACCGATGAACTGGCAGTTATGGCTCTGGAGATGATGGAGATTGACAATTTAGGCCTTGATAATCTGGATATACTTATACTGGAATCCATTATCGGAAAATTTGCCGGAGGACCGGTAGGACTTGAAACTCTCGCTGCCTCAGTATCTGAGGAAACAGATACTATCAGCGATGTATATGAGCCTTATTTGCTCAAATTGGGCTTGATACAGAAGACTCCCCGGGGCAGAATAGCCACCGAACGTGCTTATAAACACCTGGGCTTACCTGTTGCCGGAATAAAACAGGATGACTTAAATTTTGAAATGGAATAGCAGGTTTTTAACTGGGCATCTTATAATAATGCAGTGATGCCCATTTATTTAGGAGTGGTTAATGATATGAATAAAGTGTTGCTGCATATTTGCTGTGGTCCCTGCGCCACTTATCCGGTTCCCTTTTTACAGGACAAAGGGTATCAGGTAACCGGTTTTTTTAGTAATCCCAATATTCATCCCTACAGTGAATATGCGAAACGCAAAGAAGGACTGGAGAAATTCGCAGAGCTAACAGATCTTAAGGTGATCTATGAACCGGATTATGATCCATTAGGTTATTTTCAGAATGTATCTTTTAGGGAAAGCAACCGCTGCTTTTACTGTTATACAATGAGATTGGAGCAGACAGCCAGATACGCCAGGAAAGGTAAATTTGATTATTTCACTTCCACACTTCTGGTCAGCAAGTATCAGAAGCATGATATGATCATTCAAGTTGCAGAGACAATGGCGGCCAAATATCAGGTCCCATTTCTTTATTTTGATTTCCGGGAAGGTTTTCGCGAGACAGCTGTGAGAGCTAAAGAAATGGGTTTATATCGCCAGCAGTATTGCGGCTGTTTATATAGTGAAGTTGAAAGATATAAACCAAAAATAAAAAAGAACCTTTATGAATAGGAGACTGTTCAGTGCAATATAGTGGAATCGCTAAATTAATAATTGCTTTGGGACTGTTGCTATTAATTATTGGCGGTATTATGTTGCTGGCATCCAGGTTAGGGATAAGCGGATTCAGGCTGCCGGGAGATATTTTTATCCAAAAAGAAAATTTTACTTTCTTTTTTCCTATCACAACCGGTATTATTATCAGTATTGTAATAACCATAATTTTTAATTTGATCAGGAGATGAAAAATGACTGATAATGACCGGGAGATTTTTGATTTAAAAACCTATTCCTTTGATCTGCCTGCAGAATTGATTGCCCAATATCCTGTAAATCCCCGTGATTCTTCAAAGCTGTTGGTTTATGATCGCAGCAGAGGGGAACTAAAGGATGAAATATTTCATAATATTATTGATTATTTAGAAACAGGTGACACCCTGGTTTTAAACAAGACCAGGGTAATACCTGCAAGGCTATACGGTTATAAAGACTCGGGAGCCAAAGTGGAGATATTTTTGCTGCGAAAAAGAGGACTGAACTGGGAAGCACTGGTAAAGCCAGCCCGCAGACTACGTTCTGGCAGCACGGTCAAATTTCCTTCCAGTCAGGAGTATATTGAAATTCTTGAGGATTTAGATCTGGAAGGTGGAAGGCTGGTTACCATAAGAAACTGTACGGATGAAACAGAATTCTTAAACAGAAACGGACATATCCCTTTGCCTCCTTATATTGCCAGAGAAGATGAAGAATCGGATAAAGAAAACTATCAAACGGTTTACGCCCGTGAAACCGGCTCTGCGGCTGCACCTACCGCTGGTTTGCATTTTACCGGTGAATTGATGGAAAAATTAAAAACCAAGGGTATCAAATTTGTCACTTTGGTTTTGCATGTAGGAATAGGAACCTTTAGGCCGGTAAAAGCCCAAGATATCAGAACGCATCAAATGCATTTCGAGTTTTTCCAGATTAACAGCGATGCAGCTCAAACTTTAAATGAAACAAAAAAAAGCGGAAAAAAAATTATAGCAGTAGGAACAACGGTAGTAAGAACCCTTGAAACAGTATATAATGATGATTATGGTTTTTCTGCCGCCAGCGGCGAGACAAATATTTTTATTTATCCAGGATACCAGTTTAAAGCCATTGACGGACTGATTACCAATTTTCATCTGCCTCAGTCTTCACTTATAATGCTGGTGTCAGCGTTTGCGGGGATAGAAAATACCCAGTATGCATATCAACATGCAATTAAGGAAAGATATCGTTTCTTCAGCTATGGGGATGCAATGTTTATTAAATGAACAGCTATCATGAACAGGAGGCAATTTTTACAGTATGCTGCAGTTTAATGTTATAAAAAATGACAGTTCCAGTGCAGCCAGGTTAGGGAAGCTCACATTGACTCATGGAACCATAGATACGCCTGTTTTTATGCCCGTGGGGACTCAGGCGACTGTAAAGACCCTTACTCCCGATGATTTATACCAGATGGGAATAAAGATTATCCTCTCCAACACATATCATTTATATCTGCGGCCGGGTGCAGATCTTATCAGCAAAGCCGGCGGTCTGCACAGTTTTATGAATTGGCAGAGAAACATACTAACTGACAGTGGAGGCTTTCAGGTATTCAGCCTGAGTAAACTAAGAAAAATAACTGATCAAGGGGTATATTTTAATTCACATATTGACGGGTCAAAACATTTCCTGACCCCGGAAAAAGTTATGGACATTGAGCAAAAACTTGGCTCAGATATTGCCATGTGTTTTGACGAATGTGCCCCTTACCCCTGTTCTTATGATGAAGCACTGAATGCGGTTAAAAGAACGACCAAATGGGCTAGGAGGTGCAAAGATAATCATACCAGGGAAGACCAGGCATTATTTGGGATTATTCAAGGCAATGTCTTTCCCGATCTCCGGCGCAAGAGTGCCATGGATCTGATAGATCTGGATTTTCCCGGTTATGCTATCGGCGGCTTAAGTGTTGGGGAACCCAAGGAAGATATGTATAAGATCCTTGAGTTGACTCATATGTTGCTGCCTGAAGACAAACCCCGGTACCTAATGGGTGTAGGAACCCCAGAGGATCTGATAGAAGGTGTTAAAAGAGGCGTTGATATGTTTGACTGCGTTTTGCCTACCAGACTTGGCAGACATGGAACTGCCTACACCAAGACCGGCAAAATTACTGTAAGAAATGCTGCTTTTGCAGATGATTTTTCTCCTGTTGATGAAGAATGCGGCTGTTATGTCTGTCAGAATTACAGCCGGGCTTATATCAGACATCTGATTAAAGCAGAAGAAATTTTAGCCCATAGATTGCTTAGTTATCATAATGTGTATTTTCTTAACAGGTTAATGGAAAATATAAGAACAGCTATTGAAGAAGATAGATTTTGTAGCTATTACGATACTTTTATGCAGGAATACAAGTTTTAACAAGAGGATTTTGCTGCTTTGCAGCGAAACTATATAAAGTTATACTAAAATAAGGAGTTGTTGAAATGGAAAATAATTGGGTGGCAATGATACTTTATTTCGGCGTTTTTATTGGAATTTTCTATGTCTTTATTATTATGCCCCGTAAGAAACAGGAAAAAAAGCACGGCGAATTTTTATCTGAGCTGAAAAGAGGGGCAAAAGTGGTTACTATTGGCGGAGTACGCGGTGAGGTAGTTCGCGTCAAAGACGATATTGTAGTTCTGAAAGTCAACGAAGATACTGAAATGGAATTTATAAAAAAGGCCATTGCCTACGAGGTGGGTAACCAATAATGGTCACCATTGAGGAGATAAGAGCCAACGATATCGTTACCGATTTAATCAAAACAGGCAATCGGCATTTGGAAATGATAGGCTTTACCGATCACGGTACTGTTCATCTGGCTTTGGTGAGTAAGTTATCGAGAGAAATCCTGTTTAGATTAGGATATGATAAAAAACTGTGTGATCTGGCTGAAATCGCCGGTTATCTTCATGATATCGGCAATGTTATAAACCGCAACGGACACAGTCAAAGCGGGGCTCTTATCTCTATGGAAATATTAAAAAGGTTAGGTATGCCTGATGATGAAGCAGCTATCATCATTGCTGCCATTGGTAATCATGATGAAGGAAGCGGTCATCCCATCAGTGAGGTGGCAGCAGCACTTATTCTAGCTGATAAATCCCATGTGCACCGTAATCGCGTAAGAAACACTGATGTCGCAACTTATGATATTCATGACCGGGTAAACTATGCAGTAGAATCTTCCATTGTAAATATTGATGAAAAGAATAAAATAATAGCCATGGAACTTACCATTGATACTGAAATTTGCCCGGTAATGGAGTATTTTGAGATATTTCTGCATCGAATGTTGTTATGCAGAAGAGCAGCCGGATTCTTAGACTGCGAGTTTGAACTGATGATCAACGGAGTTAAACTTTTATAAGCAAGTCGTTGGAAGGAGGATAATTTAGTGCAAAGAAAACCAAGTATCCTGGCGGTCATTGCAATTGTATTAGCAGTACTTTTACTGGGATACTTCGCAACTACGCCAATTGCCAAGAGCATTAATCTGGGCCTTGACTTAAGAGGTGGCCTGAGGGTAGTTCTTGAAGCTCAGGAAACGGAAGGTAAAGCAATTACTGAAGATACGATTACAAAAGCATTAGGTATTTTGCGCACCCGTGTTGATAGTCTGGGAGTCAAAGAGACAACCCTTTATCCCCAGGGGGATAATAGAGTAGTTATTGAAATAGCTGGTGAAGATGATCCGGAAGCAGCAGTGGACATTTTAAAAAATGTAGCCCAGTTGGAATTCCAGGATGAGCAGGGTAATGTCCTGGTAACCGGAGAGAACTTGGAAAACGCCGAAGCCCGTATGTCTCAAACCGGGTCAGGCAACGCAGAAGTTTTATTGGAATTTGATAAAGAAGGGGCCAGGCTTTTTGCAGAAGCTACGGCAGCCAATGTAGGAAAGCCATTGCTGATCGTTATTGATGATAAAGTCATTAGTGCTCCTAATGTTAATGAACCAATAAGCGATGGCAACGCTGTGATCTCCGGCTCATTTACAGCGGAAGAAGCTCAGAACCTGGCGGTACAGCTGCGTTCAGGTGCTTTACCGGTATCTTTTGAAGTTATGGAAAAAAGGTCTGTGGGTCCTACTCTGGGAGCAGATTCATTGGATAAAAGTTTAAAAGCTGGAATCATAGGACTTATTGCAGTTTTAATCTTTATGCTTGGTTATTACCGCTTACCGGGACTTATAGCTGACCTGTCACTGGTTATTTATATAGTTCTGGTATTGGGTACCATGTCTTTATTGGGAGCAGTATTAACTTTACCTGGAATTGCCGGATTGGCTCTTTCGATTGGTATGGCTGTGGATGCCAATGTTGTCATATATGAAAGAATTAAGGAAGAGCTGCGATTTGGAAAAACACTGGGGGCGGCAATCGAAGCCGGTTTTAAGCGTGCCTTCTGGGCAATTTTTGATTCCAACTTAACTACCCTTTTGGCAGCCGGCGTACTGATGTACTTTGGTACTGGACCTATCAAAGGTTTTGCAGTAACCCTATCGATAGGAATCATAGCCAGTGTATTTCTGGTACTGACTTTCACCCGTTACATGCTGGTCTTGTTCTCCAACATAACCAAGGACAAGAAGCTTTATGGCGTGAAGGAGGTGTAGCAGATGCAGATCATTGAAAAACGTAAGATATTTTATTTAGTTTCTTTAATTCTTTTAATTACGAGTTTGGTTTCCTTATTTGCCCAAGGTTTGAATCTAGGTATAGACTTCCGGGGCGGATCTATTATCAATGTAAGGATCGAGTCAAAAGCCCAGGATGTGACAGCAGCCGATGTCAGAGCTGCACTTGCAGCAGTAGACCAGGAAAAAGCAGAAGTACAAAAGAGCGGTGATGACTTTTATATCAGAACCAATGAGCTGAACCAGGAACAGACTAATGAACTGATGGCAGCATTAGAAGCTGAACTTGGGGAAGTTGAATTTTTAAGTGCGGAAAGTGTCGGAGCAACCATCGGCAGTGAATTAACCCGCAATGCTCTTCTATCATTGCTTATTGCCGGTATATTGATGCTGATATATATTACCTACCGCTTTGAATTCAGCTTTGGAGTGGCGGCGGTTATTGCCATTCTCCATAATGTACTGGTGGTACTGGGCGTATTCTCACTGTTCCAGTGGGAAATCAGCAGTTCGTTCATTGCTGCTACATTAACCATAGTTGGTTACACCATTAATGACACCATCATAATTTTTGACCGGGTAAGAGAAAACCTGAGAATGAAAAAGAAGGAACAATTTGAACTGTTGCTTAATAAGAGTGTAATGCAGACACTAAACAGAACCATCAATACAGTTCTTACTACCATATTGCCTTTAATAGCTTTACTGCTGTTTGGCGGAGCAACGATCAAATTTTTCATGTTGGCTATGTTGATAGGTTTTGTTGTAGGTGCTTACACCTCAATATTTATCTCTACCCCGCTTCTTTACGAGATCAAAAATAAGACAGCTTAGCAAAGCTGTAATTTAAGTTTAAGGAAGCCATCCGGTGACTAACCGGATGGCTTTTCGTATAACATATATATTATTTGTATAGTGTATATTCATTCAGGTTTTATTGACGATAATAAAATTAAGATGTTAAAATAACGAGAATTTATATGACCTTAAAGGAGTGCAGTGATTTGTATTTGACCGGTACCATGAGAATTAATAATAAAGGGCACCTTGAACTGGGTGGCATGGATACCATTGACTTAGCTGAAAGATTTAAAACACCATTATGGGTTATCGACGAAAAAGGCTTTAGAGATAATTGCCGCAGCTATCGGGATGCCTTTTTGGAATATGGAGATTCATTGGTTCTCTATGCCAGTAAATCACTTAGCTGTACCGCTGTTTGCCGTATAATTGACGAAGAAGGCCTGGGACTGGATGTTGTTTCCGGAGGAGAGCTTTATACTGCCTTAAGAGCGGGTTTCCCCGCAGAGAAAATATTTTTCCATGGCAATAATAAGAGCCGTGAAGAAATGATGATAGCTTTAGAAGCGGGGATCGGCACGTTTGTAGTTGATAATTTTTATGAACTGAAGACCTTAAACGGTTTAGCTGAAGAAAAAGGAATCGTTCAGAATATTATGCTGCGCATAACTCCAGGTGTAGAAGCTCATACTCATGAATATATAAAAACCGGACAAATTGATTCAAAGTTTGGATTTACCCTTACTGATGGACAGGCCTGGGATGCTGTTTTGATGGCTTTAAACAGTCCGAATCTTTATTTTAAGGGACTGCATTGTCATATCGGGTCGCAAATCTTTGAAGTAGAATCTTTTCAACACACCATTGAGCTGATGACCGAGTTTATGACGAAAATCAAAAAAGAAGCAGGTCATGAACTGGCGGAATTAAATCTGGGCGGGGGGTTTGGCATATTTTATACCCCGGGAGACCTTCCGCCATCTCCCAAGCAATGGGCAAATACGATAATGAACCATGTGAAAAGCCAAATAGAAAAGCGGGGTCTGACAATGCCCCGGGTGATCATAGAACCGGGACGGGCTTTGATAAGTCCTGCCGGAATTACGTTGTACACAGTTGGAGCTGATAAAGAGGTTACTGGTATTAGAAAATATATTGCAGTTGATGGTGGAATGAATGATAATCCCCGTCCTGCTCTTTATGAGGCTAAATTTACTGCATTAATAGCCAACAAGGCTGACAGGAAAGCCGAAGAAACAGTTTCTATTGCTGGTAAATGCTGTGAATCGGGGGACATGTTGATTTGGGATGCGAAGCTGCCCAAAGCTGAAGCAGGGGATATTCTGGCTGTTTTTGCTACCGGAGCTTATACTTATTCAATGTCCAGCAATTACAACCGGATTCCCAGACCGGCAATGGTATTAGTTAATGAAGGTAACGCGGATATAATCATTGAACGGGAGACATATGAAGATCTGGTGCGAAAAGACAAACTGCCAAAAAGGCTGGAAAAATAAACATAGTGTAAAGAAGGTGGCATCTGCCACCTTCCTTTTTGTCCCGGAACAATGCAAATTCTTAATGTTTAATAACTATTTTTCAGTTATGATATAATGCAAGTATTAAAAAACAGGAGAGTAAATCTTGGAAATTATTACTTCACATAATTCACTTGATTTCGATGGGTTGGCTGGAATGGTGGCGGCAGAAAAGCTGTACCCTAATGCCATCAAGGTGTTTTCGGGTACTTTATCTCGAAATGTCAAAAACTTCATGGCTTTATACAAAGACCATCTGGCAGTCAGACAGCCCCGCGATATAAATGCTGCTGAAGTGAGCAGAATGATTCTTATAGACACTGCTAACGCAAACCGCCTGGGTTACTTAAAGGATTTAGCTTTAAGGGAAAATATGGACTTTCATATCTATGACCATCATCCCCAAGTGGCAGGAGACTTGCAGGGAAGTGTGATGAATATTGAACAGGTGGGAGCGGCAACTACCATTCTGGTAGAAGCCATCAACCAACAAGGAATTCATATTAATACATTTGAAGCTACTATACTGGCTTTAGGCATTTACGAAGATACAGGCAGTCTCTTGTTTTCCACTACCACTGCCCGGGATGCGGCAGCAGCCGCTTATTTAATAGGAAAAGGGGCCAACTTATCAGTGGTAGCTAATTTCATGGAACGGCCCTTTTCCAGTGAACAGCGTAATTTACTGCAGAACCTGCTGAACAATACCCGTTATTATAAAATAGAGAATTCCTCAATTGTAATAGCCTATACAGATTCCCGTGATTTTGTTCCTGGATTGGATATTGTGACACACCGCTTATTGGAAGTGGAAGATTGCGACGCAGTTTTTGTAGTTGCTGCAATGCAGGGAAAAATTCATGTAATAGCTCGCAGCAGAATTGATAACATCCGAGTAAATCAAGTATTGAAGCCTCTGGGCGGCAGAGGGCATGAAAAAGCTGCTTCTGCATTGTTGAAGGAAATAGAGTATTCTGATATTGAAAAAATAATTATCGATGAGTTGGGGAAAAACGCCATACCTGCTTTATTGGCCGGTGACATTATGTCATCACCGGTGAAGACGATACCTAAAGATATAAGTATGGAAGAAGCCGGGAGATTAATGCTCAGATATGGTCATACAGGTATGCCGGTAGTTGAAGATGACAGGATGGTTGGAATCATATCACGCCGTGACGTTGACAAAGCTCGTACCCATGAACTGGGGCACGCACCGGTTAAAGGTTTCATGACTACAGATATTTTATCCGTTGAACCTGATACCACCATTACGGAAGTACAAAGAATAATGGTGGAAAAGGATATCGGCAGGCTTCCTGTTATTGACAAGGGAAAACTTACCGGGATCATTTCACGAACTGATATCTTAAGATGTCTCCATGGTGAAGACTATCCTGAAGATCATGAATTGCTTTATTCTACTGAAGACAACCGGGAAGGCGATTTTGCTGACCTGATAAAACAAAACCTGCCTGCTGAATTGGAGGCGATCCTGGTAACTGCCGGTGAAACAGCACAGGAACTGGGAATGATCGTTTATTGTGTAGGTGGTTTTGTAAGAGATTTGTTCTTGCAGGTACCAAATTATGATCTGGACCTGGTTGTTGAGGGAGAGGGTAAGGTATTAGCTGAGGAACTGGCCATACGGCTTAATGGAAGAGCAAAAGTTCACGAGAGATTTGGCACGGCAATGATTATTTTGCCGGACGGCTATAAAATTGATGTGGCTACAGCCAGGACTGAATACTATGAATTCCCGGCAGCTCTTCCCCAGGTAGAAAAGTCATCGATCCGGGAAGACCTTTACCGGCGTGATTTTACCATTAATACCCTGGCATTATGCCTGAATCCTAATCGCTACGGACAATTGATCGATTATTTTGGCGGCCGTCAGGACATTGAAAACGGTTGTATCAGGATTTTATACAATCTTTCTTTCGTTGAGGACCCTACTCGGATACTGCGGGCTATACGTTTTGAACAGCGTTATCAATTCAAAATAGAACCGGATACACTGCGTTTTGCACATGATGCCATAAACCGGAGACTGCTGGGGAAACTCTCTTATAAGAGAATACTTCAGGAAATGATCCTCATTTTGAGTGAGCGAAACCCAATGCCGGCAATCAGGCGAATGAAAGAAATAGGAGTATGGCAGCATATTTTCCCGGAAGTTAAATTGGATAATATGAATTTGTCACAACTACAAAGAGTTCCAATTGTCAGCGGGTGGTTTACGGAAAACTATTCTCACCAGATCATTAAATCATGGATAGTTTATTTGCTGATTTTGCTGCAGGATCTAAGTGATGAAGAAGTTGAAAATGTCATCGAAAGATATAAATTTGAAAGATATGCTCAGAAAACAATCGCTGATTCCAGAACCGCCAGAATAATTGCCAGGAGAATTGACAGCGGCGAGGACATTTTGTTTAGTGATTTAAATAATTTGGCGGGTAACTTCGGCAGTGAAACACTGATTTATTTTTTGCTGTGCCTTACAACGGAGAAAGGCTGGCAGTATCTTAACGATTATTTGGAAACAAGACAGAAAGTTCGAGTTCAAATCGATGGCCATGACTTAAGAAGAATGGGAATAAAGCAAGGACCTGTCTATAGTTCCATTCTAAATGAATTATATACTAAGAAGATAAATGGCTTTATTAATACCAGAGATGAAGAAATTGATTTTGTCAATCAATGGCTGAAGGAGGAAAAAATCTAAGTGCAATATCTTATTGATACAGTGATCTGGCTGCCGGCAATTTTAATAGGACTTACATTTCATGAATATGCACATGGCAAGGCTGCTTACATGTTAGGAGACGACACTGCCTATCATCAGGGCCGTCTTACTTTAAATCCTTTCCCCCATATAGACTGGATGGGTTTTTTTATGTTGATCATATTTAAATTTGGCTGGGCCAAGCCAGTCCAGGTTAACCCATTGAATTTTAAAAACATAAGTATGAAACAAGGTATGATGTTGGTTTCTATTGCAGGACCGGCAATGAATATGCTGATCGCTTTGGTTGGGCTTATCTTGCTGAAGTTTTTATTACCTATGCAAGGTCAGGATTGGGTTAATTTGTTGCTCCCCCTGTTGATTCCGCTGATTCAAATCAATCTTATCCTGGCAGCCTTTAATTTGATTCCCGTTCCACCTCTGGATGGCTCAAAAATTTTGGCTGGTCTGCTGCCTGATGCAGGTACCCGGCTCATGTATTCATTGGAACAATACGGACCTATGCTGTTATTGCTGTTGATCGTTACCGGTCTGACCGGAAAAATAATATGGCCCATCGTAAACTTTTTATACAGTCTGCTTTATAGTATTGTGTTTTAAGGAGTGGTTTGAATGGAATATGTGGTGGACTTAGATTCTTTCCACGGGCCACTTGATCTTTTACTCTACTTGATTGATGAAAATCAAATCGATATATATGATATTCCCATCGCCCAGATAACCGATCAATATATGGAATATCTGAATTTAACCGGGGATTTTGACCTGGAAAAACTGGGTGATTTTTTGATTATGGCCTCCTATTTACTGACTTTAAAATCTCAGATGATGCTGCCCGGGAAACAAGAGGAAGAAGATGAAGAATCTGACCACATGGACCCCCGTGATGAACTGGTGCAAAGATTACTTGATTATAAAAAGTTTAAAATGGCGGCAGAAAAACTGGAGAGGTTTAAAAATGGGGAAGGGAAGAGAGCTTTTTATCGTGAAATGCCAACTAAAATATCACTGCCCCAGGAGTTAACCGCCAGTGCGGATAGTCTGAAAATATTGATCCTTGATCTGTGGGAAAAGAACAAGCAAAAACAAAACTTTTTCCAGGTACCAAAAGATGATATCGATGTAGGTGAACAAATGGAAGTGATCCTTAAATTATTACGTAAAAGACGTGACGGGATATTATTTCAGGAGCTCTTTCATAATATTATCAATAAAAAAGAACTGTCTGCCTTATTCTTGGCTTTACTTGAATTGATGCGCCTGCAAAAAGTAAAAGCAGAACAGGAAAATGATTTTGGCATAATAAAATTATATCCGGGCAGGGGAAGAAAATGTTGATGAGGGAAGAAATTAAAGCGGCTGTGGAGGCTATACTGTTCGTTCGTGCAGGGCGGGTAGGTCTGGATGAGATCATTGAGATTATGGATGTACCGCTTTTCGATGTGATTGACATCATGCGGGAAATGGTGGCTGAGTATCAAGAGGCCAATAAAGGCCTGTTGATCAAAGAGGTGGATGAAGGATATGTTATGTGCACGAATCCTGATTACTCCGATTATCTGGTCAAGATGACCGAACCCCATAAACAAAAATTAACACCGGCAGCTATGGAAACCCTTGCGATCATTGCTTATTCTCAGCCAATAACCCGTGCTGAGATCGAAAAGGTGCGAGGGGTTAAATCGGAACGAATCATAGCCAACTTATTGGAAAAAAATCTTATTGCTGAGGCAGGGGTAAAAGCTGTCATCGGCCGACCGATATTATATGAGACTACCGAAGAATTTTTGAAAGTGTTCGGCCTCACTAGCTTAAAAGACTTGCCCCCACTTGAGGAGGGTTTAGATGTCTAAATCTATCGAGGAAGAAATTAAAATAAAGGCAGGAAAGGCCAAAAAGCTTGCCAGATATATGAGCAGCACCGAAGATCTGGTGGAACAACAGATCTTAAAGGCCCAGGAACGTGGAGAGTTTAATAATTTAAGCGGGGCGGGCAAAAGGTTGAATCTAGATGAGAACCCCTTTGAACCGCCTGAATTAAGGATGCCTTTTAAAATATTGAAAGATAATGGTTTTGCACCTTACTGGATCGAATTAGGCAAGGAAATCGACCGGGATTTGGAGGAGTTTAAAAAAGAGGTGGAACTGTTTAAAAAATACACGAATATTTTTTTCAAGGACAAAAAACATAGCCATGGGGCTATGCAGAGATATGAAAACAAAAAGGAGCATTTTTATTTTGAGAGAAAATTGGACTTGGAGATCATTACCAAGAAAATCATAGACTATAATCTGGCCTGTCCCACTTTTCGTGTAGGAAGAGCAAATATTACAGTGGAAGAAGAGTTAACCAAAGTTAAATCAGCAATTGAAAGCTTGATCGAAGAACTTAGTAATAAATAAGCTTATGAATAAGCTGGAGTAAGCAGGGAACAATACGAAAAAACAGGAGAAATCCCCATGATTTTCTTGCTTGGAACCGGGCTTATTTTTTTGTTCTGTTATTTCTTTTTTATCAGGGCGGACTTCCATATAAATATCGAAAAACAGGAAAAAGGATTTATCTTCATTATAAAGGCTGATCTTTATTTCTTCCCTGCCCACCGGCTTCTCCAATACCAATTCGAAGCCCCGGATTTCCAATTGCTTTCAACATTTGAAAAAATGCAGGAAAATTCCCGCAGACTAAAGGAAAGATCTAAGAGTAATAGCTTTAAAGCATATCTTATTAGACTCGGTTTGCGTGATTATAAGCAAATTGCCAAGGCAGTGTTACATTTCACTACAGTAGAAAATGTTTACTGGAAAACGATTATTGGTTTGCAGGATGCCATGCAAACTGGTATAGGCACCGGAAGCATTTGGGCTATAAAGGGAATAATTATAAGTTTTATAAGTATAAACAGCAAAATGGAAAGGCTTCATTTAAAAGTTGATCCTGATTACAATAAGCAGATATTCAGCAGTACCCTGAATTGCATAATTCGAATCCGAATCGTACATATTATTTTTATAGCAGTCTATCTGATTTATTTGATCGTCAGGGGGTATATAAATGAGTACAGATCAGGAAAAGCAGCAAGGTCATCCCATCGAAGGACTTATGAAAACAGCTATGCAGAGTATTAAAGAAATGGTAGATGTAACAACTGTTGTAGGTGACGCAGTAGAGACCAATGACGGCAGTGTTATTATTCCTATCTCTCAAGTGGCTTTTGGCTTTGGCGCCGGAGGCGGAGAATACGAAATAAGCAAACCCAATGCATCCAAAAGCGAAAATGGCAAAGCTGAAGCAGTCCCCTTTGCTGGAGGCAGTGGTGCTGGTGTTTCTGTAAAACCGGTGGGGTTTCTGGTTGTCAGAATGAATGATGTGCGTTTGATCGCGGTTAACGGGAATCCCCTTGCTGAGCGGGTTGTGGATATTGCACCGCAAATAATCGATAAAATTGAACACATTATGCAAAAAAACAAACACCATAGTAGAGTTAAGGAAGAAATTAACTAATTCTTATGGAAGCTTAATGAATATAAGCAGGATGTTCTAATTTTAACAGGCATGTCATACCCTCTTAAAAAGTTGAAATTTGAGGGAATGATATGCTTAATATTGTCTGGTTGTTATTACTCAGTTCAGGTATTATCATAGCTGCTATAAACGGGAATATCGAAGTAGTTACCGAAGCTGCCTTGGGCGCGGCCCAAAGTGCAGTGAAGGTTTGTTTCGATTTGATCGGTGTCATGGCATTATGGCTGGGGATCATGAAAATTGCCGAACAGGGTGGTTTGATAAAAAGCCTGGCAAAATTAGTCAGGCCTATTATGATAAGATTTTTCCCCAGTGTTCCCAGTGAACATCCTGCCATGGGGGCAATTATTTTAAATATTAGTGCCAACATGCTTGGCCTGGGAAATGCTGCCACTCCCATGGGCATGAAAGCCATGCAGGAATTACAGGTATTAAACAATAATTCTGAGGAAGCATCTGAAGCCATGTGTACTTTTCTGGCTTTGAACACCTCATGCATAACCTTGATCCCTGCAACCATCATTGGGGTCAGGTTATCATTCGGCACCGCAAATCCTACTGAAATAGTAGGCCCCTGTATTTTTGCTACCGGAATGGCCATGACCATTGCCATGTCACTTGACTATTGGTTCAGGAAAAAGAGCCGCTGGGGAGTGAAAAAATAAAATGCTTTTTAGTGCTCTGACCATCATTTCCAAATGGGCTATACCGCTTTTGCTATTATTCATTCCTCTCTATGGGTTCTTCAAAAAAGTCCCGGTCTATGAATCATTTGTTGCTGGAGCAGAAGAAGGTTTCAGCACTGCGGTGAAAATCATTCCTTTTTTAGTGGGAATGATGATCGCCATATCAGTTTTCAGGGCTTCAGGAGCTATGGAATATATTGCTCTGCTCCTGAATCCCTTGACTGCTAAAATAGGGGCACCTGCTGAAATACTGCCTCTGGCTTTGATGAGGCCATTATCAGGCAGTGCAGTTTTGGGGATGGCATCCGAATTGATGAGGATTTATGGACCCGACTCATTTATCGGCAGATTGGCATCTGTAATGCAAGGAACAACAGATACTACTTTTTTCGTCTTGACCATTTATTTCGGTTCTGTGGGTATAAAAAAATACCGCTATGCAGTTTTTACAGGATTAAGTGCTGATGTAACAGGATTTATCGCTTCTTTATATATTTGCAACCTCTTATTCCGTTAAATCAACCTTTCTTTAGTCAACAAAATCTTCCATTTAATTTGATTCCATTTCAACTAATGATATAATTCTTAAGAGATAAATGCATGCTTAGTCGTGCTGACAGGTGAGCACGATTGTTTCATAATTATTTTACAAATGGAGGAGTTATATGCTGGCTGAAAAAAAACTATCAGAATTTCTGGATGACCTGGCATCTGATTTACCGGCTCCCGGCGGCGGTGGTGCTGCAGCTGTTTCCGGAGCCATGGGGGCATGCCTGATTTCCATGGTGGTGCGGCTTACCTTGGGGAAAAAAGGTTATGAAGATGTTTGGCCAGAAATGGAACAGGTTGTAATAAACAGTGATTTGCTTTATAAAACACTATCATCACAGGTTGAAGACGATGCAGCAGCTTTTAATGATGTTATTGCAGCGTTAAAACTGCCGAAAGATGACGAAGCACAAATCCAGATAAGAACCCAAGTCATGCAAAAAGCTTTTAAAAGGGCAATGGAGGTACCTTATTCAATAGCCCAAAATTGTATGGAGGTACTCGTACTGGCACTGCAAATTGTTGAAAAAGCCAATATCAATCTGATCAGCGATATTGGGGTTGCTGCAGAACTTGCTTTGGCAGGTCTGGAAAGCTCCCTGCTGAATGTTAGAATCAACTTGCCCTATATAAAAGATGAGAACTTGGTTATTACCACCAGAAAACAAATAGAATCACTGGCGGAAGCAGCACGATCAAACAAAGCCAGAATTTTGTCTGAGGTTAATAATAAAATCGCATAAAAAGGCATCAAGGAGGTAGAGCAAGAGAAACATATATGTGAAAGGCTAAATAATGAAGGCAGGAGGATAATGATGAAAAGCGATATTGAAATTGCCCAGAGTACAGTTATGAAACCAATAGCAGAGATTGCAGAAAGTATTGGCCTGGTCGAAGATGATATTGAACTTTACGGCAAATACAAAGCCAAGGTGTCACTTAATGTTTGGGACAGGCTTAAGAATAAACCATCCGGCAAATTGGTGCTGGTAACTGCAATAAATCCGACTCCGGCAGGGGAAGGCAAAACCACCAATACAGTGGGTCTTGGACAAGCATTAAACCTATTGGGGAAAAAAGCTATTATTGCACTTAGGGAACCGTCTTTGGGACCGAGCTTTGGTATTAAAGGAGGAGCTGCAGGCGGCGGGTATTCTCAGGTAGTCCCTATGGAAGATATCAATCTGCATTTTACCGGCGATATTCATGCGGTAACAACAGCCCATAATCTTTTAGCTGCCATGCTTGATAACCATATCCATCAGGGAAATGAACTTAATATAGACCCCAGAAGAGTAGTTCTGCGCCGGGTTATGGATTTGAATGAAAGAGCACTGCGGAATATTGTTTTGGGCTTGGGCGGCAAAATAAACGGTGTTCCCCGGGAATCGGGTTTTGACATTTCAGTTGCTTCGGAGGTTATGGCTTGTTTATGCCTGGCATCTGATTTAATGGATTTGAAAGAAAGATTTAAAAGAATTGTGGTTGCCTATACCTTTGACGGAAAACCGGTTACTGCTGATGACCTTAAGGCTGCCGGCTCCATGACACTGCTGATGAAAGATGCCATCAAACCCAATTTGGTACAAACACTGGAAAACACACCGGCTTTTGTTCATGGCGGGCCTTTTGCCAATATTGCCCATGGCGCCAATAGCATTATGGCAACACAAATCGGTTTGAAACTTGCTGATTATATGATTACTGAAGCAGGTTTTGGTGCTGATCTGGGAGCGGAAAAATTCTTTAATATCGTCTGCCGCTTTGGCGGCTTAAAACCGAATGCCGTTGTACTGGTGGCTACAATCAGAGCTTTAAAAAACCACGGAGGAGTAGCCAAAGACCAATTAGGTGAAATAAATATGCCGGCTCTGGAAAAAGGAGCTGAAAACCTGGAAAAACAGCTGGAGAATATTCAAAAATTCGGTGTGCCGGTAGTGGTGGCACTAAATGAATTTCCAACTGATACACCTGAAGAAATTGAACTCATCAGACAAAAATGCAAAGCCTTAGGTGCCAGAGTTGCTCTTTCGAGAGTATGGGCCAAGGGCGGTGCCGGTGGGGAAGAACTGGCAGAACAGGTCATAGCAGCTGCTGAAACCCCCAGCAATTATAAACCTTTGTATGAACTGGAGCAGCCCCTTAAGAGCAAAATAGAAATTGTTTGCCGTGAAATTTATGGGGCAGACGGGGTCAACTATTCAGCATCTGCGGAGGAGATGTTAGCTAAATACGAAGAGCTGGGTTATGGAAACCTGCCAATATGTATAGCAAAAACACAATATTCACTTTCCGATAATCCTGACCTTAAAGGAAGGCCCCGGGGTTTTAAAGTAGAAATTGGAGAAGTAAGACTTTCAGCCGGAGCAGGCTTTGTTGTTCCACTGACCGGTTCGATCATGACTATGCCTGGCTTAGGCAAAGTCCCGGCCGCTGAAAAAATCGATATCCGAGAAAACGGCGATATAGTGGGCCTGTTCTAATCAGAAGAAGAAGAAAATAATCCTGTTTATTGACTGGATTCAGCCCGTGAAAAAAACCAATATTATTGTCACATCACCAGCTCCGATCAATCAACATTATATATGGGGACATACCCCTTAAGGGAATGTCCCCATACATTATTAGCTTCAATTGTGGGGTGGGGCTTGCGCGTTTTTTACACCACTTTTATTGTTAGTCTGCCAGCTTCGTTGAAAAGCCGGACCCAATATTGATTGGATTTACTTTAGTGATTATTTATGGCTGATCAGAGAATAGAATTCTGACCTGGTAGAAGGGTTGGTTTCAAAAATACCGCGCACTGCGGAAGTCACAGTTACTGCTCCCGGTTTGCGTATCCCTCTCATGGTCATGCACATATGCTCTGCAGAGATGACTACTCCAACTCCCCATGGCTGCAATGTATCATTGATACAGTCAGCAATTTGGGAAGTAAGTCTTTCCTGAAGCTGCGGCCTTTTGGCAAAGACTTCAGCAACCCGGGCAATCTTGCTGATCCCTACCACTTTTCCTCCCTTGGGGATATAAGCAACGTGGGCAATCCCGTAAAAGGGGAGCAAATGATGCTCGCATATGGAATATATGGGGATATCCTTCACCAGCACCAGTTCATCGTGGTATTCATTAAAGGATACCTGCAGCAAATCCCTGGGGTTTTCATCAAGTCCGGAAAATATCTCTTCATACATATTGGCAACTCGTTTGGGTGTATTTATTAAGCCCTCGCGATCCGGGTCTTCGCCGATTGCCTCCAGAATCATTTTTACTGCCTGCTGTATTTTCGGTTTGTCAAAAAAATTCTCCATGTTGTTTCCTCCACTAAAGTGTTGCTATTATATCTTGCCAGAAAACCCTTTAAACATGAATTGGTCAGAGATAATTATAATGCTATATTAACATATGGCTGAAGGATAGAGTTAATTAACCAATAAATATGGCATAATATTGTTGGATAAAGAAAAGAGGAATGAAAAGTAGTGAGACTGGCAAAATATCTGGCAAATCAGGGCGCAGCTTCAAGGCGTAAAAGCGAAGTCTTGATCTCTCAGGGACGTGTAACGGTAAACGGCAGCACAGTTTCTGAGCAAGGCTTTAAAATAGACCCCCAAAAAGACAGGGTGGAAGTGGATGGGAAGCTTCTCATGCCGGAAGCCAAAGTTTACATATTATTAAACAAACCCTCCGGCTATCTGAGCAGTGTCAGCGACCCATGGGGAAGGCCGGTAGTTGTTGATCTGATAAAAGATTCAAACCGGAGGATATATCCGGTAGGCAGGCTGGATTTTGATACGGAAGGATTATTGCTGTTAAGCAATGATGGTGAGTTTGCCAATTTAATCATTCATCCTCGTCACCAAATTGACAAAAAGTATGAAGCCTTGGTAACAGGCAGAGTCAGTAAGGATACAATAAGCAAGCTGAAAAAAGGAATTGTTTTGGAAGATGGCATCACCGCTCCCGCCCAAGCAAGGATTTTAGGATATGAACCGGAAAAAACCCTGGTGGAGATCATCATACATGAAGGGAAAAAGAGACAGATAAAAAGGATGTTGGCCTGTGTTGGACATCCGGTTGAAAAGCTGAAAAGGACAGGGATCGCCTTTTTGACCTTGGAAGGATTAAGTGTCGGGCAATACCGCTATCTTACATCAGAGGAAGTTGTTAAGCTCAAAGCAGCAGCCCTGAATTACTAAAATATTGCGGATACTTGTCTATATTGATTGTAGGTTAAGGCGATTTTCAGCTATAATATGTTTAATAATCAGATGAAATTACATATTTATGGATTTAATTCAAATAAAACATATGAGGAGGATTAATATGGGTAAGCTTAAGATGCGGGTTCGATTTGATTTTGTAGGCAGAGATCGGGGCGGTAAACTTTTTTTTGGTTCCAAAAATGGTGAACAGGCGGCAGAAGAAATCAGGCAGCACAAGGCATCATTGATCAGAAATATACCAATCCAGGGGATCACAATAGAAGAAATTGATATGGCCCAGGAGATATATTCGGCTTATGATGATATTAACGGTAAAGCTATAACTTTTGCACCACTGATTATTAATTTTACTGCTGATACAATAGAGGATGCTCTGAAGTTTACTATGAAGGAAGAATTTCGTACCATAGAGATACTGGAACCCGAAACCTTAGAACTGGGGAAAATGGAGATTGAAAGAATACTTCTAAAAGTAAATGAAGAATTAACTAATTATAAAAATTATGTACAAAGAAAAATTGACAACTGGAAGTAAGTCTAATTACTAAAACCATATTTAATCCTATACATAATAACCGGCAAACATTATTCCGGTTATTTTTTTGGTGTGGTATTCCTGGGGAATAGTCTTGAAAAAGAAATTGCACGGATATTATTATTCCCTTGGGCATAAAATAGAGGAGAAATGTGCCCCAAGGAGCTGGAAACTTTGAAAAGACTGGTAGAAAAAATCGAAAAAGCTTTAATGCGTATTGTAATCATAGGTTTCGTTTTAATAGTGATCGTTCAAGGAATTATGACCGATGACCCTATTCGTCTTTATCTCAGTTGGGGAGAAAGGATGGAAGGGCAGATCCTGGAGTTTCCTGTTGCCAGTCAAAATGAGCCTGTAGAAAATGAACCTATCACAGTTAACTCTCCCCAGGCGGTATTGAAATTGTCGGTTGATCAGTTTTCATCCTTGCCCAGGGCCAAAGTATTGGTTAATGACGAAGAAAGATTGGTTTTTGACAGCCGAGAGATAGAAGTGCCGGTCATGGCCGGCGACATTATTGAAATCGACTGCACTCAATATGATTTCCCAATAAAATTTGCGGTAAAAGGAACCTCTGAAAATCTTTCCTATCCCGAGCAAGGTAAAGTATACACTGCCAACAAGAGCATAGTAATGATTGGCAAGGTTATAGTAAAATAAGACTATATTACATATAAGGGTGGTATGAGTGTGGAAATCGGCAGTAAAGTTGTGGCTACTGCGGCTGTCAAAATGGCTATTACTTCAACCAGGCAGGAGGAAAGTGATTTAAAAAGACAGCTTTTTGAACAATCAGAAGTGCGGGCAGTGGCAGTTGATTATGGCGGGGAGTTTATCAGTTCGGTAGGAAAGATCGTTGAAAGATCAGTAGTTGCCGCCAAAAGAGAGGGAGTAATCAAAGATACACATGCTGATGAAGGCGCCATTGCAGGGGCAGCCCGTGAAGCATTGGCACAGATCATGCCAAAAGCGCTGGGCCTTAATGTAGGAGGGAAAATTGGAATAGCCAGGCATAAAGACCATATTAGTGTGGCTATATTTATGGGCATCGGCCTTTTACACCTGGATGAAGTGGCCATTGGTTTGGGTCACAGGGCAGTGCCTTAATAATAGCTTAAGGTCACAGATGTAATCATAGAATCAAAAATAAAGGAGTATTTATGTTAGTTCGAGGTATAAGAGGAGCTACTACAGTGGCTGAGGATAAAAAAGAACTCGTACTGGAAGCAGCCTATGAATTGTTGCTTAAAATCCAGCAGGAAAATGATTTTAACCCTGAAGATATTGTCAGTGTTCTTTTGACTGTAACCCCTGATATCAAATCAGTTTTTCCTGCTGAGGCCAGAAAAAGATTGGGTTGGGATTTAGTCCCTTTAATGTGCTTTCAGGAAATCCCGGTGGAAAATGCTCTGCCATTATGTATAAGAGTATTGGTACATTTCAATTGTGATAAAAAGCAGTCTGAAATAAATCATGTCTATTTAAAAAATGCTGTTGTACTGAGAAGAGATCTGGTCAATAAAGAAGAACATAACTAACAAGCAGATTCTTATTCCATGAAGCTTAATAATCCAATTTGTATAAATCAATCCGGCGATGTTTTAAAAGAGGCATTTCTTCTCTGGCCCGGGCTGTTTCAGCTATGTCTATTGTGCTCAAAAGCATGATTTCTTTCTCATCACCCTCCACTAAGACCCTGCCCCAGGGATCTGTTACCATTGAATGTCCCCAGGATTGATAAGCGGGCTTTTCATTTCTGGCGGCAGAAACACCCACCATATAAACCTGATTATCTACAGCTCTGGTTCTCAGCATTAATTCCCAAAACAAGGGACCGGAAGTGAGATTGAAATTTCCCGGCATGATGATCACCTGTGCACCTTCCATTGCAAGTATGCGCGCAAGTTCCGGAAATCGGCAGTCATAACATACCATTAAACCAAACTTAATATTTTTATATTCAAAAAGGGTAATATCACTGCCGGCACTTAGAGTTAAAGATTCTTTAAAATAAATGCGACCCGGCATATCAACATCAAACAAATGAATTTTTCGGTGTCTGGCCAAGAGTTCACCCTGGTGATCGAAAACAAAGCTGCTGTTATACAGATGAGAATTCACTTTTTCAATAACAGAACCAGCAACTACAGCAATCCTATTTTGCTTGGCTGCCCGGGCCAGTTTTTCAGTGGAAGGACCCGGATATTCTTCTGCATACTGAGGAAAAATCTTACTGTCATATGGCCCATTGAAAATTTCCGGTAAAATAGCTATATCAGCATTGGCTGCTGCAGCCTTGGCAATAAACTTAAGGGCGTTTTGAATATTCTTTTCCTTATCGGGGGTAACTTTGATTTGACAGAGGGCTAATGATAATGGCTGCTTCAACTGGTTTCCTCCTCAATTCTGCTGTTTATTAAACCCGCTAAAAATACCTTTTATGCCAATATTATATATTGTAGGTCTAATAAATAATAATATACAATGGTTAAAGTATATGTACATAAGTATGGGGAAGTCTCTAGAGCCTGACAAGAACTCTTGTGTAATTATAGCTTTTTTCTTTCCCGGTAAGTGAGTAGAATGTTAAATAATTGTCACTTTATTCAGGAAATATTTAGTAATAATGTTTGATCAGCTAAAATTATGTTAAAATAAACCTGGAAAGCATGTTATAAGACATGCGATAAAAAAAGGGGAGGCGGGAAGTTTGTTAGGTATTAAAAAGAGGTATATCACTATTGTGGCTCTGATCGTTGCTGTATCGATGTTCGCAGTAGGATGCGGCGGCGGAGCGGAACAAGGGGCGGATACCGACAAGGAACAGGCAGCAGATGTAATTAAAATCGGCGTATATGAACCCTTAACCGGAACAAATGCTGCCGGCGGGCAGATGACTGTTGAAGGTATCGAACTGGCCAATAAACTTTATCCAGAAGTATTAGGCAAGAAAGTTGAATTATTTATCGTCGACAACAAGTCAGAAAAACAGGAAGCTGCTAATGCAGTAGAAAGGCTTATCGGTAAAGAAAAAGTCAATGTGATCATTGGCAGCTATGGCAGTTCATTAGCAATGGCCGGCGGACCGGTAGCACTTGATGCAAAAGTTCCGGTCATCGGCTGCTCACCAACCAACCCAGCAGTTACCCTTGACAATGATTTTTATTTCCGCGTATGTTTTATTGATCCTTTCCAGGGCACTGTTATGTCTAATTATGCAACCGGGCAGCTGGGAGCTAAAACCGCTGCGATTATTCAGGATGTGCAACAGGATTATTCTGTGGGCTTAAGCAGTTACTTTGAAAAAGCTTTCAAAGCTACCAATGGAGACACAGCGATCGTTGCCAAGGTTAACTACAATACTGGTGACAAGGATTTCTCAGCTCAGTTGACTGAAGTTAAATCCAAAAATCCCGATGTTATTTTTGCACCCGGTAACTTCTTGGAATGCGGAATTTTAGTCGCTAAAGCCAGGGAATTAGGCATAAATGTTCCAATTCTGGGCGGAGACACCTGGGAAGCAGAAGAATTCCTCAATCAGGTAACCCAGTATAAAGATATTTATTTCAGCACCCATTTTACTGCTGAAGAACCGGTTACCCAAGTTTCCACTACCTTCCTGGATGAATTCAAAAATGAATATCCCGATAAAGAAGTGAATGCTTTTGCAGCACTGGGATTTGATACTTATATTTTAGCTCTTGATGCTATGGAAAGAGCAGGCTCTGCAGATAGTCAGGCAATCAGAGATGCCCTGGCAGAAACTAAAGATTTCCAAGGCGCCACTGGAATAATAACTCTTGATATCAATGGAGATGCTACCAAAACAGCAGTTATCAAAAAAGTTGCTGATGGTAAATTTGTTTATGAAACAAAGGTAGACCCACAATAATTGTAATGTTTTTCTCAACACTCCCCTCCCTGGAAGAGGAGGGGAGTGCTTTTTAAGTACTAATCTATGTAAAGGAAGTGGTAGCAGTTGTCCATGGACATCTTTCTCCAAAACGTGGCCAACAGCATTACCTTAGGCAGTCTATATGCATTGATTGCAATAGGTTATACGATGGTATATGGAATAATAAGGCTTATTAATTTTGCTCACGCTGATCTTCTCATGGTAGCATCATACATCGCTTTCTATGGTATCTTGGTGTTTACATTGCCTTGGTACTGGGCTTTTATTATCGCTGTTGTGTTAACTACCATTATGGGTGTAAGCATAGAAAAAGTCGCCTACCGGCCTTTAAGAACTGCACCGCGGATTTCGGTATTGATTTCAGCCATTGGTGTATCCTTTCTCCTGCAAAATGTGGCCATAGTAGTAATCGGAGCCCGGCCTAAACCATTTCCCCGTCCTGAGCAATTGGTTTGGAATATCAACATGGGGGATATCTCCTTCCTGTCCCTTACTATTTTAATTCCCATCGTAACTTTTATTTTGCTATTATTGGTTATGTTTTTAGTTAAAAAAACTAAAATGGGTATTGCTATGCGGGCAGTTTCCAGGGATTTCGAAACTGCCAGCTTGATGTCTGTCGATGTGAACAAAGTTATCAGTACCACTTTTATGATCGGTTCTGCACTGGCCGGAGTAGGGGGCATCATGTGGAGTATGCAGTACCCCCAGGTGGACCCGCTGATGGGATTGTTTCCCGGTATCAAATGTTTTATTGCTGCTGTAATGGGCGGAATCGGCAGTATTCCAGGGGCTATGATCGGCGGCTTCGTGTTAGGGATCTGTGAAATAATGATTGTGGCATTTTTACCTGCCTTGTCCGGGTACAGGGATGCTTTTGCCTTTGTTATACTCATTTTAATTTTACTTTTCAGGCCTGGTGGAATTTTAGGCGAGAACACTGTGGAGAAGGTGTAGCAGATGGATGATAAAAAACAGATAAAATTTATACTGAATATAGCCGTTTTAGCACTCATCTGTGTTTTCTTATGGTGGGGCAATGATAACCTGTCTTCCTTTTATATAAGAATACTGAATTTATCAGCCATTTTTGTTATCCTTGGGATCAGTATGAACCTGGTCCTGGGATTTACCGGCATGTTTTCATTGGGCCATTCCGGGTTTATGTGTATTGGGGCATATGTTGCCTCGATTTTGACCATGTCTCCTGCCAGTAAAGAGATTATTTACTTCATGGAGCCAATTACTCCCATCCTGGCACAAATCCAGTGGCCAATATTTCCGGCGATTATCATGGCCGGAGTGGTTGCCGCATTATTTGGTTTTTTAGTGGGGATCCCGGCTTTAAGACTAAGAGATGATTATCTGGCCATTGCTACACTTGGTTTTGCTGAAATTATTCGCATTATTGTCACCAATACCATAACCATTACCAATGGTGCTTTAGGCTTAAAAAATATTCCTTCAGTGAAAAGTATGTGGGTATACTGGGGGATCGCAATTATTACCATTATCATTCTGAAGAAAATTGTCAACAGCAGCTGGGGCTATTCTTTCAAGGCTATTCGTGATAATGAAATAGCTGCCGAAGCGATGGGTATTAATCTTTTCAGTCATAAACTGCTGTCCTTTTCCATTGGGGCTTTTTTTGCCGGGATTGCCGGCGCCTTGATGGCATTTTTGATCACTTCGGTTGACCCTACCATGTTCAGATTTACTTTTACCTTCCAGATCCTGTTGATCGTTGTTCTGGGAGGAATGGGAAGTCTTACAGGTTCTGTTATATCAGCAGTGGCAATTACCATATTGATGGAGGTACT
>LSQX01275767.1_pt1 | contig 33109 bp, 31 predicted proteins | sample 654561 | NCBI WGS metagenome assembly LSQX01 (sample SAMN04489861, study PRJNA283612) | anaerobic digester metagenome | isolation source: 4 biogas reactors fed with cattle manure at either 37C or 55C with and... | place: Denmark: Kongens Lyngby | collected 2014 | reverse complement strand
ATCACTTGGCTTGTCATCTTGATGCTCACCGCCATGATCACCGGCTTCATCATCACCGGATTTAACGACGTCCTACAGGCTTCTGTCATCTTAGTCTCCTTCATTCCGATGCTGATGGACACGGGAGGAAACGCGGGAAACCAAGCCTCCACCATGATCATCCGCAGCATTGCCGTCGGGGAGGTGGAGTTTAAGGATCTGAGCAAGGTCGTTGCAAAAGAGTTCGCGGTTGGTGTGATCGTCGCTGTCGGCATGGCGAGTGTCAACTTCTTTCGCATTTACTTTCTGACACCGGCGGATTTGGCCGTGAACCTGACCGTCACTATGACGCTCTTTATCACCGTCATCTTCGCAAAGCTCGTCGGAAGCGCTTTACCGCTTCTGGCGTACAAGATCAAACTGGATCCGGCTATTATGGCCTCTCCCCTCATCACCACCATCGTCGACGCGTTGGCACTGACACTCTACTTCGTCATTGCGAAGATGATGCTGGGACTGTGAGAAACGAATTCAAAAATCCGTTCTTATAATATGATCATCGAATCGACTGCTCCTTACTGGTGGCAGTTGCTTTTTTGCTTTACGAGACAAAAAAGATGCCCTCAGATACAGGGCATCTTCTGACAAAACGATATGTCATGATCGGTTGACGGCTTTACTCTTTTTTATGCAGCGTTCTCCCGTTGTTCTCGGGAATCTTTAGGATATAGAGGACGCGAAATCCTTTTTCTTCGATCTTGTTTTCGAGCTCCTTCGTGTCGTCGGTGTTGACCCCGATGACAACTGAACTCTTCTTCTTCTCTTTGTCCCGGTACACCGCAATGTGCATAATGTTGGTGCCAAATTCGCCGATGATGCCAGCCAGTGTGAGCATGGCACCGGGCACGTCGTCGGCTTCTACGGTCAACCTTGTGCCAGGCTCCAAAAAGCCCAGGAGTTCAATAAACGCTTCAAAGATATTGCTCTCTGTGATGACACCCACCAGTACGCCGTCGTCGACGACCGGCAGGAAGCTAAAGCGCTCTTCGCGCATGAGAGTGGCGGCTTCTTCAAGGAGCGCATCGGGGGAGATGGTCACAGGGTTTTTCACCATGATCTCCTGCACCTTCATGCGATCGAGAAGATAATTGATCTCCCGGACACTAAAGGTTGTGGCGAGGGAAGGAGAGGCGTTAGCAATGTCCTGGCGAGAGACGACCCCGACGAGTTGGTCTCCATCCATGACCGGAAGACGGCGGATACTTTTTTCCTCCATCAAGACACGGGCATCGAGGATGCTGTCGTCGACGTCGATGGTAATCAACTTCGTTTTCATGCGGTTTTTTACAAACATCATTTCCCTCCCAAGTAGGCTTTTTTGATCTCCTCACTCTCCAGTAGTGTCTTCGCTTCTCCTGAGAGCACGATCGATCCCGTCTCCAGCACATACGCCCGAGAGGCGATCTGCAGCGCCATATTTGCGTTTTGTTCCACAAGGAGCACAGTGGTTCCCGCTTCGTTGATCGTCTGAATAATATTGAAGATTTCCTGTACAAGCAGTGGCGCCAGTCCCATCGACGGCTCGTCGAGAAGGAGGACTTTGGGCCGGCTCATCAGCGCACGACCGATGGCTAGCATCTGCTGCTCCCCTCCTGAGAGGGTGCCCGCCATCTGCTTTCTCCTATCAAAAAGGATCGGAAAGCGCTCATACACATGGGTAAGATCTTCCTCTATTCCCTCTTTGTCTCTTCGAAGAAACGCACCGAGCTCCAAGTTCTCAAGCACGCTCATCATTGGAAATACCCGGCGCCCCTCAGGGACATGTGACATCCCCTCTTTGACTCTCTCCCTGGGACTGAGCTGGGTAACATCGACTCCGTTTAAGAGAATCGATCCTGCATGGGGTCGAAGGAGACCGGAGATGGTCCGAAGGGAAGTCGTCTTGCCGGCCCCGTTGGCGCCGATGAGGGTGACGATTTCTCCCTCTTCCACGCGAAGAGAGATGCTCTTGAGGGCTCGTATAACTCCATAATAAACTTCTAAATCTCGAATCTCAAGCATGTAGGTCCTCCCCGAGATACGCTTTGATGACCCGCGGATCTTTTTTGATCATCTCCGGGGTTCCCTCCGCGATCATCAAGCCGTAATCAAGCACATACATCCGCTCACAGATGCTCATGACCAGAGACATGTCGTGTTCGATCAGAAGGATCGTCAGATCGAAATTCTCCCGGATCCACGAGATGGTGCGGGTCAGCTGAGAGGTTTCTGCCGGGTTCATGCCGGCAGCCGGTTCATCGAGAAGCAGAAGCACCGGATCGGTCGCAAGGGCTCTTGCGATCTCCAAGTGGCGCTGATCTCCGTACGGAAGATTTTTCGCCAGCTCTGATGCCTTGCTCTCAAGGTCAAATATCTTCAACAGCTCCATGCTCTTTTCTACCAGTTCCTCTTCTTCTTTTTGATAGGTTCCTGTATGAAAAAGAGCCGGAAACAGCCCGTATTTTAGGTTTTTATTCATCGCCGTACGGACGTTGTCGAGGACACTCAGATCGCGAAAGAGGCGAATGTTCTGAAATGTCCGGGCGACGCCCAGGCGGCAGATATCGTGCGGTTTTCTCTTCTGCAGGGAGAACACCTCAGAGCCCCTGTGGAGTTCGATGCTCCCCTTCTCAGGCATGTAGATGCCGGTAAGAAGGTTGAAAAACGTCGTCTTTCCTGCGCCATTTGGTCCGATCAGACCCACCAGCTCCCCTTGAAAGAGCTCTAGATTGACACTCGTGACGGCGGCAAGCCCTCCAAAAGATTTGGACAATTTCTGCACGCTCAACACCTTGTTCATGAGGACCTCCTTTTTCTGGATCTGCCAAGATTTCTCAGTAGATCAAAAGACAGTTCCTTAGAGCCCATCAGCCCCTGCGGTCTGAGGATCATGATGACGACAAGCGCCACCGCATAGAAGACCATCCGCAGTTCCGGAAAACTCTGCAGATAGGTCGAGATGAGCGCCAACAAGATCGCCGCAATCACCGAACCGGACAGCGAGCCGATGCCGCCGAGCACGACGATCACAAGGATATCGATGGATCTGGAAAAGCCGAACAGCGTGGGTCGGAGGAAGTAGAAATACGATGCATACAGGCTCCCTGCGATCCCGGCAAAAAAGGCACCCATGACAAAAGCAGTGACCTTGTAGCGGGTCGCATCGATGCCGATGGATTCGGCCGCAATCTCATCTTCTCGAAGCGTAATACAGGCGCGGCCATGCGCCGAGTGGATAAAGTTGCTGATCAGATGAATCGTCCCGGCTGTAAAGAGAAACAGCCAGGGCCACGTGACAAATTGTGGAACACCGTTTAATCCGGCCGCTCCGTTAGTGATCTCCAAATTCAAAAACACGATACGGATGATTTCTGCCATGCCGAGTGTCGCAATCGCCAGATAGTCACCTCGCAAGCGAAGGGTCGGAAGACCGACGACAAAGCCGACAAGGGCCGCTGCACAAGCGCCGGCGAAGACGCCCAAGAGAAATCCGGGGATCGTCGATATGCGCATCGTTATCAGCGCACAGACATAGGCGCCGATCGACATAAAGCCGGCATGACCTAGAGAAAACTGACCGGTAAAGCCTGTAATCAGGTTTAGACTGACAGCCAGAATGATATTGATGCACAGCGTCGTCAGGGTGGCAAAGAGATAGTCATTGAGAATGCCCGTCATCACCAGGACTTGTCCCACGACAAATACGAGAAGCATCAAAATATATTTCAACCAGCCTTTTTGAAGGAGAGCCATATTACACCTTCTCCCTCGTGGACTTTCCAAGAAGTCCCGCCGGTTTGATGATCAAAACAAGGATCAGGATCGCAAAGACCACGGCGTCACGATACATGGAGTTGCCATAGCCGGCGACAAAGACCTCCACCGCGCCGATGAAGTATCCTCCGAGAACGGCTCCTGGAATCAATCCGATACCTCCAAATACAGCGGCTACGAAGGCTTTTAGCCCCGGGAGCATGCCCATCAGGGGATTGATGGAGTTGTAATAGACGCCGACCAGGACACCGGCGGCTCCCGCCAGCGCACTGCCGATGGCAAAGGTAAAGCTGATGGTGGAGTTGACATCGATCCCCATAAGCTCCGCCGCATCTCTATCCTGAGAGACAGCCCGCATGGCTTTTCCAATGCGGGTGGTTCGCACCACAAACTGCAAAATTACCATCAGCACAATGGTCACGACCAGGATAAGAATTTGCTGCGTGGTGATGGTCATCGAACCCAACGTAAAGGTCTTCGTAAGAAATCCCGTCATCGGCGGATAGGAGCGGACATTTGCCTTGACGAAGAACATCATGCCGTACTCAATGAGCATCGACACCCCGATGGCGGTAATCAACACAGCAATGCGTGTAGCATTTCTAAGCGGCTTGTAGGCGATCTTTTCAATCAACACACCGATGATGGTGCAGAGTACCATGGCGATAAGAATGGCGGGAAAAAAGCCCAGCCCAAAGTACGTCATAGCAAAATAACCGATATACGCTCCCAGCATATATACGGAGGCATGCGCAAAATTAATCAGACGGATAATGCCATACACCATGGTATAGCCAAGAGCTATCAGCGCATAGATGCTGCCTATTGAGATACTGTTGAGAACCTGCTGAAGAAATTGTCCCATATTGAGTCCTCTTTCATGACTTTTGGGGAAGTGCGTGTTTACTTATTTATAAAAGAAGAAAAGCGGGAGTCTCCCCCCGCTGATACTTCTGTTGGTCTTCGAAGGAGAGACTATTCACCGGATCGGGTAATGCTGTCCTGTACTCCGTCTTTTAGACCTATTACAACAATGGATTTTACGGGATTGTGGTTTTCATCAATGCTAAAAGAACCGGTCACGCCGACAAAGTTCTCGGTCGAAGCGAGCGCATCCTTTACGGAAGGGCCATCAAGATTGGCTGCACGGCCAACAGCATCGGCAACAAACTTCATGGCATCATAGCCCAGGGCGTGGAACGCATTGGGATCTTTGCCGTATTTTGCCTTAAAGTCTTCGATGAATTTGAGAACCACGGGATCCTGATCAAGTGACGAATAGTGATTCGAGAAGTAGACGTCGTTCAGCGCGTCAGCACCTGCCAGTTCAAGCAGGTCCGGAGAGTCAAATCCGTCGGCGCCAAGAATCGGGGTGTCGATGCCCTGTGCGCGGGCTTGTTTGATGATCAGTCCGGCTTCCTCGTAATAACCGGGGATAAAGATCACGTCAAAGTCTTCTCCCTTGATTTTTGTCAAGATCGCGTTAAATTCGGTATCTTTTTCCACGTAGGATTCTTCGGCCACGACCTTTCCGCCGTTTCTTTCAAACTGCTCTTTAAAGTTTTTGGCAAGTCCCTTGCCGTAATCGCTGGAGCTGTCCATGATAATGACGGCATTTTTGGCTCCCAGAGTGTTCATGGCAAAATCGGCCATGGCTGTTCCCTGATAGGAGTCGTTGAAGCAGATGCGGAAGGCGTATTCTTTGAGGCCTTTATCATCCACGGTCACGTCGTCAGCAGTAGCGGAACCGGAAACCACAGGGACTTCATTTTTTTCTGCAACGGGAATCGTCGCTTTAAAGGCGCCGGAAGTAGCCGGGCCGATAGCGGCAAGTACACCGTCTTGGGTCATCATGCGATTGGCCAGCGTCGTGGCCTCTGCATGGTCGGATTTGTTGTCATAGGTTACGAGCTTAATCATTTTGCCGTCGACGCCGCCGGCAGCGTTAATCTGTTCGACAGCCAGCTCAATCCCTTCGAGGTTTGCCTGACCGTAAGCGGCGACCCCGCCGGAAAGTTCGTAATTTATGCCAATCTTAATCTCTTCCGCGTCCGCGCCTGACGCTGCAGGCTGACTCGGAGCTTTGGAACAACCGACAAGCGCGGCTGCCATCAAGACCAGCACTAAAAAGACACTAAGTAGCTTTTTCATTTTGTTCTCCTTCGTAATTTGGATATTGGAGACTATGTTAAGCTTGTTTCCACACTCTGTCAAGAGAAAAAAGACAAGTTCGTCATATTTTGTCCGAATGCTAACCTCACTTAATTTTTTTCGCTCTCAGTGCCTTCAAAAGATATCCTGAATGATCAAAAGACATTTGTTCTATCGCTTGGGGTACAATAATGTAAATACCTGCGAGAAAAGAAGGGGCATATGATCAAATTCTTAGGCTTGATAAATATACTTCTGGTGAGCGTGTTAACCTCCACGTACTGGCTCCCACGCCTAAATAGGCACACCCTTCGAATAAAAAGCGCCGGCTACCAGTCGCTGATCGGCTTCTTGCGAAAGATCCACAAACCGCTCGGCATTGTCCTTCTGGTGACGGCTCTTGCTCACGGTATGCTGGCGCTCGGAAAACTGTCCCTGCATACCGGCAGTGTCATGTGGATCGTCATCTTTCTCACCTCTCTACTCGGAGGCGCTCTCTATAGAAAGAGAAAACCGGCGCTGTTCAAGTGGCATAGGAGATTCGCTCTTCTTGTCGTTCTTCTGATGCTCTTGCATCTATTTGCTCCGAACGCCCTCTCTTTTCTCTAGCGACAATGACCCCTTAATAAAAATAACCCGCCTTCTCTTTAAAAGAGAGAGTGGGTTTTCGTCAATGGAAACAGATTTGGTTAGTGTCTTTACTCTTCATCGAGCATCATCTGCAAGATGACGGCGTCGGTTTCGTGCATGCCTTCCATGCCAAGTCGCGCGTAGTGGTCTAGAGTCTTCTCCCAATCCTCCCGGATAATCCCTTCTCCCGGCGTCAGGTGTTTTCCCTTTTGCGCCAGCTCATAGGCGAGAAATGCACTGTCCAAAGCAGATACGATCTTGATCGCACAGGATCCTTTGGCTCCGTCGCAGACGATCCCACCCGTGTTTCCGAGCGTGTTGATCATCGTGTGATACACTTCCTCTCGCGTCCCTCCGAGCATATAGCTTATCGATGCCACGGCGGCCGTCGCTGCACTGACAGCCCCGCAGAAGGCCGAGAGTTTTCCCATGCCGCTTTTCACACGCAGAGAGAGAAGATTGCTAAGACAGAGGCTTCTTAGCACCTTTTCTTCTTCTACGTTATTTTCTTTTGCGTATTCAAGTATCGGCACCGAAAGAGTGATGCCCTGATTGCCGCTGCCAAAGTTGATCACAACCGGCAGAGCGCTGCCCCCCATACGAGCGTCGCTTCCTGCTGCGGCCGCGCTGACGGCGCGACCCCGCACGCCCGTATCAAACGCTCTTCTTGTCAATCCCGCATCCAGACCGTAGCCCCCTTTAAAGCCTTCTTGAGAAATGGCGGTATTGTAGTGGATCTGATCTTTTAAAACGCGGATCACTTCTTCGGGAATATCACCTTCTACATAGTCGAAGATGTTTTCAAGGGTCAGCTGTTTTCGCGGATTTCTATCATCATCTTTCTCAAGGGGATGTGACTCTAAGCAGACATGGTCACGCCAGACCTCGGAGAAGTGATCGTGATCACGCTCGAGGACCACGCGAGCCGTGTGATCTTTTCCGCTCAGTGTCAGGTCAATCTTGAGATTTTCTTCTCCCGGAAGTACTTCTAGCTCCACAGGATATGTCTCAAGCCATTCCCAGGCTCTTTTCGATGCATCAGGAGAGAGATGAGAAAAGACAGCCAGTCCGTGTGAGGCGTCTCCTTCCAGCGCTCCTAGTACAAGCGCCGCTTTGATGCCTTTCATCCCATCGCTGTTGGGAATGGTGACGGCTTTTGCATTTTTAATGATATTTGCGCTGAGCTTTGCATGGATTTTTATAACGTCATCATCCAAAACGCCTGCTGCTCGTGCCGCTGCCAGAGCCAGAGCGGCAGGCTCCGTACAACCCATGGCTAATTTCAATTCTTCTAAGAGGATGGCTGAAATCTCTTCTTTTTTCATATCTTCTCCCCATCATATACTTTTTTCTATTTTAATAAATACAGAGGGGGACTTCAAGTAAGCGTGACAGGGATTCTCTCTCACTGCATGACAAGAATAATGCAATGGAGTGAAGCTAAAAAGTGACAGCACATTTTTTGCTCTTCTCCTTATTTTTTCTGGCATGCTTCTAGAAAGCAGAAAAAAACGCTTCCTTACTTCATAACGAGAAAATCGATGCATTGTTTAGTATAGAACCTAATCTATCCTTCTTCCGTCTATTTGTTTCATTATCGAAAAAGGTTGTACAGGTGTTTGCTTTAAGTATATAATGTATAGTACCTAGGTGAATATTGAGAGAATAAACTCTTAATCACATCGTATTAAGGAGGACAATATGACGAAAAAGAATTACCTACTTGCATTAGTACTCCTCCTGCTGGTTGCCATGGTTGCCTCTTGTGCTCAGCAACCAGCGGCTCCTGCACCCCCACCGGCTGCGGGAGAGACACCACAGGAACCATCACAAGAAGAACCACCTGCCGAAGAACCACCGGCTGAAGAACCTGCAGCTCCTGCAGAAACTGTTTTTGTCAACGTCGCTACCGGTGGCACGGGAGGAACCTATTATCCGCTCGGCGGTGCACTGGCAAAAATCTTTAATGAGAACATTCCGGGCGTCAATGCCAATGCCCAATCGACAGGAGCTTCCGTTGAAAACATCGGTCTGGTAGCTTCACAAGAGACAGAGGTGGCTTTTGTTCAAAATGACGTCACATACTATGCCTGGACGGGTACCGAATCCTTCGCCGACAAAGATGCGATCACCAATATTCGCGGCATGGCCATGCTCTATCCCGAGGTGATTCAGATTATTGCCAATGCCGATGCCGGCATCGCGTCGGTGGAAGACCTTGCAGGTAAGAAGGTCGCCGTGGGAGCCCCTGGCTCCGGTACAGAAGTCAATGCCCGTCAGCTCCTCGAGGAGCACGGCATGACCTATGAAGACCTCGCTCTCGCTGACTACCTCTCCTTCTCAGAGGCAGCCAGCAACTTAAAAGACAAGCACATTGACGCTGCTTTTGTCACCGCCGCCGTACCTACATCGGCTGTTATGGAAGTCACCCAGACCTCCGACATCGTCGTCATTCCCGTTGATCCTGCAAAAATAGCCTCTCTGGCGGAAAAATATCCGTTCTATACGGAAGTCGTCATCCCTGCTGGAAGCTATCGCGGAAATGACACAGACATTGTGACACCGGCCGTCATGGCGATGCTCGTTGTCCCAGAAGAGCTTGATGAAGAGCTCGTGTACAACATGACAAAGAGCATGTTTGAACAGCGACAGATCATTATTGACACCCATGAACGCGGAAACGACATCAAGCTGGAGACGGCGCTAAACGGCATGCCGATCGATGTGCATCCGGGTGCAAAGCGCTATTACGATGAAATGGGAGTCGAGTAACAAAAACCGACAAGGGAAAGGCAGACCTGCCTTTCCCGCTTTTGCTTATGCGCTGCTCTTCACCATTCTGCTTTTTAGTTTTCCTGTGCGTTATCTCGCCGCAACGGATGCAGCGAGTGCTCGCTCTCTGAAATCCTGGCTCCTCTTCGGTCAGCGAAGCTTTACCATCTCGTATATCCATTCGGTGGAGTTGACAGAAGTCCGAGAGGTATACCGGATTGAACAAGATGACATTTATCTATCAGAGACGGTATTTTTTTCTTATGGAGCCGGACTGCCCTCGACAACACCCTATTCTTTTGAGATGACCGAGGAAGGATTTCGCATCTACGATATCGATGAGAAAGTAGATCCCCTTATCTATCGGACCGGCGCCGTACGTGCCGATCATCGGCTCATCATCGGAGCGAGGGATATTCCCTTTCTAGATTTCAGCCAACCTGCAGAAGCCGTGATGTTCCAGTCTAGAAAAAGTCCTTTCATTATCTTTCTCATAAAGGAGTTCTTTTATGAATAAAGACCCACACCACAACGATATCACTCCCCCTATCGAACCGATCGAGGAAGAGAAGATCATCTCCCTTACAGACAATCCTGACGCGATGGATGTCGATGAACTTTTAGCTGAGTACGACAAGGAAACGAGCAGTCTGCGAAAGCTGACCGGCATCTTGGGATATGTCGCCGCTTTTATCGCCATCGCCATGTCGCTCTTCCATTTCTATACTGCGGGCTTTGGGATGCTTCTTGCGCCTCGGCAGCGCTCTTTACACATTATTTTTGCCTTTACACTTGGCTTTCTCTTCTATCCCAGGTCCACAAAAAGCCGGAAAGATCGCCCGGAAATCATCGACTATCTGTTCATCCTCATCACCATCACGGTGTTTGGATATCTCTTTGCCTTTCCCAAAATGATCGCGCTAAAGGCGGGCGCCGTTTCGCAACTCGACCTAGTGTTTGGTATATGCGCCATCCTTCTCACTCTCATCATCACCCGACGAGTGGTGGGGATTGCGCTGCCGATTGTCGCAATCGGATTTTTACTTTATGCATATTTCGGTCCGTATATGCCGGGACTCCTCGCACACAGAGGCTTTACCATCAATCGGATCGTCTCCCATATGTATCTAGGCTTGGAGGGAATCCTCGGTATCCCTCTCGGTGTTTCAGCGACCTTTGTATTCATGTTTATTCTCTTTGGCGCCGTGCTGGATAAGACGGGTGTCGGAAAGTTCTTCATCGACATCGCTTTTGCCGCGACAGGGTTTTTCCGCAGCGGCCCGGCGATGACGGCCGTTCTCGCCAGCGGACTGATGGGTTCCATCTCAGGGAGTTCTGTCGCCAACACCGTCACCACCGGAGCCTTTACAATTCCCCTGATGAAGAAAACGGGCTATAAACCGTATTTTGCAGGAGCCGTGGAAGCCACCGCCTCCACCGGCGGGCAGATTATGCCGCCTGTCATGGGAGCAGCTGCCTTCATCATGGCGGAGTTTACCGGGATCAGCTACGGTCAGATTATTATCGCCGCAGCCATTCCCGCAGTTTTGTACTATTTTGCGGTGGGCGTCATGGTGCACCTTGAAGCCTCGAAACTCGGTATCCAGGGAATTCCAAAAGATCAGCTCCCCAGCGCGCGTAAGATTTTAAGAAACGAAGGCTATCTGCTGATTCCGCTGATCTCGATCATTTACTTTCTCGTCGCCGGTTATACGCCGACAAAAGCCGCTTTCTACGCGATTGTCCTTAGCCTCGCCATCGCCGTTGTCGTCGGGCTCATTCGAAGAAAGAATCGATTCGGGATAAAGGAATTTCTCGGTGCGATGGAGTCGGGCGCAAGAAGCGCCATCGGTGTCGCCTGTGCCTGCGCCTGCGCCGGCATGATCGTCGGTGTCGTCACGCTGACAGGTCTTGGCCTTCGCGTCGCCGAACTGATCGTGACCCTTGCAGGAGGAAAACTCCTTCTGACACTGTTCTTTACCATGATCGCCTCAATCATCCTCGGCATGGGGCTTCCGACGACCGCCAAATACATCGTGCTGGCGACGATGGCTGTCCCGGCTCTGATCCGCCTTGACATCAACCTCGTGGCAGCACACCTTTTCATCCTCTACTTCGGAGTGGTCGCAGACATCACGCCTCCGGTGGCGCTAGCGGCTTATGCAGGAGCGGGTATCGCAGGAGCCAGTCCGATGAAGACGGGATTTCAAGCGGTGAAACTGGCACTGGCGGCCTTTATCGTCCCCTACCTCTTCGCGATCGACTCTTCCCTCATCTTGGTTGAAAAGGTAGAAGCAGGGGTGATTCATTTTCTCCCGATCTGGCAGTCCATTCCGATTCTCGTCTCTGCCGTTTTAGGGATTTTGTGCCTAGCCGTCGCTGTCGAAGGCTACTTCCTTGACCATACAAAGATCTATGAGCGCATTCCTTTGGCCGCGGCTTCACTTCTTCTTCTAAAACCCGGTCTCATGACAGATGGAATTGGCCTTGCCGTTCTTGTCGGTGTCTATCTTCTGCAAAGAGCCAGAAAGAAGAAGGCCGCCACGTCTTAAGCGCCTGAGCATCTTTAAAAACTTCTCCGCTGTGATTCTTTTCAAGACATCTCAGCGGATTTTTCTGACTTCCTTTTCTCCTTTCGGCTGAGAATCGGAATCAAAAAGCGGTAGATTCTCTCTTGAAAATCTACCGTAAATAATTCTTAAAAAGCAAACGTCGCTACTTTGAAGCCCTCTTACACTAAAACATCTTGACTCTTTTTTCTGGCTCCAGATACATTTGATCACCGGGTTTGACATCAAACGCCTGATAGAAGGCATCGGTCGTGCTCAGTACCCCGTTCACCCGGACTTTTGCCGGCGCATGCTCATCACTCTCTAGCTGAAGCTCTATCTCTTCGTCTGTTATCACGCTTGCCCACGAGGCAGCATAGCTTGTGAACATTTCTTTTAATGCCTCTTTGTCATCTCCAAGCATCGACGATATGACAGAAATCCCACTGGTGTCTGCGATGTTCTCCCCGAGCGTAAGCTCTCCATCGACTTTTGCTCCCGGAACGGCTTCTATGGATCCAAAGTACTCGATAAACTTCTTGGATCTCTCCGCAAAGGATTCACGATCTTCTGCCGTCCACCAATCTCTGTAATTTCCCTGATCATCAAATAGGGATCCTACATCGTCAAAGGCATGGGCTATTTCATGGGCAATAACGGTCCCAATGGATCCGAGATTGGAAGCGTAGGATGCTTTTTCGTTAAAAAACGGCTCTTGGAGCATGGCTGCCGGGAAAACGATCTGGTTTGCCGTTGCTTCATAAAACGCGTTCACTTCCCGAGGAGGCAGATCCCATGTCTGTCTGTCCACCGGCAAGATGCTCTTTTCCACCTCATCGGCCGCCTCTGCCTTGCTGATGGCAAGGGCGTTTTCAATGAACGTACCGCCTTCTTGCAGTGATTTCACCGTGTCGATGACAAAGGACGGATACTCTTCCGGATACCCTATGTTTACTGACATAGAGTCTATTTTTTTCTTCGCCTCTGACTTACTTTCTTCACTTAGCCAATCCAGCCCATCGATATGGCTCTTGTATCCCGCTAAGATGTCTTGGGCCATCTTTTCAGCGGCCACCTTTTTCTCCGGTGAGAAAAATCTCTTAGCATACATATCTCCTATTTCAAACTCTGCTAACGATTGCACCGAATCCCAGGCTATCATGTCAGGGTCTTCATCATCCATTAGATAAAATCTAGCGCTGGCCTGCACAAATTCATTGTTCAGATAGGGAGCAAAGTCGTGCAATAGAGACACCAATGAATACTTTTTCAGGAGTTCCAGATGTTCTCCGCTCAAGTAGGCATTGATCTTTTCTATCATGGCAGGATCTTGAATGACTTTTGTCGCATATTGATCTTGAGCGCTCGACGCAAAGAATTTTTTGACATCCACATTTGTCAGCGCAGCTTGCAATTCCTCATCCGTATAGTAGTTGGTCGTCTGCTCGACATTGCTCCTTTCCACTTTTGATAGCGTGGCGTCGGCGAAGTCTTTGCACAAATCAAAGACTTTTTCACCCCACTCTTTTGCGTCTTGTTTCTCCATCCCATAAGCTTCTAGCAAGGACGCCAGATACACTTTCATGTCCTCGACAGCCAGTTCATCATCAAAGTCTTCTTTCTCCATCAACAGATTCGGCTCATCGAAGAAAAGCGCATATTTGGAAGAATCTTTTGGGTCAGCCGAGGGAACTAGGGTCATTAGAGACGCTTTTCCTAAGTCCTTGCGGATCATCGCCAAGACGTCTAGATACTCTTCTACAGACTGGGCGGACTCCATCGCCTCTAAGTAGGGCGCCAGACCTCCCAGTCCCGCCTTTTCGCGCCCCTCAAAATCCAATGAGGTCTGGAGTAAATCCGCGACGGCCTTTTCAACAGAGCCTTTGTCAAATTTATCTGCCTAACTCTTCAGTTCTTCCGCTATGATGTTCAAATCATCCGTCACGCGATCATATAGCGAGGCGAAATGATCCCAGCCCTGGTTTTCTTGCTCTCGACTTTTCTCTTCGATTATTTTTCCGTTTACATACTCATAAAAGTCATCTTGTGCTCTCGTGCCCGCTGGGTTTTCTTGATCGACATGCTCTTGTACAGCGGTTTCTACTCTTGGCTCACTCGTTTCTTTTTGCGCCAAATTGGCGCAGCCAGATAAGATGATGGACAAGATCACGAGGAGACTTATGAACGAAATACTTATTCGTCTTCTCATCTATTTACTCCCACGAATTGACCAACAGACATATATGCCCAATTCATTTTTCTACTCGGTTACTTTGACAAAATAAACGGTTCTTCCGTCTTCTTGAAGGGTTTCTACTTGTATCCCTTCCACCGTTAGCGACTCCTCTTTCACAGTGAGCACGTCATTGTTGATCTCATAGTCCATCAGTAGAGGCACGTAGACATATTGATCTCCTCGCTCGTCGAACTCTTCAAATACATTTACTGTGTTGACATGGATCACCTTATCATTTACTTTGAATCGATTTTGATAGTTGAGCGACACATGTCTGCCGTCATAGCGAATCATATCCGTCGCATGCATGCTGGAGGTGGATTGGCTGACTTCTAACTTTAGAAGCGGCACTGAGAGATCGTCTTTTAGCTTCACCAGATCTGCTATCGTCTTTGCGATCTCGGCATTGTAATCTTCTATAGCTTTTGTTACTTCTGCTTCCCACTCCGGATGCACTTCATTCGGCATGGCGACGATGTTTTCAAGCAGGACTTCCTCTACGGTAGATCCTGTTGCATAAAATGAGTTTTTCCAATCCGGCACTCTTCTGTCTAAGAGAAGCGCTGCCACATAGCCTATTTCGTAACTCTCTTCGTCTGACGAAAGGAACAGATGATTTCTTTGAATGTTCTTGTCAGCCCCTTCATCCATCTGCTCTTGAGTGGTGGCTGTACCGATAAACGTCCCCATGTTTTCAATATATCTGGCCGTGGATTCAACGATATCGGTATGTTTAATCTCTCTATACTCTTTCGTATAATCCTCTCTCCACTTATCCAACCAGTACTTTGCTTTGGCCAGATGCTCCTCTTCGAGGTCTTTGTTTTCATAGGCTAGTACGAGATGACGGTAGAGCATACCCCTTACCACTCGATGGTTCTTATCGATCGGAAACACTTGCGTTCTGTCTTCATCCATCGTGATCTGCGCTTCTTCCTGATAAAAGAAGTGAACGGGCTCATGGGTCGCTATGCGATACGTCTCGGACACTGCGTCTTTTTGGCTCATGGTCTCTGCATCAACGCTTAAAATAATGGCTTTTTTTCCCTCAAACACATCTTGAGCATATCCTCCCGGCCCTGGAGGAAAGATCTCTTGATGCTCTTCCTCATGGAGCGTTCTCTTCTCTTGGGTGTTTAACAGTAGCGCCTCGTCGACTTCTCCGTCCGCGCCTAAGTAGAAGAGAACGACGTTCATGTTTTCATAGTCAAGCCCCGGCCAGACGTCTTTCATCTTCGGCCAGTGCGTAGCCATTTGCTGCTGAAGGGATGCGGCAAATGCGTGAAACTCTTCGTTTTACACATTCACGTCGCTGGACGGCGTTTCTACCACATTTCCTTCAGGTTTCTCTTCTCCCTGGGGAACTGGTACGATAGGTGTTTTTTTGCAAGCGGTAAAGATCAGCGCCGCAGCTACTAATAAGAGCAGTAGCGAAACGACCAAGGTTTTTCGTATGTTTTTCATTGGCTTCCTTTTCACTTTCCTTGTCACATCCATTTTTATATCGGTTTATTGTATCGGCTGCTTCTATACTTTATCGCAACAAGAAGCGACTTACTCTATCTGGGTTATCCCATGCATCCCTTTTCTCGCCGTTTCCTGGTTCCTTCGTTGCAGAACATCCAGGATCCATCTCACTAACTTTACCGAGTTCAACGCAACATTAAACATTTTATTTCTTTCACATTTTCCTGTACCACAGTACAAGAAAACGGTTTTCTCCTGTGCTTTAATCAAAGTCTGCACGCATCTTATAATGTGGAGCCGCGCAGATGAGAAGTCCTCGCCCTTGAAAACTGTCCGCATTGACGAAGAAGGCGCTCAAACGACTTTACGTGTTGCTTGATTTTAATAAAGAAAGCTAGATACTGGTTTCTCCTCAGGCTTAGAGGCTCAAAAAAATTCGATCATGGCGATCGAATCTTTGTTTATTGTAAAGACCTTCTTGAGGAGCGGCGCTTTTTATCTTTATTGATATCAGTTTCCTGTTCAAAATTTATAGTGTATTTCTCCACGTTCTACGGGAGAACAAGATAAGAATCGGATACATCTCCAGGCGTCCTGCGAGCATAGAAAACGTCAGGAGAATTTTGCTGGCATCAGTAAGGGATGAATAATTGCTGACGGGACCGTATACTCCAAGACCCGGCCCGATGTTGTTAAACGTCGCGAGCACCGCGCCAAGCGCGGAGGAAAAGTCGTTTTGTTCTAAACTGATCAGAAGCGTCATCCCCACGATCAGCATCATATAAAGTCCCAGATAATTGAACACACTTCTTACAACATTGGGCTCAACCGCTCTTGATCCCTGGCGCATACTCATCACCCTCTTAGGCTCACGCACGTGAAAGATCTCAAGGATGGAGCTGTGGATGACGGTGCGAAGCCTGGTCACTTTGAGGCCACCGCCCGTCGATCCGCTGCTGGCACCAATCACCATGAAACCCATGAGGATCAGATGAGAAAACAGAGGCCAAAGGCCAAAGTCGACCGTGGTATAGCCGGTCGTTGTCATGATGGAGCTGGCGGTGAAAAATGAGTGTCTCAGCGTTTCCGAAAAAGTCGGAAAATGCGTCGCCGAGTTAAAGGCAATCGCAAATGTGCCGAGCCCCATGATCGCCAGATACCATCGCAGTTCTTCATTTCTAAGCACTTCTTTCCAATGCCCGACCAGTACATAGTAATACAGGGTGAAGTTGATGCCAAACGCCAACATACCCACGCCAAGGACAATTTCAATGTATGCGCTGCCGAAATGTCCGACACTGGCGTTATAGTTACTAAATCCTCCAGTACCAGCCGCTCCGAAGGCGTGAATCATCGCATCAAAGAGATTTAATCCTCCCAGCATTAATAGGATGATCAGCACCGCCGTCATGCTCAGATACATGAGATAGAGGATGCGGGCGGACAGACTCGTGCGAGCGACAATTTTTCCGAATTCCGGTCCGGGAACTTCTGCGCGCATGATGCGCATGCCGCCGCCCATCTTCGGAAGAATGGCCAGTGCAAACACCAGAATACCCATCCCTCCAATCAGATGGGCAAAACTTCTCCAAAAAAGCATCGAATGGCTGAGCGACTCGACATCGGTGAGAATCGTAGAACCGGTCGTCGTAAAGCCACTCACCGTCTCGAACAAGGCATCAACATATCGTGGGATCTGACCGCTGAAGTAAAAGGGTAGCGCTCCGAAGATGGAAAGCAGAATCCACGACAGCGCCACAATTAGAAGGCCTTCGCGCTCATAGATCTGGGTCTTTCCGGAACTTCGGTGCCCCAGAAGCAAACTAAAGATGAAAATACATGCAACCGTCAAGACAAACGCCTGGATATTTTCAACAGGCTCTTGGTAAATCACAGAAACAAGAAGCGGCAGTAAAAGCAGTCCCGCCTCAATTTGCAATAGTCTTGACAGTGTGTAGCGAATAAACCCGTAGTTCATTGTCTCTCCATGTTTTTAGTAGTTTCCGAAGGCATCTACTGGTAGTTAGATGACGTCATCCATATACGTAGCGCCTGCATCGCAGAGGCGACTCTTCTAGATATAGATCAAAAAGCGACAAAGCGCAACATACTGCCAATTCTCAGGCTAAAATGTCATCGATGTCATCAAAGCCTAGCTGTGTCGTCACGATAATCACGCGGTCTTCGAGGCGGATCTCATCGTCCCCTCCCGGGAAGATCGGCTTTCCGTTTCTAATGATGTAGGCAATCGTAATATTGGGTTTGAGGTTCAACTCTTTGATCGGAATGCCCTCGATCCTTGAGCCCTCGCTAACTCGAAACTGCAGCGACTCCGCCCGGCCATCAGCCAAGCGATGTAGCGCCTCCACATTGGAGCCCTCGGAGTTTTCGATGCCACGGAAAAAGCGGATGATGCGGTCAGCGATCAGTTCTTTGGGCGTAATGATCGATTGGAGTCCCATTTCGCCAAGGCTCGCTAGGATTTGTGTGCGATTGACCTTAGTAATCGTCTTTTCGACCCCTTGCGTGCTTGCATACAGGGCGATGATGACATTCTCCTCATCTATCCCCGTCAGACTGACCAAGGCGTCGTAGTGAGAAATCCCTTCTTCATCAAGGATGTTTTTATCGCTGCCGTCAGCATAGATGACACTCACCGTCGGATAATTGAAGCTCAGTTTATTGGCTTCCTCTTCATCGCGCTCGATGACCTTGACCTGGATGCCGGTGCCCCGAAGCATCTCGAGAAGATAGTGCGTGATACGCCCGGCGCCGATAATCATGACACTCTTCACGCGCTCGTGTTTTGCCCCGAGCGCCTGATAGAATTTTTCAAGATCCGGCTTTGTGCCTGTCACCGTGATGATGTCGCCTGTCTGAAGGACATCGGGACCTCTGGGAATGAGTGTCTCTTTCCCACGCACGATAATGCAGACGAGAAGGGTTTGGTATCGTTTTTTAAACTCTATGAGATTCATGCCGACGAGGGAGCTGTCCTCTTCCACCGGTACGCTGACCATGTTGACGAGGTTGTTGGCAAATGTATCGACATTGATCGCAAGAGGATATTCGAGCTCCGCTTCAATTTTTTTGGCGGCCTCAAGCTCCGGATTGATCATCATCGTGATCCCCAGGCTCTTTTCAAAGAAGGAGAACGAGCGGTAGTTTTCAGGGTTTCTGATACGGGCAATGGTGTATTTGGCACCCAATCGCTTGGCCATGATCGCCGCGACCATATTGACCTCATCGACGCGCGTGACACTGATAAAAAAGTCCGCCAGTCCTACGTCCGCCTCCATCATCACATCATAACTGGCGCCGTTTCCTACGAGTCCTGAGATATCGGCATGCTCCATCACCTGCTCCAGCACGCGAGGAACCGTCTCAATCAAGAGAACGTCATGACCGGCTTCAGAGAACTCAATGCTCAGGAGTTCTCCCACCTTTCCACCGCCGACGATTACAATTCGCATGATGCTTTCCTCTCTACTGCAGAAGTGGCGATCAGATCGATCCCCGTCTCTCCTGCATTTTTCACTAATATATCTCCTAGATGGATGGGCGCCTCCACTCGTAAGGTGCGAAGGCTCTCCAGCACAGGCATGATCTTGTCTTTTGGGAATGCTGTCTGGGAGCGAAGAGACACTCTGCTAAGATGGCCGCCGATCACCGAAACCGTCGATGTCAGCATCCTCTTAGGCGCGCTCATTTCCTCCATAGCAAAACGCACGCCTCTTGCGCACGCAGCACCATGCACATCCCATGTGCCCGAAGGCGTCTGATCAACCGTCATCTGACAGCCTCGAGGGCATACAATACACTCGATGTTCACACAATCTCCAATCGCAACTCTGTCATATATTCTATCCCCGGCACATCGATTCGCACCATCTCTGAGGGGATGGCAAAAGCCAGTCGCTTTTCCAATACCTTTATCGTTCCATTATAGAGACGAACCGAACCTTTTTCCAGAGGTTCTTTGACTCGAAGGTATAGTGAAAAGGCCTCTAAAGTGCTGATTTCCTGAGGAATACAGCTGTGGATGTTTCCTTCCAAAGAAATTTCATTTCTCTTTTTTTCAGTTTTTCCTCTCAGATACTCCGCAGCTCCCCGCGCGGCGATCCTGCCCTCTTCACTGACAAAGTCCACGATGTCGTGCACGTGAAGGGTGTTGCCACAGGCGAAAAACCCCTCGACCTTGGTCGCCCGACTCTCATTGACAAGAGGTCCTCCTGTCACCGGATCCATGGGGATAAATCGGTTGACCAGATCGTTTTCAGGAATTAATCCCACACTCAGTAGAAGGAGGTCGCACGGGATGATCCGCGTCTGGGCGCTTTCTTCATGAAACACCTCTACCCCTTCAATGTGTCCTCTCCCGAGTACCCGCGTGATCCGACTGCTGAGGTACAGCGGTATGTCGTAGTCATGAAGACACTGATGAATATTTCTTCGAAGGCCTGAGCTTCTCGGGAGCACTTCAATGACCGCCTCGACTTCGACGCCTTCCCATTTGAGACGCCTGGCCATGATCAAGCCGATATCGCCCGAGCCGTAGATGACGGCGCGTGTGCCGAGTTTTTTCCCTTCGAGATTGATGAGGCTTTGTGCTGCGCCGGCGTGATAGATCCCTGCCGGTCGCTCGCCCATCAGAGCGATCATGCCCGCCGTCCTCTCCCGACAGCCCATCGCAAGGATAACCGCCTTGGCTGTGAGCTCTTCGAACCCCTCCGAAGAACTAAAGGAAATATTCTTCTCAGGCGTGACGGAGGTGACCATCGCTCCGGTGCGAATCTGCACTCCACTTGTTTTCACCTGTTCAATAAAACGGTGCGCATATTCGGGGCCTGTCAATTCTTCCGAGAATTCCTCCAGCCCAAATCCTGTATGGATGCACTGCGGCAAGATCCCGCCGAGCGAAGAAGCCCGCTCCAGTAAAAGCACGTCTTCTATCCCCTGACTCCTTGCTTCTAGTGCCGCCGCAAGTCCTGCAGGTCCTCCCCCGATGATGATCAGATCTCTAGTCATCTCGCCTCCTCATCATCCAGCTGCCTCTGCCTTCCTTCTGGACCTCCTCATCCTGAAGAGCAAGCTCTTCCTGAAGGACCTTGAGGATCCGGCTCTCACAAAATCCGCCTTGACAGCGGCCACTTCCGGGGCGCACTCTTCGCTTGACACCACCCACGGTTCTTGCTCCTCCCGGTCGCCGAATCGCTTCTTTCACCTCAGCGAGGGTGACCATCTCACAGCGGCAGAGAATCTCTCCCGCCTCTTTGTCCTGCTGGATCCGAAAATGTCTCTCTTCTGCACGCATGTTGTGAACAGAGGCAATGCCCTTGCGCGTTGTCACGACATGTTCTTTCTCTTTCAGCGAGGTTTTCTTCGAGAGAATCTCCGCCACATATTCGGCGATCGCCGGAGCTGCCGTCAAGCCGGGCGAGTCAATCCCTGCTACGTGGATGCATCCCGGCGAATTCTCGCTCTCTTCGATGCGAAAATCCCCTCCCGGCGTAGATGCACGTACGCCACTGAAGAGACGAATGGTTCTTGCGATCGACGGCTCTTTGATCAGCTTTCTCACCGCGCTGTCTACAAAGTCGATTCCTTCGACATCCGTCGAGAGATCGTGGCGATCTTCCATAACCTCGCTCGTGGGTCCCAAGAGGACATTGCCGTGGACGGTCGGCACGACCAGCACGCCTTTTGAGTGCTCTTCGGGAAGCCCAAACAGCACATGGTGGTATTTTTCCCGCTCGCCTTTATCAAGCACGCGGTACTGACCCTTTCTCGGTATGATCTCTATCTCATCACCCAGCATAGATGCCACATGGCCGGCATCGACGCCGGCAGCATTAATGAGCGAGTCAACCAAGAACTCTCCGTTGTCTGTACGAAGAAGATACTTTCCATCTCTTTTGTGCACTGCCAGAAGCTTCGTGTCAGGCAAAAATGTCACGCCATTTTCCATGGCATTTTCTAAAAAGGCAAACGTCGCCTGAAAAGGGCAGATTATCCCCGCACTCGGTGAATACAGAGCGCTGCAGACCGATTCCGAGAGCTCGGGCTCTCTTTGTTCAAGCGTCTGTCTGTCCCAGATCTCTAGCCCTTTTACGCAGTTGATCTCTCCGCGTTCTTTTAACTCCACGAGACGATCCTGATCGTCGCAGTCGCGCGTCAGAACGAGCGAACCGATATTTTCAAGCGGAATCGAGAGCTCCTTCGCGAACTGATGATAGAGCGCATTTCCTCGCACATTTAAGCGGGCTTTGAGCGTGCCGGGGATCGCATCAAACCCACCATGCAAGATGGCGGAATTGGCTTTGCTTGTGCCCATACACGCTTCCGGCTCTTTCTCCAAAAGAAGGATATCCAGTTCATAGCGAGAAAGCTCCCGCGCAATGGCGGTGCCGATGATCCCTGCCCCGATAATCGCAAGTGTCATTTCTCATCCCATCCGAGGCATCTCTCCACGGCTTTTTGCCAGCGAGAGTAGTTGAGCGCGATCCATTCCTCGTCTTTACTCGGCGTGAAGACAAAGCCGCTTCCCTGACGCTCTTCAAGAAAAGACCTATCCCAGAGCTCTGCGCCCAGTCCCGCCAAGTACGCCGCACCAAGTGCCGTCGTCTCTTTGCGAAGACTTCTTCGAACAGCCAAGTTCAAGATATCTGCCTGAAACTGCATCAAAAAATCATTTGCGCTAGCCCCACCATCCACTCGAAGATCGGTGATGGCGGTACCGGACTCCTCTTCCATCAGATGCAAAATATCCTTGAGCTGATAGGCGATCGACTCCAGCGTGGCACGCACGATGTGTTCGCGCTTCGTCCCACGGGTCAGTCCGAAGATGGCGCCTCTAGCGTACATGTCCCAGTACGGCGCCCCCAACCCTGTGAACGCCGGCACCACCACCACGCCGTTGGTATCATCGACCATGTTGGCGTAGTATTCGCTCTGCGGTGCATCATAGACCAGGCGAAGTTCATCGCGCAGCCACTGAATCGAAGCACCTGCGACAAAGACACTGCCTTCGAGTGCATACATCGTCTCTCCGGGGAGTTCCCAGGCGATGGTGCTAAGCAGGCCTCTTTGCGAAAAGACAGGCTCCTCTCCCGTATTCATGAGAAGAAAACATCCTGTCCCATATGTGTTTTTCACCATCCCCTTCTTTGTGCACTGCTGCCCGAAAAGAGCCGCCTGCTGATCACCGGCCACCCCATAGATCGGCACACGGACACCGCCGAACACTTCTTCATGCGTATGACCAAAGAGACCGCTACTGGGGAGCACTTCCGGAAGGATGGATGCGGGGATGCCAAGTTCTTCTAGGATCTCGGTATCCCATTTTTTCTCTTTCATGTTGTAGAGCATGGTGCGCGAGGCATTGGTGACATCGGTGACATGGCGCTCACCTCGTGTCAATTGCCAGATGAGCCAGGTGTCCACCGTGCCAAAGAGGATCTCGCCGTCTTCTGCGCGTTTTCGGAGTCCTGGCACCTCGTTGAAAAGCCAGAGAATCTTGCTCATAGAAAAGTACGCATCCAGGACCAGTCCCGTTTTTTCATGGAGCCACTCTTCCAGTCCTCGCTCTTTTAGCTCTTCACAGATCCCCGCGCTTCGGCGACACTGCCAGACAATGGCGCGATAGACAGGCTCTCCTGTCTTTTTATCCCACAGAAGCGTTGTCTCCCGTTGATTGGTGATGCCGATCCCGGCAATATCTCTTGCGGAGACTCTTTTGGCCTCTAACACATCTCGGGCGACAGAGATCTGTGAGCGCCAGATATCTCGGGGCTCTTGTTCGACCCAGCCCTGTTTCGGATAATGTTGAGGAAATTCTTTCTGCGCGGAGATCAGCTCTTCTGCCTTGTCATTGTAGAGGATCGCACGCGAACTCGTCGTCCCCTGATCGAGAGCCAAGATGTATTTCAAGATAACCTCCTACCACACCTCACGAAGCACGCGAAGCACATTGTCTCTGGCGAGTTTTTGTATCTGCCTTTCGCTCCATCCTTCTTTTTCTAGCGCGTCAAAGAGCTTTTGCATCGCAAGCGGACTGTCAATGGCGAGCTCCCCGCTGACACCGTCAAAATCACTTCCAATGGCGACGAAGTCTTCTCCCCCGACATTCTTCATATGATTTAGATGGGCGACATGATCTTCCAAGAAGTTACGCTCACTTTTTTCGCTGAGGAAAGCCGGGCAGAAATTTATGCCAGCCACCCCGCCACTTTGGGCAATGGCGCGAATCATCTCATCTGTGAGATTTCTCGGATGATCTGTCAGCGCGCGGGCGTTGGAGTGCGTCGCGACAAAGGGCTTCTTTGTCATCTGCGCAATGTCCCAGAATCCCCCGTCACTGAGGTGAGAGACATCCACCAGAGCGCCCGATGCATTGAGCCATTCAACGGCTTCTTTTCCAAGCTTTGTCAGCCCTCTCTGCATCACGTCCCGATCGCGGCTATTGGGAAAACCCAGAGAATTGGCGTAATTCCAGATCAGGCCATAGCTTCGAAAGCCCATGGTATAGAGTTTTTCAAGATCATCTATCGACTCGACCACGCGACAATCTTCCAGGCTAAGAATCGCGCTGAGGACACCTTCTTCTGCATGCTTTTCTATCTCTTCTACACTGAGCGCCAGCCGGAAATCCTCCGACAGTGATCCTTGCAAAATGGAAACCAGCCTCTCAATATGCGTCCAATCGGACCACTCAAGTTCCACATCTGACATCCAGACCGCAAAAAAAAGAGCCATGACATCGGCTTCGCGCAATCGTCTGAGATCTACTTGCAGCGTCGGCTGCTCTTCGAGAGAAAACTCTCTGTTCATCTTGGAAACTTCTGTCAATGTGTCGCAGTGTAAGTCAATGTAAGGAATCACATTTCCTCCTTCAAATTTTTGTTTTTCTCGTTTGGCGGTTATTTTTCAGATACGTATCGCTTGCAGTGAAGACAATAGTGCAGCGGAAAGGCTGCTTTTTTTGGAAAGATGTAGTCTGCCAATTTGACTTCATCTTTTCCCAGCGACCAACGGGTAGGTCGGCTGAACAAGCCAAATTTCACGCCTTCTGGCGTCCAGTTGATCTGATGATCAGCGTAGATGGCCCCTCGCAGAAGGTCCCTTCCACAGACCGGACAGACATCTTCCGCAGCGACTCTATGTACGCGTGCGCAGCAAATCTGAAGGTGCTGAGAAGCAAAGTCCAGCGTCCAGTGTTGGCGTTTGCCTTCGAGTCGACACGTCAGTTGTTTTAACACGGCGCTTTGCGACAGCAGCGTCCCTTCAACGGACGAAACGCCTTCAAAGACGAGAGCGTCCTGCACGCCTCTTAGAAAGAGTCTGCCTTCTGATGCAAAGGAAGTCTCAGTGAATGCCTTTTCTATACAAGGAGAAAGGAGCTCTACTCGGAGCCGCTCCTCCATCTTTTTTGATCCCTCATGATCACAGAAGAGACCGTCCTCCATGAGCGCAAGCACCTCTTCTGTCTCAAACCATCCTGCCTCGGCCACTTCCTCTTCATCGAGCGTCAGCGGCGTATCTTCGAGAATCGTCAGCAGGAAATAATCGTCAAACCCCCTCTCATATTCGACCGTGAAAAGCAAGGTTATCTCCTGCTCCTGCGCCCGAATGCCGAGCTCTTCATGAATTTCTCGGATGGCCGCTTGGGCGGGGGTTTCATCGACCCCGACCGCGCCGGCAGCCGCTGCGTCCCAAGCAAGAGGAAACAGCGCTTTGTTCGCACTTCTTTTTTGAAGCAGATGGCGCCCTTGCGGGTCTTTCACCCAAAGATGGATGACCTCGACAAAATCGCCCTCGCTCAAGGCACTCCTATGTTTTCGAATGCCCGTGTCTTGTCGGTCGCGGGTGAGGATTCTAACCTCTTCGGTCATATCGTGATTTTTTTCTCTGTCCTTTTGCGGGAGCATGTCGGCCTCTCTGTTTGTTGTGTTTTTTCTGTGACGGTTTGGGGATGTTAAGGTCTTTTCCTTCTTCTCCGTACAAATCCATGCCCATGCGAAGAAGCGTCGCGATGATCGCTTCAGGTTGTAATGCCAGCTTCTCAAAGTGCTTGAGCATCGGTCGGTACTCCTCAATATCCGTGTGAGGAATTTCTTCTTTTAGTTTTTTTAGAAAGCGCTTGATGCGCACGGTGTCGAGCTCACTTAGAGACGGAATCTCCAGCGGCTCTATCCCTCGTTTGATATACTGCTCAATCGCCCGAAACGCCGCACTGTCACGCGAGGTAAACATCAGGATGCTCTCTCCGCTTTTTCCGGCCCTTCCGCTTCTTCCGATGCGATGCACGTAGTACTCCGGACTCTGTGGCACATCGTAGCTGATGACCAGGTCCACATCGTCAATATCGAGTCCTCGCGCAGCGACGTCGGTGGCAGCAAGAATCTCAAGTCCCCCTCGGTTGAACTGCTGAAGCACGCGGATACGCTGTTCTTGCTTCATGTCTCCGTGCATGGCTTCCACGCTGTATCCCTTTTCCTGAAGGAACAAAGAGAGTTCGTCCACCATGGCTTTCGTATTGCAAAAGAGCAGGGCTCTTGAGGGGTTTCGAAGCTCGAGGAGTCGAAGGAGCGCGTTTTTTTTGTGCTCGCGCTTTACTCGCACAACTTGTTGGCGAATCCCTGCAGCGGAAATGCCGGACGCCTTCACTTCTACTAGCGCGGGCTCATCCAAGTATTCGCCGGAAAGCTGGCGAATCGCCTTTGGAATGGTAGCAGAAAATAGAAGTCTCTGCGTCTCTCCCGGGATCTGCTCAAGCACTTTTTCAATGTCCTCACGAAAGCCCATATTGAGCATTTCATCAGCTTCATCCAGTACCAGAGTGTGCAGATGCTCGAGCTTGAGCGTCCGTCTTCGCAGATGATCTAGAATGCGCCCGGGCGTTCCGACAATCACCTGCGGATGGCGCTTCAGCCTCTCAATCTGGCGTCGGATTTCCTCTCCACCGTATAGCGGAAGCGCCCGTACATCGTCTAGATACTTTGCCAAAAGAGTATACTGAGCAGCCACCTGCACGGCCAGCTCTCTTGTCGGACACAGCACCAGCACCTGCGCAGCATAAAGCTTTGGATCGACTTTCTCAAGCGTCGGGATCGCAAAGGCGGCGGTTTTACCTGTGCCTGTCTGGCTCTGCGCCATGACATCTCGCCCCTCCCGAATCAGCGGAATCACGCGCAGCTGTACGTCGGTGGGCTCCTCAAAGCCCATGTCATAGACGGCCCGGGACAGCGGTCCTTCCGGGAGTAGTTTTTGAAATGCCATATTTACCTCAGTTCTCAAAAAACAAGGAGCAGGACCTTCGCCTTGCTCCTCGTCTGTCAGTATTATTTCGGTGCGTTCTCAAATTCTTCTTTGACCCTCTTATACAGCTCAGGGTCATCCATAATCTTATACGCAGTCAGTGTAAGAGCGGCGAGGGTATTTCGCATCTGCTCTTTTGCATAGTCTGTAATCGTGCACTCCGCCAGCTCGCGAGTATGTCCACCGACTTGCTTGCCATCGGAGACATCAAAATACGGATGGATCGTCGGGCAGATGTGGCTGACCTGTCCGGCATCGAGTGAGCCAAGATCCTCCCTGGCGGGCTCGATCTCAATCTCTGCCAACTCATAGAGGCTTTCGGCAAACACGTCGTCCATCGTGTGATTTGTCACCAGATTGTCGTAGGGAAGTTCATAGTTCGTGACTTTGAGCGTGCAGCCTGTGGCAAGAGCTCCCGCCTCTGCGCAGCGGCGAACCTTGTCCACCAGCTCTTCGTTGTAGGATTTTTGTAGGGAGCGGACATAGTACTGCACCTGCGTGTATTCCGGCACAACATTGGCGGCTTCTCCGCCTTTAATGATCACCCCATGAACGCGCGAGGTAGGTAGCATATGCTCTCGCATGGCATTGACGGCATTCATAGTCACAAGCGCAGCATCCAGAGCGTTGACACCTACCCAAGGTTGGCTTGCGGCATGGGCGGTCTTGCCAAAGAACTCAAACTGAATTGCGTACAGAGCCAGCGATTTTCCGCTGCGGGCATAGCCGACAGACGGGTGCGCCATCAGCGCAAGGTCACAGTCGTCAAAGAGGCCGGCTTCGGCAAACAGCACCTTGGCTCCACTCGTCTCTTCTGCCGGGGTGCCAAAGACGACGACTTGCCCTCCGACTTGATCGAGGACGCGACTGAGCGCAATGCCTGCACCGGTGCTGGTGGCACCTAGGATATTGTGGCCACAGCCGTGACCGATGGAAGGAAGCGCATCGTACTCTGAAAGATAGCCGACTTTGAGTCCAGGTTTGCCTGAGTCATAAGTGGCGACAAAAGCTGTCGGGAGATCGAGCACATTGGTCTCTACGGTAAAACCGTGTTTCTCCAACAGCTCCACATGCCAAGCAGCCGCCTTGAACTCCTCATAGCCGAGTTCGGGATTGTCATAGATGTTTTTACTCAAAATGTCGAGTTCGGGTCCTATCTCCTGTGCGATCTTGCGAATCGTTTCCTTCATTGAAACCTCCCATAATCTGAAGTATGTGCTTGATAAGAAAAAACCGGAGAACATTCGAGAATCTCCCTTATTGTCTACCTATCAGTATAGCACCCATGGACGTGCTCATTCAATGATAAATCGCATCCCACAGCGCTCCCTGACAAATTCGGCTACAAAATACCTCTCACTCGCCGGAATCCAACGCGTGGAGAAGCACCGGTATCCATCCCATCCATTTCTCTGTTGGAGTCGGATTTTTTGCAGCTCCGGAGAGACTTCTAAAAAAATCGCTTCGTCAAAGTAATCCCCCAAGCAACTCATCATGGCGTAATTTCCTTCGATCAGCGTACATTCTCCCGAGAACAGCCTCTTATCTGTATACTCCTGTTTCCTGCAGTCGAAGGCTTGGTACGTCAGTGTCTCTCTATGAAGTGAACGCAGCACTTCTTCTTGAAAGCGCGCCAGATCCATATGGCTTCCCGGCTCTTTACACACGTCAAGAGGCTGCCGATCCGCGGGCAGATAAAAGTCATCCATCGAGATCACCCGAGAAGAGAGTTCATTTGCCAGCGTGCTTTTGCCGGCAGCGATCTCCCCTTCGATGACCAGTACGCCGGGCTTTCTTTCTTGTATGAAGTCGAGCACGGCCTCGTAAAGCAGGTATTGCTTCTGCGCAGGCACACGAATCGCCTTGGTAGATGTCATTACTCTATCTCCTCGGCTCCCTGCGAGGCGTCGCATACAGATCTTCCACTGCCAACCCTCTTTTCTTGGCTGCTTGACGCCACCCTTCATTGCTCAACTCGAAATACGCTTCCTGTGAGAACCTCAAGTCCGTCGTCATGGCAGGGAGCTCTCTTTCTTCCCTGATAGAAGAAGCCAGCTCAGAAAGCGCCTCGGCTAGATGTTTCTTTTCACCCGTCCCCATCGGAACCCTTTGAAACGCAAGATAGGCACCGCCTGAGCCAAAGAGGATCCCACCTGAAAACTCAAGGTCTGCTCGCTCGCACCAGTGGCGAACGATCGAAAAGGACAGGTCAGCATGCACCGGCTCGGGAAATCCGCAGTTGATCAGCACATACACTCGCGGCTTGTTCTGAGCTTTTTTCACTATTGGCTCGATTTCCTCTAGACAGCGAAGAAGATGCGAGGGGAGTCCGTCAAAATACACGCCGAAGAAGAGCACCCACGCATCGGCTTCTAAGAGTTCGTCGATCGACGCATGCGCTTTCGCGGCATCGTCCCATTGGGAAAGGATCACGTTCTCTCCCTGAAGAAGATGCGACACTTCCTTCAATAGACTCGCGGAGACGCCCCGTGAGCGGATACTTCCATTAATCAGTCCAATCGTCATACATGGCCTCCTGCAGCGCTTCCCAAGAAGAATAAAATGAGACCCTTGTCTCTGCCTCGAGATTTCTCCCATTCGCTTTGGCGAGAGCTTGAAGCGTTCGCCTCTCCCCTTCCGATGCGTCGCCGTAGATACAGTAATGCAAGCGAAGAGGGTGTTCGTAGCGAAGAGGGTGAATGGACAATCCCTCCTTTAGCTCAAAAAACGGAAGCAGTGTCCCTAGAGATCGATCCAGGACATTTTTCACAAACGGACTGACGCTCCCGTAGCGCATGCGGCTGATAAGAAACAGATCTCGCACCTCACTCAGAAGCGAAGGCATGGAGCAAAAAGAGTCCCTTAGAACACATTGACCGGGCGTCTGGATCCAACAGTGATAGCAACCTATGCAGGGAAGAATCGTCTCCTCGGGCGATAGGCTCAGGAGATGCTCGGCGCCCCGAAGAGGACGCGTGGTATCTTTTATAATCAGTTTCATGCAGTCCTCATTTCAAAAAAAGATGTCACAAGCTGATATCGTTAGTATACCACTGGAGGAGAGACTCTCTTAGAAAAAAATAGCGGCTTTTCAGCCGCTTTGAGACATCTTTCTCTTTTATCCGCCACCTGTTGCCTGCACGCCAAGGTAGGCATCCTTGACATCCTGATCATCAAGGAGCTCTCTTCCTTTGCCGCTTTTTGTGATCTCTCCGGTGGAGAGGACGTAGGCTTTGTTGGCAATCTTGAGGGCGGCATTGGCGTTTTGTTCTATGAGAAGAACCGTCTTTCCCATGTCGTGGATGCGCTCGATGATAGAAAAAATATCTTTTACCAATTGCGGCGCAAGGCCCAAAGAAGGCTCATCGAGCATCAACAGATGCGGAGAAGCCATCAAGCCGCGACCTACCGCCAGCATCTGCTGCTCCCCTCCAGAAAGGGTGCCTGCTGCTTGCCAGTGGCGCTCTTTGAGTCTTGGGAACAACTCATAAATCTCTTCAAGAGCCGACATAATCTGCGGCTTGTCCTTTCGCAGATAGGCCCCGATCAGGAGATTCTCTCGGACCGTCAGGTTGGGAAATACCTTTCGACCTTCCGGGACTAGAGAAATCCCTCGGGCGACTATTTTTTGTGAGTCGAGATGTTGAATCTCTTCCCCTTCATAGCGAATCGTGCCCGACACAGCGCGCACCAGTCCGCTGATGCTCTTGAGCGCGGTGGATTTTCCTGCGCCGTTTGCGCCAATCAACGTGACGATTTCCCCTTCCTCTACATCAAAGGAGATTCCCTTCAGCGCTTTGATCCCCCCATAAGAGACATGCAGATCTCGCACTTCTAGTAAACTCATTCTTCCACCCCCAGATATGCGGCAATAACGGCAGGATCTTTTTGGATCTTCGCCGGCGTGCCTTCTGCGATCAGTTTTCCGAAGTCTAACACATAGATTCGATCGGAGATATCCATGACGAGATTCATATGATGCTCAATCACGAGGATGGTCAGCGAAAACAACTCTTTAATGTGTCGGATAAAGCCTGCCAACTCATGGGTCTCCTGCGGGTTCATGCCGGCTGCCGGCTCATCGAGCAGTAACAGTTTCGGCTCCGTCGCCAAAGCCCTGGCGATCTCCAGATGTCGCTGTTTTCCATACGGGAGGTTATCGGCTTTTTCAAGGCCAACATCGGCAAGATCAACCATCTCCAAAAGTTCCCACGACTTCTGTCTCATCTGCGCCTCTTCTTCGCGGTTCATGCGAAAGGCGGCGCGGAACAGCCCCGCCTTCATATTCGTATGATGGGCGATCAGGACATTTTCAAATACCGTGAGATTTTTAAACAGTCGAATGTTTTGGAAGGTCCTTGCGACTCCTTTTTTTGTGATGCGATCCGGCGTCAGCGTCACCATGCTAGCATATTTCCCGAGATTTTCTCCGGCATAGAGCCGCTTCATCTTTCCCTTCGGATATGCCTGCTGGATGATTTCTCCATCCAGTGTCACCATGCCGTTAGTGGGCGCATAGACACCGGTAATGGCATTAAACGCTGTCGTCTTTCCGGCGCCGTTTGGTCCAATCAGAGCGACGATCTCGCCCGGATAGATTTCCATTGTCAAGTCGTTGAGCGCGACGACGCCACCAAACTGCATCGTCAAATCCTGTGTGCGAAGAACCGGATTATTTTTCATGATCCACCTCTTCCTTCTCGGGTGCTCCCGGCGGATCCGGAATCAATGGAGCCGGCCTTGCCGGAGGCGGATCCGGATAGTCAAGCACACTCTCTTTGGCTGTTTTGCCTCTGCCTGTGCGCCTTTGAATCCACCCGATCAGTCCACCCCACGTAAACTCATTGCTTCCCATCAGTCCTCTTCTGTAGAACAGCACGACGACCATCAAAAGGATCGAAAAGACGACCATGCGAAAGCCCATGCGAAGAAGCGGCACCTGAAAGCCTCCGATGACAAGTGGTGCGTCAAAAAAGCGCAGGAGCCAGTCCTTGGCGAACGTGACGACAAATGCTCCGAGGACGCTGCCCGAGACGCTCCCAAGCCCGCCGATCACAACGATCAACAGGATATCGTAGGTCATGGTGACAGAAAACGCGCGCGCCTCGATGGAGCGCATATACATCGCCAACATCCCTCCTGCCATCGACGTGATGACAGAACTGATGACAAAGGCAAGCTGTTTGTGTTTTAACAGGTTGATTCCCATGGCTTCTGCGGCCACTTCGTCTTCGCGAATCGCCTTAAAAGCTCGACCGTATGAGCTATTGATGACCAGCACAATAAACGAGATGCTCACAAAAGCAAAGGAAAAGGGAATCAGAAGTGAACCAAGGCCCACAGCCAGCGAGCCGCCTGCCTGCGTCACCCCGAAACCGGGAATATTTTTAAGACCATAAGAGCCGTTGGTGATCAAGTCGAGTTGCGGGCTCGAAATGAGCGCGCGCACAATCTCAGAAAACCCAAGCGTCGCAATCGCCAGATAGTCGCTCTTTAGACGTAGCACCGGAATGCCGATGAGAAATGCAAACACGCCGGCGATGACGCCTCCGACGAGCAGGGCAAAAATAATTAAAAGCGGCTCCGGAAGAAAATCCAGCGCTTCTTTCACCCCTCTCACCCACGGAGAGATTCCCTTCATATAGTAAACGCCGTCGACTCTCGAAAGCGGAATCGTCAAGATCGCTGTGGTGTATGCCCCGATGGCCATGAAGCCGGCCTGTCCGAGCGAAAACATCCCGGTAAACCCGTTTAGCAGGTTCATGGAGACCGCCACCACAGAAAAGATGAGACTTTTTTGAATCACCGATACAGCCATGCCATAGCGCGCTTTATTGATCTCAAGCCAAAATAGCCCGACAGTAGCGATCAACAGCACACCTAGGCTTAAATAGATGGAATATTTCTTTTTGCCAACAGAATAATTCATCTTTTCCCTCCTAGACCTTGTCCTGCAGGTTTTCACCCATCAGTCCTGTCGGACGGAAAAGGAGGATCAAAATCAGAAGCAAAAAGGTGAAAGCGTCGCTGTACGTCGAATAGCCAAGCGCCACTAAAAACGTTTCGCTCAGCCCGATGAGAAAGCCTCCGATGACGGCTCCCGGCACGCTGCCAATGCCTCCGAGCACGGCGGCAACAAAGCACTTGAGTCCGGGAAGGACACCGCTAAAAGGCGTGACCGACATGCGGTCGGTAA
>LSQX01205005.1_pt1 | contig 33125 bp, 25 predicted proteins | sample 654561 | NCBI WGS metagenome assembly LSQX01 (sample SAMN04489861, study PRJNA283612) | anaerobic digester metagenome | isolation source: 4 biogas reactors fed with cattle manure at either 37C or 55C with and... | place: Denmark: Kongens Lyngby | collected 2014 | reverse complement strand
ATCCTGGCGGCGATCCTCTTCCCGGTCTTCGCGCGGGCCCGGGCCAAGGCTCAGCAGGCCAACTGCATGTCAAACCTGAAGCAGATCGCTCTGGCGATTCGAATGTACGCCAGCGACTATGAGGACGTGACCCCTCACTTTACCCCCTACTGCGGTCTAGGCGGGGCGAACGGGTACAACTGGTGGGACCAGAGGGGGCTCCTCGGTCCCTACCTGCAAAGCGAGCAGGTGTGCTTTTGCCCCTCAGCCGAGCGGCCTTCGCAGGGCGGCACATGGACGAACCACGGCTATATCCTGCAGAACTGGTACTACAACAGACCCTGGGCCGATGGGTACTGGGTAGCTTCCAAGCTGTCTGATATCGGCAACATTGCCATGCAGGTGGCGGTGGCTGACGGATTGACGGGGGTCAATGGCTTCATCGGCGGCTGGCCCAACTATGAGTCCTATTCCGCCCCTGTGTGCAATAATCTCATCGGCGGACCGGGCGGGAGCGCGCCCCTGCCCGCCCAGTATAACGTGGGCCTCACCAACGACCCGCCGTACTGGCCCGCGATGTCCACGACCTACCCCCAGCGCTGGTGCTTCTCGGGCCGCCACAACGGGCAGTGCAACATGGCCTTTCTCGACGGACATGTCAAGGCGATGCTGCTAACCGAGATCTCCAGCCGAATCGCCGACGGAAAGTTCGTCTACTTCAATAAGCTACACCACGGCAACTAACCTCGCCGGCAAGGACGGGCGGGGTCTGGCGCTCCGCCCGTTCTTCTTCTCCCCCGCGGAGAGAGGTCACTTTTTACCTTCTGCCGAATTGTCAGAATCATGGACCTCCTCCGCGTTCAGGAAAGCCTCCCGGTTGCAGCAGAGTGTGACCTGCTGGTTTGCGGGGGTGGCTGCAGCGGAATTACCGCTGCCGTGGCCGCGGCCCGCCATGGCGCACGCGTAGTGCTGATCGAGCGCTGGCCCAGCGTTGGCGGCATGGCTACCAACGCCCTGGTCAACGGCTGGCACCGCAGCGACCGGGAAGAGATGGTCATCTACGGCCTGGTGGAGGAGTCCGCCCAGCGCGCCGAGCGTCACGGCTGGATCCGTCGCGATCCGGCCTATCCCCACGCTCACGAGACGCACTGGTTTGACCCCGAGGGCATGCGTATCGTCTGGCAGCGCATGCTCGACGAGGCCGGGGTCCGCACCTTCTGCTACCTCACCGCCGGCGAGCCTCTCGTGGAGGGAGGCCGCCTGCGCGGGGTGCTGGCTGACACCAAGCGGGGGCGCCAGGCCTTCCTGGGGCAGATCGTGATAGATGCCACGGGGGACGGGGATATCTTCGCCAAAGCTAATGTGCCCCACAACCTCGGGCGGCCTGAGGATGGGCGTGTACAGGGAATGACGGAGATCTTCGCCCTCCGGGGAGTGGACGATTCTGAGGAGGCCCGCGCCCGGCGCGCCGAGCAGTGTGAGGCGGTCCTGGCCCGCATGCGCGAGCTGGCCGCGCGGGGGGAGTTCCCGCCCTTCAACGAGGGGAACACGCGCCATTACCTGGGGGGCAGGGCTCTCAACCACGTCGGGTGGAACATGCTCCCGGTGGCCGGCGATCCTCTCGACGAGGAGGAGCTCTCGCGATTGACGGCGCTGGCCCGCGAGCGGTTGGTCAGCTATCTGGAGTTCTGGCGGGAGAACGTGCCGGGAATGGCGGAGGCGGTCATCGAACAGACAGCCTTCACTCTCGGGGTCCGGGAGTCCCGACGCCTCCGCGGGCGCAAGACGCTGGACCGGGAGATGGTCCTGAACGCGGTCAAGCAGCCCGACGCCCTCGGGCATGGCGTCTGGATGATTGACATCCATGATCCTCTAGGCAGCGGGTACACGACCTACACCGACCGCGACGACCGCAGTATGCTGGCCGCGGGCACCAGTTACCACCTCCCGCTGGGCATGTGTCTCACCCACGAGATCCCCAACCTCGCTGTCGTCGGTCGCTGTGCCTCCGCCACCCACGAGGCCCTGGCCTCCTGCCGGGTCCAGACTCACTGCATGGTGCTGGGCCAGGGGGTGGGCACGGCGGCGGCACTGGCCCTGGACTCCGGACGGGACCTGGCGCAGGTCTCCCTCCCGGACCTGCACGCCCGGCTCCGCGCCGACGGTGTCTATCTGGAGGAGGTCCCCTAGGCCCACTCGACTCCCTCCAGACTTCCACCTTCCCTCCCCCTCTGCTATAATTCTCTTCCAGCTTTCCCAGGAGGCATCCAACTATGACCGCTCCTTCCGCCCAGCCTAACCCCACCCTGGCGCCCATCCGCGTCCTGGTTTCCGGCGCCTGGGGGCAGATGGGCCGTATCGTCGTCTCCACCGTTCTGGCCGAACCGGACCTGCTCCTGGTCGGCGCAGTGGACCCGGCCGGGGGCGGACATGCGCTTACCGAGATTGATCCCCACGCCCCGGCCGAGCTCCTGGTCGGGCGGCAGCTCGGCGCCACTATCGAGGAGACCCAGCCCGAAGTGATGGTGGACTTCACCCTCCCCGCCGTCGCCAAGGACAACCTCGAGACCGCCCTCAAGGCCGGCGTGGCTTGCGTGGTCGGAACTACCGGCCTGACCCCCACGGACCTCCAGATGCTTGATCGGATGTGCCGGCGGCGAGAGACCCCGTGCTTCGTGGCTCCTAACTTCAGCCTGGGGGCCAACTTGATGATGCAGTTCGCGACTCAGGCCGCGCCGCGCTATGACTACGTGGAGATCATCGAGCGGCACCATGAACACAAGGCAGACGCCCCCTCGGGAACCGCGCTGCGCACGGCGGAGTTGATCGCGGCAGCCCGCAGCCACCCCGTGGAGAACCCGCCCACCACCCTGGAACGCGTGCCCGGCGCGCGCGGCGGGGAGGCCGAAAACATCCACGTCCATGCCGTGCGCCTGCCCGGATACGTAGCGAATCAAGAGGTGGTGTTTGGCGGGCGCGGCGAGGTGCTAAAGATTGAGCACGTGACCACTGGCCGCGAGTGCTTCATGCCCGGCGTGCTGTTGGCCATCCGCAAGGTGCGAGAGCTGGAGGGGCTGGTCGTAGGACTCGAACAGTTGATGTAAGGTGACAGCGGGGGGGGAGCCCCACTATGCCGTCGTCTACATTCAGAGTTGCGGGTCCCGGTGAAACGATCCAGAGACAGCGGAGAAGTCTGGACGAACCCCCACTTTCCTGGCAAATGTGGTATACTTAGTATACTAAATGCGCACGCGCCTTTGAGGTGAGTCACATGGCAGGAGTCCGAGCAGGTCTGGTCGGTGTCGGCCCGGTGGGCGATGCCATCGTCAGCGTTCTGAAGGAACACCACTTCCCCCTGAGTGAGCCGTTGCGGGTCATGGCCACAAGCTGCCGCAGCGAAGTCCTCTGCGGCGAGGAGTTCCTCGTGCAGGAGACCTGCGAACGGGCCTTCCAGGGCCTGGACGTGGTGTTCTTCGCCGGGCGCGAGGGCGCCAAGGGCGCGAGCGTTCAGTGGGCCGAGTGCGCCATGGCTGCCGGCGCCTGGTGCATTGACAACGGCAGCGACTTCCGCCTCGACCCCAAGGTTCCGCTGGTGGTGCCCGAGGTCAACCTGGACGCGGTTACCGGGGAGAGCAAGCTGATCGCCAGCCCGAACTGCTCCACCATCCAAATGGTCGTCGCCCTCGCGCCGCTGCATCGCGTCGCGTGCGTTAAGCGCGTCGTCGTCTCCACCTACCAGGCTGTCAGCGGCTGGGGCAAGGCCGCCATGGACGAGCTTCTAGCTCAATTGCCACAGTACCTGGCCGGTGGGCCGGTGGAGTTCGACCCCTCCATCTTCACCCGCCCCATCGCCCTCGACTGCCTGCCGCACATTGACCGCTTCACCGAATCTGGCTACACCAAGGAAGAACTGAAGATGGTCAACGAAACGCGCAAGATCCTCAGCGAGCCGGACCTGCAGATTACCACCACCGCAGTCCGCGTACCAGTCATGGTCGGCCATGCCGAATCAGTGAATGTGCAGTTCGAACGGCCGCTCAGCGCCGAGGAGGCGCGGGCTATTCTCGCCGAGGCTCCAGGCGTGGTGGTGATTGACGGCCCGACACAGGACCCCAACGCCCTGGAGATCCGCAAGGCCGAGGGCGAGCTGCAGTACCCCACGCCCGCAGACGTCCTGCGGCCGGAGTACCGCGACGCGACGCTGGTGGGCCGCATCCGCGAGGATTCCACAGCGCCTAACACCCTGAACCTGTGGGTGGTAGCGGATAACCTGCGTAAGGGCGCGGCGACGAACGTGGTCCAGATCGCGGAGGAGCTGATCGCGCGCGGGTTGCTCCCCGCCTAGCAGGAAGTTCAACGAATGGGCGGCAATCGCGGGCACCCCCACGAAAGCCGCCCTGCGGCAGAAACAGAACCTAGCCGAGTTCCCGCAACAGCTCTTCTTCCGTCACCTTCACCCGCAGCGGCAGGGGGGCCTCCCAGTCCTTCCGGAAGGCGAAGCCGGCGGTGATCCACAACTCCCCCGGCCGACGCTCCAGCACGAAGGGGTAGCTGAGCTGTCCGCCTACCTGTCGGGCAATGACCAGCGGACGGCTCCAGGTCTGCGCGTCGTCCTCGGAAACCGCGATGGACAGCTCCTCGCGGTACCAGGAGGTGGGAAGCTCACTGGCCACATCGGGCCCTCGTCTCTGCCAGGTCCCACCCTCAGGATTAAGCCGGTTCCAGACGAGCACGTGGCGGCCGCTCTGCAGGCGCAGAAGGTAGCCCGGCGCGCTGCTGGCATCAATCGGACTCGGCAGGAGGGTGCGCCAGTAACGCCCGCCGTCCTCCGAGAAGGCATACCAGAAACGGTCGAGGTTCGTACGAATCAGCATGAGCAGGCGGCCGTCGGATAGCTCTGTGACCCCCGGTTCCGTCGCGCCGTCGTGATGCCCATGCCCGCCGAGGTCAATCCAGTTGCTGCCTGTCCAGGTTTGGCCGTCGTCATCGGAGGCGAAGGAGCGGATAATCCAGCGTCCCGGATTCGGCACGAGATGGTGACAGGCCAGCACCAGCCGCCCGGTGGAGGTCTGGATCAGGCCGAAGAAATTGGCATTGCGGCCGTCCATCAGGCACTGGCGGTCCACCCAGGTCTGCCCGTCGTCGAGACTGCGCGCGGCCCATAGCTCCAAGCGGCAAGGCTCCACCGGCTCCCCGCGTTCGTCGTCCCAGTGGAACTCGGAGTGTACGAGGTCCAGGTAGACCATGACCAGCACCCCGGAGCGGGTCCGCAGAAAATAGAAGGAGGCCGGCTCCTTGGGGTGCTGTCCAAAGGCCAGCGGGCTCACAACCTCCCAGGTCCGCCCCTCGTCAGAGCTGGCCAGAAGGCTCTCTTCGTCAGCGCTCAAGAGCCGCCCCTCGGGAAGTGCCAGGAAGGGACCGTTGCGGATTACCTCCAGCGGCTCAAACAGCGGATTCACCCAGCGGGTCTCAGCAGCCTCAGATGCAGGCATGGTGAAGTTACCTCCTCAGGAGTGGGCCCTCACGGGAATGGCGCACACAAGCTGGCGCTCAGTCTCCGCTCTGATTCGACAATGCCTCGCCCGTTCTCGCCTCTTCGTGATATTCCTCTTCCAGATTCACCCGCCACAGGTCATGGCTCTCGCCCAGAAGGTTCCGCGCCGCCAAGAGCCCGGTGAGTATGGAGTGATCCATGTTGTTGTAGCGGTGCATCCCCGCCCGCCCTATCACCTGCAAGTTCTTCAGGCTAGCCAGGTAGCTGCGCAGGACCTGCAGCCGCTCCTGGTAGTCGGGGTCATACACCGGATAAGCTGCGGGCACGCGGACCACCTTCCCTCCGCGCACGCCCTCTCCGTGCAGCAATCCCAGCGCGGTCAGCTCCTGCTCCCCCAGCGCGAGCAGCTCCTCTTCCGGACGGTCCCACAGCCCTTCACTCGGCCAGCAGAAATACTCCAGGCCCACCACGCTCAACTCCGGATCAGGAGCCATTTCCGGGCTGAAGTTGCGGAAGCTGCTAATGCGCGCGACCTGCACCTGCGGCACGTGCACGTAAATCCAGTTGTCTGGGAAGAGGTCTCGGACCGGGATAACCAGCGCCACCAGCAGCAGCCCCCGGTAGCGCAGGCCACGCGCCGCGGCCAATACTTCCAGCGGCGGCTCCGGCTCCAGGGACAGGAGGGTCTCGCGCAGGGGCATGGCGGACACCACCCCACCCTCCATGGACAAGCGCTCGCCGTTGACCTCGAGACCTGTCACCCGCCTGCCGTTATGCTCCAGGCGGGTCACCGTCGTCCCCAGACGGAGATCGCCGCCGCGGTGCTGGATCTCCCGCGCCATGGCCTCCCACATCATCCCGGCCCCGTGCCGCGGGTAGTGAAACTCCTCGATCAGGCTGGCATGGCGCGCACGATCGCCGCCCAGGGCACCTTTCACCATCTCCAGAAGCGAGAGCTGCTTGATACGCTGGGCGGCCCAGTCAGCGCTGATCTGGTCGCACGGCATCCCCCAGACCTTCTCCGTGTAGCTGCGGAAGAAAGTCTCAAACAGGCGGCGCCCAAACTGGTTGACCACCCACTCCTCGAAGCTCCGGGGGTCACGACAGGGCCGCACCCGCGCCCACAAGTAACTCCCCAGGATAGCCAGCGACGTCACCGGGCCCAGCTTGCGCAGCGTCGGCAAGAGCTTGAGGGGGTAGTCGAAGAAGCGATTGCGATAGTAGATGCGGGTCAGGCGCTGGACAGTAAGCAGATCCTTACCCAGTAAGCCCTGCCAGAGCGCCCGAATCTCCGGCTCCTTGGTGAAGAAGCGATGCGGCCCCAGGTCAAAGCGGCACCCCGCCACCTGCTCAGTGCGGGCAATCCCCCCCACCTGCGCCTCCTTCTCCAACACCAGCGGCCCCCGCCCCCGGCGCGAGAGCTCCAGCGCACAGCTCAATCCTGCCGGTCCTGCACCGATGATATGGGCTTCTGCCGGGGGCATGCCGATCCTTTCGCGCAATCAAGAGTCGTTCCCTGCCTGTGGGAAGGGAGAATGCCTGGGACGTAGAAGGTGCAAGCTGTGCTCTGCTCAGAGAAACCGAGACCTCGAGGTGTCGACCATGCCTGATGACATCGTGGACGGGCCGCGAGCCTGCGGGCCGTACGAGTTAGCGCCGACCCTGGACCTGCTCAATCTAGTCTTTTGCCCGGATAAACCCGGCATGGGCGATTTCGGCCCGCACCTGGCCTGCGAGGAGAACCGCGAGCAGATGCGCATTCTCAAGGTCAACGGTAAGATCGTGGCCCACGCCGGCGTCTATGTTTCGGAGATCGAGACCGGCTGTGGCCTGCTGACCCTCGGCGGCATCTGGGCCGTGGCCTGTCATCCCGACTATCGGCGGCGCGGCTTTGCGGAGGCCTGTATGCGCGACGCCATGGCTCATATGCGCAAGTTGGGCTGCGACCTGGGCTGGCTGGGTACCGGCATCAACGACTGGTACCGGCGCTTTGGCTGGGAGAACGCGGGCCAGGCCTATGTCTTTGTTATGGACCGGGCCACCTGTGACCTCCTGCCCGAGCTGGAAGATTGCGAGGTCCGCGAAGGCCCTTGGCCGGAGGTAGAAGCCATGCTGGCGCTGCATCGGCAGTCCGGCCTGGGCTGCCTGCGCCGGCCGGAGATCATGCGGGCACTGCTGGGCCGTACGAGCTCCTGTTGCCTCACCGCCTCGCGTGGCGAAGAGCTTTTAGGATACACCTTGCGGCGGGGGAAGTATCTGACCGAGTACGCCGGACCCAGCCAGATCGTCGCCGGTCTCGCACGGGAAACTTTCCGGCGTTGGGACAATTCTGAGGCCCCACTTTCCACAACTCAGAGCCTGGGCCGCTTTGAGATCGAGACCCCGGTCTGGGAGGAGGGCTTCACGCGCCTGCTGTTGGACCTGCGGCTACCATGCAGCCGCACCTGGCGGGGCATGATGTGGATCGCGGACCTGCCCACGCTCCTCGACAAGCTGGGGTTGTCCGGGGAGATAAGCGCCGAGCGTACGTCAGAGGGCTGGCGCCTGACACGGGGCGCGGTGCAGGTGGACCTCACCGAGCGCCAGGTGGTCAAGCTCCTCTTCGGGCCGGAGAAGGTTACTGACTTTGCCGAGGACTTATTCCCGATCCAGTTCTACCACTGGCCGCTGGATTGGGTCTAGTCAAGGCCCGCTAGCTCCCTGCTACGGAATAAGGCACGCCCTGCCTGGTGCGGTACAGCCAGGTGCGCACCCGCCGGTGATAGATGCTGTTGATCAGCCACACCATCGGCTCAAAGCGATGCCAGGTGCGCTTGAGGATGCTTCCCCAGGAGTAGAAATCACGGTAGATCTTCTGTAGACTTTCCTGCAGCCGATCGGCGGTGACACCACGGGGAGCGAAGGTGCACCAGGTGCCGTCGTATTTGCTCCAATCGCGCTCGATGACCCGGCCCTCGCGCTGCAGCTCCTCGTAAAACCTGGTGCCCGGCAAGGGAGTAACGATGGAGAAGAGGGCCATGTCTATGTCCGCCTGCTCGGCAAACTCCATGGTGCGGTTGAACACATCCGGATCCTCGCCATCCAGACCAAACATGAAGCTGCCGATGATGGAGATGCCATTATCGTGCAGCCGCTTCACCAGCTCCCGGTACTGTGTCACCACGTTGAAGGCCTTCCCCAGACGTGCCAGGATGGAGGGCGAAATGCTCTCTAACCCCACAAACAACCCCCGGCAGCCAGCCGCGGCAGCCTTGCTGATAAGCTCCGGAGTCTTGAGCATGGTGGTCGAGGCCTGCCCTAGGAACTGCTTCTTGAGGTCCGCCAAGCGCTCGAACAGGCGCGTGGCATACGCCGGATGCCCCATGATGTTGTCATCCACCAGGATCATGGGCCGTCCCCTGAGGCTGGCTGCCTCGGCGACCACGTCCTCCACCGGACGCGTGCGATACGTCCGGCCAAAAAAGGACGACACGGCACAGAAGGAGCAGGCGAACGGGCACCCGCGAGCGGCTTGCAGGGTCTCGCTGGCGATGTACCGGTGTGGATTCAGCAGGTCGCGCCGTGCCGGGGGAATACCTGCTGGATCGGGCCAGTTCTGATGGCGATACACCGGGCGCAGGGCCTCACGCTCCAGGTCCTGCAGCGCTTGGGGCCACAACTCCTCCGCCTCCCCCACCACTACCGCATCCACGTGCTGGAGCGCCTCCCTCGGCAGCGCCGACGCATGCATGCCCCCCATGACGACCTTCACCCCGCGCGCGCGGAACCGGTCTGCGATCTCGTAGGCTCGGAGCGCCATGGCCGTGGTTGCGGTCAGACCCACGACGTCGGCCTCACAGTTGAAGTCAACTGGCGTCACGCTTTCGTCCACCAGGCTGACCTGGTGCTCGGGAGGCGTCAGCGCCGCCACCGTCATCAACCCCAGAGGAGGAAAGATGGGAGGGGTTCGCCGCTGAGGCGCCCCTTCTTGGTGAGGAACTCCAGGCGCAACAAGATAGGTCTTCATGGCTCAACTCTCTCCCGCCGGTCGTCCTCAGTGGGCCGCCACCTCGTCCGTCAGACTGACCCCCAGGGCATCCTTACCTGTACGCTTCTGCTCCGCCAATATCGCCTCCCACCGCGGTTCGGTCAGGGTCTTCATCTCCGCCGAGTACTGATCAAGGTGCGGAGCCAGGTCCGTAAGGATCGTCTCCGCTCCCGGATGTGAGGGGCGTGCGCCGGCCTCAGCCACGGCCCCACGTAGTACCCACGGGTTGTCTATGATCGCGCAGGGCGTAAGATGGTTTTCTGACCAGGGGAAGCGGCGTCGGATAGCCCGGAAGAACTTGGAGTCTAGAATCTCCTCCAGGCTCTTATCCCGGATGTTATCCGCCGTGAAATGGGCAAATACGCACGGCTCTACCCAACCCGAGGTGGTGACATGCAGATAGAGGCGCCCCCCGGCCATGCAGCCCCTGGTCAACAAGCCGTCATTCCAGAAATCAGCCACAAAAATCGGCTTGGTCGCGCGGTACTGCTCCACGCGATCGCCGCACTTTCGCCGTTGCTCCGGCGTGGGCATCAGCGAGATATCGGGCTTACGACCAATGGGGATGTACATGAAGTACCAGCCGAAGAAACAGCCTTTCTCGATCATCAGGTCCACCAGGGCCTCGCTGCTGATGAGGTTGGCATTATGGCGGGTGACCGTCCCTGAGAAGCCGAAGATCACGCCGGCTTCATGTAGGCGATCCATGGCCGCCATGATCTTCTTCCACGTCCCCTTCCCGCGCCGACCATCGGTCTCTTCCTCGAAGCCCTCCACGCTGATCGCCGGGCCCACGTTGCCCAGCTCGGCCAGTCGCTCCGCCACGCTGTCGTCGATGAGAGTACCGTTGGTGTAGACCAGGAACTCGCAGTCATTATGCTGGGCGTAAAGGTCGAGGAGGTCGCGACGGATGAAAGGCTCACCACCGCTGATAGTGTAGAGATAGACCCCGATATCCTTGCCCTCGGTAATGATGCGGTCCATCAGCTCGAGAGACATGTCCTCTGTGGACGCGTACTCGCCTGCGTAGCAACCGTAACAGCGAAGGTTGCAACGCATTGTGGGACTGATGACTATCAACACCGGGGCTCCCAGACCTGCCGCCTCACGCGCCCTCCGCGTCACCCCACCGACGAGAGTGGTGTTCACCGCCAGGTTGTTGATCAATGCCCGGCGAGCAGTGGGAGAGGCCTCGCTGAACAGCCGACGCGCCAGATACAACGCCGGGTGCTGGTTCTCAAAGAGTCTCTGGAGGGCCTCCAATTGCTCCCTATGATCCTGTCGTCGCGCCACTTGGCGTAAGGCCCTCACCATCCTGACCAGATTATCGTCCGAACAGTGCGCGACCAAACCCCCCAAGGAATTGGCCACAGCTCTTAGGGCATACGCTCGTGCCTGCTGAGCCACTCGCATTTTGGCTCACCTCAACACAGTACCCCCGGTGGCTTGCACCTCAGTGGCAGCGTAGAGGCAAGAATAGTTCATGCCCACGGGGGCCCGATTTTGTGTACCGCCTGCCCGGCGGTCAACCTCCTTGCTGGGACCAGCTGCTATCCGGTTCCAATGCCGACCAGCACAACGCAAGATGTGCCTTCCTGTCACAACCGACGCAGACTGTAGGGCAATTGTTCACCTCAAGATCGTTCCGCCTTCTGCCGGCTTCGGCCACAGTACTCTTCCCTCTCCATCGAGCACCTCCCCCACCTCCATTGCCACTCGCACCGAGTTGCCCACCACGATCGCCTCCGCCTCCTGCAGACGACTGACCGTCAACTCCTGCTCCCGTCCCTCATGTTCGCGCAGGAAGGCCTCCCGCCAGATCCCCGGCAGCAATGCGGCACTCCGAGGTGGCGTCAGCCATTGTCCATCTAAACGTACAAAGAGATTCGTGATTGCTCCTTCGGTCAGTTCTCCCCGTTCGTTGTGGAAGATAACCTCCGCACAACCCCGTGCTTGTGCCTGCTGTCGTTCCTGATCGTAGAGGGTGCGTTGATTGGTCTTGTGGTGGAGCAGGCGATCGCGCGAGTCGGTGCTCTGCGACGACAGCAACACGCGCACGGGCCCCGGTGGCGCCGACGGCGCGGGGCGAGGTGTGAGTTGGACTTCGCCCTCCTGATCCAGCTCCAGGCGCACCGCCAGCGGCAGCTCCTGCGCGGAAGCCGCCAGCTCCGCCAGGCGATCTCGCACCATGCCCTCCTCCAGAGAGAAGCCCCAGTACTCGGCCGACCTCCTCAGGCGCGCCAGGTGCTCTTCCAGGAAGGTATATTCCCGCTCCTCGGTCAGGAGAATTGTCTCCCAGAGCCGCAGGTCCGGTAGCAGCCGCAGCGCAAAGCTGGCCTTCAGCAGCGTCTCCTCGTACTCACTCCCGGCCCGTGAGTCCCAGACGATCCCGGCCCCGATACCCAGGTCCCATTGTCCGTCCCGGTGCACCAGGGTGCGGATGGGCAGGTTAAGCGTAAAGTCCCCACCGGGCAGGAATATCCCCAGGGCTCCCGTGTAGATACCCCGCGGCTCCGGCTCCAGTTCATGGATAATCTCCATGGTCCGCGCTTTCGGCGCTCCGGTGATGGAGGCGCCAGGGAAGGTGGCGGCAAAGACCTCCCTCAAGCCCACCCCCGGGCGTAACTCTCCGGTCACCGTGCTGGTCATCTGCCAGACACTGCGGTATCTCTCCGCCGTGAACCGTGCGGGGACCGCCACGCTGCCCACCACGCAGATGCGCCCCAGGTCGTTGCGCGCCATGTCCAGAATCATCAGGTTCTCGGCGCGGTCCTTCTCCGAACTGACCAGGTCCTGCGCCAGCTCCGTATCCTCCTCCAGGGTACGTCCCCGAGGGCGCGTGCCCTTCATAGGCTTGGTCTCAAGGCACCGTCCCCGCTTCCTCAGGAACAGCTCCGGCGACAGGCTCAGGACCTGGACCTCACCGAGGTTGAGATAGGCGGCATAGGGGACGGGATGAGAACGCGCGAGAGCCAAGAAGTACTCCAGGGGGTCAATATGACCTGACCAGCGGGCATGGCAGGTGTAGTTTACCTGGTAGGTGTCGCCGGCGGCGATAAGTTCGTGAATAGCCGCAATCGCCTGCTCATACTGCTCACGGTCGACGTTCAGCACCGGGGCGATGGCCGCCAGGGAGGGGGCTGACTGCACCTGCAAGTCCGTAGGCGACAGGGTGACAACGTTCCCCGGCGGGTAGACCGCCAGCCAGACCAGAGGGGTGAAGCCGCTCGGTGCGTGGGTGGTCAGGCCAAAGGCCCTTCCCGCCTCGTAGGACACGTAACCGGCGACGTACCTCCCCCGCTGGACCTCTGCTTCCGCCGCCTCCACCAGGTCCGGCACCTGCGTCGGGTCAGAGGTGATGAGCAGGCGCTCAGGATCGCGGAGGCCCAGAGCCGGAGCCCCAGCCCCCCAGGCTTGCCCTAGGAGTAAGACACTTCCGGGTTGTCGCAACCATGCTAGCAATCTTCCACCTCCAGGAACCAGGTGTCAGTACTAACCAGTGTCAGGATAACCAAGACCCAGCAGCTCTCCTCGGCAGCGTGTTCTTCCTAGGCCTGTTCGCAACCTTCGCGCCTGGGTACTGCAATCTGGATTTGAGCCTACCCGACACGTCGCTTAGCGAACCTCGACCTTGACCTGTCTTAGGCAAATACCTAGACTGCGGGGATGAGATGTGCGTTGCGAGGGGAGAAAGGTACCACCCATGACCAGAAAGCAGTATGCCACGCGCTTGGAGGAGGCGCTAGGGGACAGACGTCTGGTCTTCCTAAGTATGCGGGGCGCCGATGCGGAGACGCTGTTGGAGCTTCAGCAGTTGCATACCGTGATTGCAGAAGTCTCGCCTCTCGGCTCTTCCCGCGTGAATGAGTTCTGCATGGAAAATTTGACCGGAGAGCGAGTGGATTATTCGCAACGGACCCTGGACCATGATGAACGGCCTCAGGTCGCAGTGCTCCGAGAGGCGCTGCTGGAAGCGCTCTCTGCGCCCTCCGTGGTGCTGCCCTTTGTTCCCAACGCCTTTCTCACTGCAGCCTGGTTCCCCCGCGCTGATACCACTGCCCACCTGGCTCCCTTCCACGAGCTGCAGGCTTGCCTGGAGTACAAGCCTTGGGTCGAGCAGGAGTTAAAACGCCACGGGGTCCGCACATTAGACTGGGAGTATTACGCCGATTCGGAGGCCCAGCTCATACTCGAGAGGCTTCACGCGGCGCCCGACAAGACCTGGGTTCTTCGAGCCGGCCACACTTGGGGGGGAATAGGAGTGAAACGGCTCACCAGCCCCGAGGAGTTACAAGCCATCTGGCCCGAACACACGGACGGTTTCGTCGCCCTCTCCGAGTACCTGAAGGACAGCCTGCCGCTCAATATTGGCGCTTGCCTCTTCCCGGAGGGAGAAGTCAGCTTCCATGCAGCCTCTTTCCAGCTCATCGGCCTGCCCTCGGCCACCAATCACGCGTTGGGCTATTGCGGCAATGACTTCGCGGCCTTTGCTCAACTGGATGAGGCAGTGATAGAGGCGCTGGCAGAGATGACACTGGCCGTGGGCACATGGCTCGCGAAGTGGAATTACCTGGGGGCCTTCGGCATCGATGCCCTGGTCCACGAGGGAACTGTCTACCTCAGCGAGATCAATCCCCGCTTTCAGGGCTCTACCATGTTGGCCGCCTACATCGACCGCGACCTGGATCGCCCAGACCTGTACCAGGAACATCTCGGGGCCTACCTGGGGCTGCCCCCGGCCGATCGCCGCTCGCTCCGTGAGATCACTGCTACAGCTCCTCCCTACGCGCACCTGCTGCGCCACAATACCGGGGACCAGCCGCTACAGCGGCTACCCGCAGCGGCTGGCGAGCCGCCCCTGCGCCATCGGCAGCTCCCCGCCCCCAAGGTTCAGGTCCTGCCCGAAGGTCTGACCTTCCAGGCGATCATCCCCTCGCAGGTCACGGACAGCGGTTTGTCCCTCTTCCCAGAGATACAGCAGGCCTTCGACGCCACTTTTCATACGTTCTACGAAAGCTGAGCGCCCGTTGCGGTGGTGGGCTCATTTGTGTCTGGGGAAAGACCTACCACTGGAGGCACCTTCCCTCCTGGCGTACTGGGGATGCGGTCCACAAAAGCGATTTCGATAGTTACGCCCTCGCCACAAGCCTCCCGGAAGCCGGTGAGCAGCTTGCTCCGGACCCCCTCCTGGTTCACGCCTGGGGCCACCAAGACGGCCACCGCCAGCTGCGATCGGCTCTTCTGCACCACCTGATACTGCCAGATTCCCTCCTGGTTGGTGAAGAGCCCATCCACGAGCGCCGGATGCAGGACCCGCCCGGAGCCCAGGTCCAGGAAATCCCGGCCTCGGCCCTGGAGGAAGGATAGTAGCGGCAAGGTACGTCCGCAGGGACACGGCTCCGGGATGAGGTGAGCGAGGTCATTCAGGCGATAGTTGAGCAACACCGTCGCCCGGTTTACCAGGTTGGAGATCACTACCTCGCCCGTCTCCCCGTCGGGGACGGCCTGTCCCTCGGAATTCACCAGGCGCAGCGGGTACAGGTCCAGATTGAGATGGTAGCCCACGTGCTGGTCGCACTCAAAGCCAAGCTTGAAGGCCTCCGTGGTCTGATAGGCGCTCAGCACAGGGACCCCAAACTCGTCCATGATGAGACGCCGGATACTCTCAGAGGCGCCTTCGGAGCCGTAAGTTAGCACCCGCGGCAGATGACAGGCAGCGCCCGTCCGGTGCAGATAGCCAAAGAACAGGGCCAGATACGAGCCGTTCACATGCAGGACATGAGGCCGGAACTCATTGAGTTGAGCTACGATGGTCTCCAGCGGGTCCAGGGTGCGCAGGTACTGGCGTTCAATACCCATTCTCGTCGGGAACCAGACGTGCCGGCGGAGCATCTGCTGCACCAGGTGCGGGGTGGAGCTCTCCGGGGTCCGCTTGATGACGGTCTCCCGGTAGCTGCGCGGATGCCCCAGCAGATCAGCCACCAGAGCCCGGTCGCGCTCCGCGTGAGCGGCGTTCTGCGCCACTCCCCGCCAGTCATGATAGAGGGTACGCGGATGGCCGGAACTCCCGGAGGTGCGGATAGCCAGGTAGGCCTCCCGCGGCTGGGCAGTGGAGAGAAAGCGGTCTGGGTCGCGCTGGTAAGCCTCCGTCTCGATAACGGGCAGGCGCTCCAGATCTCGGGCCGTGCGGAAGTCCTGAGGACGCAGTCCGAGACGATCCAGCGTCTCGCGGTAGAACGGAACGTAGCGGTAAGCATACGCCACCATGGCCCGTACCCGTCGGCTCTGGTCTGCTAGCACCGCCGTCAGCGGGCGGAAGGGATAGCGGCTTTGGCCCCGGAGCTGAGAGGCCAGATATGCGCTTCCATACAACTGCGATGGTCGCATCAGCTAGCGATGCCCTCCACCGAACGGACAGGTCGTGAACCCAACACTCCTGCCCTTCCGCTCGACTCCGGAACGGAGACTATGCAGAGTCACTCGCCCTATTCCCTCTGTTACTCCGTATCACCTCTCGCCTGCCCTGGACTGACCCCTGCCGGGCAGGTAATCCAAACCGAGGGGAGGAATCACAGAGGAACGCTGCTCCCCCGGCTGGAGACAGCGCCAACTCGTCATCCGGAGGTCGCCAGATGATCAGCGTTGATTTCTCTGCACCACAGGGCTGTTTGCGAGAGATTCACGGCGCCAATATCGGCCCGCTCTGCATGAACGGCTACTATGACCTCTCGGATTACCACCGTCGCGTCCGTTTCCCCACCATCCGGTTGCACGACTGCGTGTTCTACTGCTGGGAGGTCGTAGACACTCCCAGTATCTTCCCTCTGTTCCACCTCGACGAGCAGGATCCGGAGAACTACCGCTTCGCGCGCACCGACGGGTATCTCCAGTCCATTCTCGACTGCGGCTCGCAGATCGTCTACCGCCTGGGGGTGACAATTCAGAACCACCCCACCTTCCATTTCAACACCGACCCGCCGGAGGATTACGACAAGTGGGCAGACATCTGCATCAATATCATCCGCCACTACAATGAAGGCTGGGCCAACGGTTTCCACCACAACATTCCGTACTGGGAGATCTGGAACGAGGCCGAGAATGAGGGGCCGGTGATGTGGAACGCCCCCTATGAGGAGTACCATCGCTTCTACGTTCAGGTGACCAAGCGCATCAAGGCCGCGTGCCCGGATATCAAGATCGGAGGGCCGGCGGCCTGCTTCCCTCACGAGCCGCGCCTGCGCCAGTTCCTGACTGCGGTGAGGGAGGGGGAGGCGCCACTGGATTTCTGCTCCTGGCACTGCTACACCGGGCAGCCTACGAAATTAGTGACCGGAGCCCAGACTGTCCGGGCTCTTCTGGACGAATACGGATACACGCAGACCGAGAGCCACGTCAACGAATGGAACCTGGGACCTTACAAGAACCTGTGGACCTACGGGGGGCGCAGCGTGCAACAGAGTGCCCACTGGATCGGGCGCATCAAGGGAGCAGAGGGGGGAGCTCTGGCCGCGTCGGGCCTGATCGCGCTGCAAGATGCCGCCGTGGACATGAGCAATTTCTACGATGCCACTAACGGCCCCTTTGGCATGTTCCACGACTCGGGCGTTCCCGGCAAGCCGTACTACGCCTTCCTCGCCTTCCGCGAGATGCTAGACCACACTCCCGTGCGCTGCCAGGTGGAAGGCTCTGACCCGGACGAGGGAGTGGCGGCGCTCGCCGGGTCGGCTGCCGATGGGAGCGAGCACCGGGTTCTGCTGAGCAACCTGGAGGCCGCCCTCCCCGATGGCGCCGTGCCGCTCAGCCTGCGCGGACTACCCGAGGGGAACTGGCAGGTGGAACATTGCCGGCTGGACGCGCACTCCAATCTCGAGCCGGTGGACAGCTTCCCCCTGCCCGCGGACGGACAGCTCACCCTGCTGGTCATGCCGCGGACTACGCACCTGCTCCGTCTCTGGCGCTAGCCATGACGATTCTGCTCATCGTGGAGATAGCTTCCGGGCTGGCCGCCCTACTGGTCACGGCAGTGGCCTTCACTAACCTCGCCTGGTCCGAGGGCGCCCCCTCCCACGCCATGAAACAGCAGTCGCTGGCCCGGGCCAGGCGCCTGTTCATCCTGGCCGGAGTGCTCTGGGCCGTGGCGTTCCTCTCCTACCTGCTCATGCGTTGGGTGTTCCCGGTCATCCTACCGTCCGACCTCGAGCCCCCAACCCTCTAGCACGGCAGCCGCCTCTCGGACTTGTTCCGGGGTGGGGATCGGCGCTTGCGGCATGGTGTCTCGACGGCCTACCGTCTCATACTTCGAGCGCGCCAGATGATACGGCAGCAAGCGCACTCCGGCAATATTCGGCATCCTGCTTAGCCACTTCCCCAGCGCGGACAAACTCTCCTGATTCGCATTGAATCCCGGGATCAGCGGGATGCGCACTTCGATGGGAACTCCGCTTTCTGCCAGCCGCGTGAGGTTTTCCAGGATCATCCCGTTCCCGCTGCCGGTGTGCTCGCGATGTATCTGTTCATCGATATGCTTGACATCGTAGAGAAATAAGTCGGTGTACGGCAAGACGGTTTCGAAGCTCTGCCAGCTCACCGCTCCAGAGGTGTCCACCGCGCAATGAACCCCCGCTGCGTGCAGCGCCCGGAAGAGCTCAGCGCAGAACTGCGCCTGCAGGAGCGGCTCCCCACCCGAGACAGTACATCCCCCGCCTGAGGTGGCATAGAAGGTCCGATCCTCCAACACTGCTGCCACCGCTTCCTCGACAGATACCTCCCGTCCATAGTACTCCAGCGCCCCCGGCAGACATGCGGCCACGCACTTGCCGCAGGCCGTGCAGGACCCGCGATCAAAGTGATGGCTTCCTTCAACGAAGCTATGGGCGCCCTGCGGACAGACCTCCGCGCACTTCCCGCAGCCCACGCACTTGCGCGCGTGAAACCCGATCTCGGGTTTCGGCGAGAGGGTCTCTGGATTGTGGCACCAGCGGCAGGCCAGGCTACAACCCTTGAGGAAGAGAGTGGTCCGGATCCCCGGTCCATCGTGCACGCATAGCCGTTGGACACTCACCAGCCGCCCGGTCACCCCGCGGCCTCCGCGCGTGTGATAAATAGCTCCTGCTCCTCCAGCGCCAGGTCCACGAACCTGACGTTCCACCCGCACAGGCGCACCTGGAGACTGGCATACTGCTCGGGATTCCGCTGGGCCTCCCGCAGCACTCCGGCATCGAAGAGGTTGAACTGCAGCGCCATGCCCCCCTGCGCGAAGTGGCTACGGATGATCGCGCCCACGTTGTCCCGCCCCTCCTCCCCTTGCGCCACGCTGGGATGCAGCGTGAGATCCAGCGTGGTCCCCATCGGAAACTGGGACAGATCCAGCTTGGTCACAGAGTTAATGAGCGAGGTCACTCCACCCCGGTCCCTGCCGGTGGTCGCGCTGGTATTCATGGTCAGGGGCGTGCCAGCCAGCCGCCCGTCCGGCAAGGCCCCCGTCTGCTCGCCGAAGAACTTGGCGGACCCGATGATCCCGAACAGCGCAGCATGGAAGACGCCCCCCCGCGCGTTCGGTTCGCGATTGATGCGGGGGCCGATGAAGTCCGTAATCTGCACGGCCAACTGGTCCACCCGGTCGTCGTTGTTCCCCCACTTCGGCGCCCGATGCAGCGCCGCCAGCCGCAGTTCCTCATACCCCTCCCAGTTGGCGGCCAGAGCCTGTCTCAACTCTGCAAGCGTGCAGCGCCGCTCCTCATACACCAGGTGCCGGATCGCCGCCAGGGAGTCCACCGCATTGGCGAGCCCCACCAGGGTGCAGCCGGTCACATTGTACTTGGCCCCAGCTTCCGAGACGTCCCGGCCCTGCTCCAGACACGAATCCATGGTGCCCGAGAGCAACGGCGAGGGGTTTATCCGAGGCCACAGCCGCTCCCGTCGTCGCGTATCCTCCGCACAACGGGCAAATACTGCCCCCAGGGTCTCCAGATAGGCCTGCCTCAGGTCCTCGAAGCAGTCGTACTCGCCGGAGACGAGCACCATCTCCACGGGCTTGGCCAGATTCAGCGCCGCCGCCCCCGAGCAGTTCATCTCCTGCCCCATCACGGCAGGCTCACAGCACCCGATGATGATGTAGTCCTCCGCGTCCTTTTGGCTCCGGCCATGCTGGCAGAGCATCTCCACCTGGGCCCTATCGTTGAGCACCTCCAGGCTGGTGGCCCCCGCTTGCAGACACTCGGCCGCCGCATCCAGGAACTCCGGCGGTGTGTGTTCTCCCACCCGCAGGTGCAACTTCACCTCGGTGGTATGCATCTCACGAAAGGCCTCCAGGGCCAGGTACGACAGCTCGTTGACCTCCGGCCCGAGGAGGAAAGGCTTCCCAAACATCTTCCCCTGGGTCTTCGCGAAGAACTTGATCCAGAAATACTTGAGCAGCTCTTTGGCCTGTTCGCGGGTGAGCCGGTCCGCCTCCAGATCCGCCGCGTAGAAGGGGTGGTAGAGCAGATCAAACCGGCCCATCGAGCGCACGGCCTCCCCCTCCATCTCCTGTAGCTCATGGTACAGGTACGCCAGTTGGAGAGCCTCGTGGAAGGTCTGCGGAGGTCCGGCGATCAGAGACCTCAGCACCGGACTGGGCCGGGCCGCCTCGAAGCGCTGGAGCAGTACCAGAACCCCCTCATAGACCAGCGCTACGGCCTCGTAGAAGGCGCCCGGGCGTCCTGCCACGCGATCCCGCAGCCCGCGTATCCCGTACCGCAGCAGGTTCCGCCAATTCGGGCAGGTATGGCTCGTATCCACAATGGAGGAACAAGTTCCCGGCGCCGGGGGCGAGTCGTTCGCAAATTCCCGGCCCTCCTCCTCTCGCCACCACTCATTCCGCAGTTCAAGCAGCAGGTTGTGGTGTTCCAGCTGGTCCACAAAGTAGTCCTCGGGGTCCACGGCAATCCGCGCCCGCGAGCACAAGAGGTGAAACAGCCAGGCCCGCGTCAGGATACGCGGCTCCTCTGGATGCTCCGCGCGATGCCGGTTCAGCTCTGCGAACAGTTCTTCCTTTGAAAGTCCTGAGGCAGGGTCAAACTCGACCTCCAGGTACTGTCTCTCCAAGCGCTCACGGACCTCAGCAAAGGGCCGAGGCATGGTTCTCTCCTCCTTCAGCCTCACAGCGGATAAGCCTCGCCATGTTTCTCCGCCAGGCGGTCCATCGTTTCCTCCCACTCCTGATGGACGACTTTGAACTCCGGGTTCTCTTCGTAGAACTGGATACATTTGCGCAGCCCCTGGGCGAAGCTCGTCGTACAGACGAACTCCGGCACCAGCTTCCTCACCTTCCGGCTATCCACTGCCGCTCCTCGGGCAAAGCTGATGAGCTTCTCGCCAAAGTCTCCGCCCAGTTCCAGCCCCAGGATATGGGCCGGAATATGGCAGAGCCGCGTGGGAACGCCCAGCGCCTCACCCAGCATCTCCGCCGCCCGGTTGTAGGTCAGCCACTCGTCGGAGGTGATATGGAAGGCCTCCCCGTACGCTCCCGGGTTGCCCATCAACCCCACAAAGGCCTTGGCAAAGTCCGCGGCGTAGGTTACGGTGCACAGCGCCGTCCCGTCATCCTGCATCAGTAGCGGCTTCCCTTGCAGGATGCGGTGAGCAATGGTCCAGGAATACTCTTGGTGCGGAGGTCCCACGGGGTGAAAGATCCGCAGATTGTTGTAGGTGAAGGCCGGTCGCACCACCGTATAGTCCAGCCCGTTCTTCTCCCGCTCCTCGGCCAGGCGCTGCTCGCAGAGAATCTTGTTGCGGGCGTAGGACCACAGCGTATTCCCTGCTGGAGTGTTCTCCTCGGTGATGATTTCGTTGAAATGCCGCGGCCAGTACACCGCCGCCGAGGAAATGAAGATGAACTGCCCGCACCGCTCCTGAAATAGGTTCAGGGTCTGCTCCATCTGCTCCAGGCTATAGGACAGGAAATCGGCTACCACCTCGAACTCCATCCCCGCGGTAAGCTCCCGGATCTCCTCCGGCCGGGAGATGTCCCCTTGCAGACTGTATGCTCCCTCCGGAATGAACTTCGGGCGCCGCCCCCGGTTCAGGAGGTATAGCTCAATATTGCTCCGCTTCGCCGCCAGCGCAGCCACCTCACTGCTAATGCAGCCGGTGCCTCCAATCAACAGCACTCTCATGACACTTCCTCCCAGCCTACCGGCTCCAGCTTCCCGCTCTCGATCGAGCGGAAGATGGCGTCCGTGATCAGCTCCGTCGTGGTCGCACTCTCGAGCGTACAGACCGGCTCGCGGCCCGTGAGCAAGGCTTCCACATAATCCTCAATCATCGGCAGGTGCCAGTTCTCATGGGTGTGCGCGGCAAGGGTTTCCATCCCGGCGCGCGTGATCTTGTATACCGGCCCGTTCCCATGCGGCGGCCATTCCGGCCAGTAGACGCGCCCCTCAGTGCCGAAGAGCTCCAATTCATGCCGCGTGCCCGGGGAGTGGCAGTCAAACAGGAGGGTGAATAACTCTCCGCCGGGGAAACGCAGAAGGACCGCAGCAATGTCTTCCACGTCATTGTACAGCTCCGGATTCAGGGTGCTGGCCTGCGCCATCACCGCCTCCGGCCGTCCGAAGAAGTTGTGGACTATGTCAATCAGATAGTAGCCCAGCTCCTTGATGCGGCTGAGACCCAACTCACGACGCATGGGCGCCTTCCCCGGATTGTAGAAGGGCGTGGCATACACCGCCCAGCCCCCGACCAGCGTGCCAATCTCGCCTCGCGCGAGTAGGGCCTCCGTCAGCTTGTACTGCTCCGATAGGCGCCGATAGTTGGAGCAGCTCGTCACACGGTCCGACTCCCGCGCGGCCCGCAGTAGCCGCAGGCACTCCGCGCCGTTCAGCCCCAGCGGCTTCTCACAGAGCAAGTGCTTCCCCGCCTCCAGCGCCTGCAAGCTCAACTCGACATGCGTGCTCTGCGGCGTGGCAATGTACACCGCCTCCGCCGCGCACTCCTCCAAGGCTTGGGCGTAGTCAGTGTAGACCTCCGGCGCACCCAACTGTGCCGCCAACCGCTCGGCCCGCTCCCCGTCCAGGTCACAGACTCCCAGCAGACGGGAGTTCTCCACCTCCACCAACGCGGGCCCCACCCGCCGGGTGGCAATATCCCCCGCACCGACCAGCAGCCACGTCACTTCTGCCATGAGTTCTCTCCCTAATTCGGCCAACATACCACTTCTTGACTAGCTTGCCTCTTCTCTTAGTGAGAAATATACTATTGGTAAGACCTGCGGGGAATATCAATTACCGCCGAGGACATATGATTTTATGATCGTCCATCGCAAAGAAACGCTACTCAGGCACCATGCCTTTACGCGACTAACCCTCGTGCACGCGGCCTTTGTGGACTCCTACGGCTGCGATCTCCGTGGCAATAGTATGGGGGTAAACCGCCTGCTCTTCATCTGCGAGGCCGGAGAGGAGCCCAGCGTAATCCGCGACCTGGCTACCACCACGACTTTAGTGCTGACCCCTGGCCGAGTCTGCTTCCTCCCCTGTAACCACGTGGTGGACCTCCACCTCGATCCCCACCTGCAGTTCGTCTCCTGGCAGTTCAGCCTGGAGTTGTTCTACGGGGTGGATGTGTTCACTGCGCACCCGCGCTGCGAGGTGTTGGAGGAGGTTTCTTTGGTTGACGAGGCCCGGCTGCTGGTGGAGCGGGAGGCGGAGCTGGGGACTCTGTGGCGCGTTAACGAGATTCTCTACCACCTGATCGCCCGCTGGTGTCAGACCGACAGCGCGCATCTGCAGCAGAGAGTGGAGAAAGGCGAGAAGTACCGTCCTGCCTTGGACTTCCTGAGATATTTGGGGGATGCCACTACCACGGTCGGCCAGTTGGCGGAGCGCTGCGGTATGAGGCGGGATACCTTCTCACGGCAGTTTCGCCGGGACATGGGCCTCACGCCGAAGCGGCTCCTCACCCGGGTGCTCCTCAACCAGGCCTCGGCAAGACTGCTGGCACGCGAGGCCTCCGTCAAGACCGTAGCGGAAGAGCTCAAGTTCAGCTCGGAGTTCTACTTCTCACGCTTCTTCAAGCAGCACACGGGCATGGCCCCCAGCGTGTTCCGCAAGCTGCATGCCGGGTTCTAGCGACGCCCCGGACCGCGCGCACCAGGCTCGCCTTGTCATCGGGGAGGTGCCGAAAATCAGCCTCTCCAAACCTCCCCGGAGTGATGTGTCAGCTGCTCGCGTGCTTCGGCTGGCGCTACTGTGTGGGCGCGGAGGCCGCGGGCTCCAGCTGGCGCAGCCCCTCCCGTTCGGTGTAGGTCGGCGCCGCCGGCCAGGTATCCACCGGCTTCCAGGTCTCGCTATCCGTACCGCGGAGAATGTATGGACGCAGGAAAACCACGATCTCGGTCTCGGTCGCCACGTTCCTTGAGGACCGGAAGAGATTGCCGATGAGTGGGAGGTCGCCCAGCACGGGCACCTTGGTCTTCTCAATCTGCTTGATGAGCTGGGTCAATCCACCCAGCACAATGGTTCGTCCCTCCTGGCAGCGGATGGTGCTATGCACCCGCCGCGTCGCCACGACAGGCGCCCCGTTGTCCGACATGCCGATAATGTCGGAGACCTCCGGATCAATGTGGATGGTCAGGTTCCCGTTGGCTCCGATGTAGGGGCGGATACGGAGTGAAATCCCGGCCTTGACCTGCTGCAACTGCGTTGTAGCGTAGAAAGCGGACCCAGTGACCACGGTGAAATATTGCTCGCGGCCCACGAAGATCTCGGCCTCACGGCCATTGAGGGTGCTGATGCGCGGATTGGCCCGGATGGTAGCCTGGTTGCGCCCCAGGAGTAACTGGAGATTGGCCAGGTCTGTAACGTCTGCGTCTATGAAGCTCATGGTGTTGCCGGTAGCGGCGCCGGTGACCTTGCCGCCCAAATCGGCGGTCAGGTTTTGCGGGTCGCCCACGTTGAATCCGAAGCCGTCCCAGCGCCACTTGACGCCCAGCTGCCTGGCGGCGGTGGCATTGATGTCTACCACCATGGCCTCGATCATCACCTGCTCCGCGGGCTGATCAATGGTCTGGATGGCTCGTGTTATCTCCTCGAGGAGCCGCTGGGGGGCAATCACTACCAGCGCGTTGTTGGCGGAGTCCGCCTGCACATAGGTCTGGTAAGCCCGGCTGAGAAGCTGATACAACTCCGAGGCCTGCGAGTTGAGTAAGGGCACGCGAGCCGTCTCGGCCAACCGCGAGAAGGCGGGGTTGGTAGGGTCAGCCGAGCCCACGTAGTAGCAGCCGTCTACCTGCTTCCATACATAGCCACCGCTGAACAGGACCATCTCCAGAGCCTTCTCCAGCGGAACATTGCGCAGCTCCGCTGAGACGACCCCTTGCACGGACTGGTCCGGGATGATGGTCGTGCCTGTCTGCGCCGCCACATCACGCAGCACCTGGCGAATGTCCTCGTCCGCGAAGACATTATTGACCAGTCCGGACACAGCACCGGGGAGGGCAGCCGGCACGGTATGCACCGCCGTGGGTGCCTCGGCAGTGATCACTGCGGGAACCACCGGGGCCACGAGTGCGGGCTCGCCGGCAATCTTCTCCGGCACCGCCTCCGTGCTGTCAGCCGTCACTATAGATACCGGAGCGACCAGCAGAATGACCAAGATGCAGCAAATGCTTGCCGGGAAACTGGAACGCGCTTTCATGATTAGGCCCCTTTCTTAGTTCATCCCCACCGCCTCGGTATTCGACACTTGCCTGGTTCCGAACCCTGTAGCCTTGTGGGAATTACCCCGGCTGTGCAGCACCCGGCCTGGGACTGGTCGTGTCGGCCAGGTCAACCGTAAACTCCTTGCGGGCGGCAGTCTGGGCACCGTAGTCCACCAGGACCGTCACACGGTATCGCCCCGGGCGCAAGTTCTCCTGGGGCAGAGGCACCCACATCATCCGCTGCATGGACGGGAGCATCAGTGCCCGGCTCTCCCCCAGGCCCTGCTGGCTCTCGCGGTGATAGGCCGGATCGGTCACGCCCTGGAGTTGCAGTGTCACCACCGGGAAGAAGTGGATGTCGCCCGAGTTGCGCAGAGGAATCCCGAATCTGACCACCCCGGGGAGCTCTGGGCGCGAGTCCACCTCCAACTTGCCGATGTCCACCGCGCGCGTAGCCGCCCCGGCCAGGCTCACGATCAAGAGGCTGCCCGTCTCGCCGACCACCTCGTTCTCCGCTTGCCGAGCCAGGGCATCGAGTTTGCGGGCCCGGAACTGCAGGAGGCCGACCAGGTCTCGGTAACTGGTCAGCTCCGCAGGCGGCGCCACCGTGTACTGGACCCGTCTCTGCCCACGGGGAGGCAAGTTGAACTCCGCGGGTTGCAGTCTCAGCCACTGGGCCACCGGCAGCTGCTTATCGTCGGCGAGCACATGAGGGGAGAGGACGCCATCGGCATCCATGACGGTGTCCACTGCCTCGGCTGTGACCTGCACATGAGCGTCCTCATGGTTCATGACCGTGACCCATCCGGTCCGGAACCCTCCCGGAGCGGCGCTAATCGCGGTCATTTCGTTGTTCACCGCCAGCGACAGCCCAATAGTGAGGCTCTGGAAGGGCCCGCTGAGCCTCGCATAGCCTTGCTGAACCTGTTCCGGTGTGATTTCGAAGGTGGAGGTCCCCGAGGCGGCACGGTGCTTGTCGTAGTCAAGGCGGACCTGGGCCGTGTACTCTCCCGCCGGGAGTGGTCGGTCAAGGGGGAGATACAGCGCAATCCGCCGGCCCGGGTAGACCACTACCCGCTCCCCAAACTCCTTCTGACCGACGCGCCAACGCTGTACCAGGCCGCCAGAGCCTTTGTTGCGCAGGAGTGCCCATCCATAGCCGTAGATCATGCTGTTTCCCGTGTTGCGCAGGGGGACCACCAGCCAGCGCTTCGCCGGAGCAGTGGCCTCGGTCAAACCTGACGCGGGGTCGGGAGTGGGGGAGATATACATCGGGTCAATCTGCGCGTGAGGAAGCAGAGTGCCGGCCACGTTGAAGTGGACGATCACCCCGAAGGCCACGCGCATGTAACCGAAGGCCTGGTTCTCGGTTTCAGGGGCTACGTTCACTGATTCTGGCGGATGTCCGGACACGGCAATAATGGCATGAAAGGAGCCCCGGGTGTTGCCGCCGGGTACGGTCAACGTGACCGGGACCTCTACTTCCTGACCCGGTGGTATCAGTACCTCCCGCTTCCCCAGCTCCAGCCAGTCCACACAAGAGTACTCATAGCCCATCCGCTCGCGGAAGGTCACCGCACCGTTGGCTTGCTGGATGACATCGGCCGGCCACAACCGGGCCAGCAATGGTTTGAGCGGGTCATAGTTGCGGACTTTGATACCGAAGGTCTTGCGGGCTCCCGGCGACCCCACGAGGTCAATGAGGGGAGGGTTGACTCCCAGAGAGAAACCGCGGGCCGCGCTGCTGACGGGTGCACTGGGCGGCGGCCCTTGAGCCCCTGCCGCAACCGGCAGCAGTACCAGGAGCAGTAGCCCTCTCCCCCTCCAACTGGCAGCCCGACGTATGTTTCTCATTCGGCAAACACCAAGGTAATCAGGATATCCTGGCGGTAGTTCCCCGCCACGTCTTGCTCTCCGCGACGTTGCACTCGCTCCGTGAACCAGAACTCTGCCGCCGCGTTGCCCGTATTGGCGCCCTGGTTTCTCTCCACAAACAGGGAGAGCGAGGGCACGATGCTGCCGCTCATGATCCCCGTGCCGGTCCAGGCGTCAGTCGGACTGGGCCACAGCCAACCCGTCTCCGCTGGCGGGTCATCCGAGCTGGCGCCCCACTGCGTCCATGTGTTCAGCGCGGTCAACTGACCGCTGCTGGGGCTGGCGAAGGTCGTCCCCGCCGGGTTGTTCAGGAACAGACCCCGGAACTTTACCTTCCACTGGGTAGCCAGTTGATAGGGCCCTAGCGCCCCACCCCAGACCTCCGGCTTGCGGGTGTCGCCCCCCCCAAAGGCCGTACCGCCCGGCGTGACCCGGCTCATGTGCCCGCCAAGGTTCACTGTGAGCGCCAAGCGCTTGGTCGTATGTACCTGGAAACCAGCGAGGTCGCAGCCGTTGGCGTTGGGGACACCACTTTCCGGTCCCCAGGCGCTGGCGGGTGAGTACCGCGCCACAACCGGGACCGGCGTGCGGAAGGTCCCCTGGGCCGGTAGCAGGCCTTCATTCAGCCCTGTTCCCGGGTTGTCATCGAAGCTGATCCAGTTATCGTGTGCGCTGACCATGGCCTCGAAAACCGAGGCGACTGGCCCGGTAGTGGTCCCGGAGGGGGGTGTGCCCAGACACTTATCAGTCGTCCAGTTGACTGTGCCCGGCCCGTCAGGGCTGAAGATCTGGAAGGTGAGCAGATTCGTGACATCATCCACCCCTCCCCCGTGGGCACGATGGAACACGACCTCGTTCGCCGTGAAGCTCTGCACCTCCCACCTGTGCGGATTCGAGCTGGCCGGGGCCAGAACTGCAGCCCCGGTCACGCCCGTGAGCCCAGTGACCGTCACCGTAGCCCTGGGATTGGCTCTGGCCGTCAGGGAATAGCTATATACGTTACCCACCCGGCTGACAAAGTTGAGGGATTCCCCGGCAGCCGCCCCGGGAAGTATGAGCATCCCTGTCAGAAACAGCCACACCCAACCCCGAGAGGGACGCCTGGCGCAACAACTCGTGTGCGGCGCCCGGCCTCGCACAACGCGGCGAGGGGAGGGGCCGTCAGGCGCTGGGATGGGTTCGATGTGAGCCGGGATGGGAACTTCAACCACCAGCCTATCTGCGAGGTGGTGGCTGACGGGGGAGGTAGTCCTCCCGTCAGCCACCACTAGTAATGCAACCGAGCCCTCAGCAACCCTAGGGCCCGGTGAAGGTCCAGCTCGCGGGGACCCACTGCGTGTCGGCCTCGCGGTAGGTCATCGTGATCAGGACGTCGGACCGGTAGTTCCCGGCCACATCCTGCAGCCCGCGGCGCAGCACGCGACTGGCAATCCACATCTCCGGAGCTTCCGGACAGAGGTCCTCAGGGTCGTCGCCGCCGGGGGTTCCGGCGGCCTGACCACGCTCGACGACCAGGTTGATGAGAGCCAGCGGGGTCCCGTTCAGCGGTGCACTGGTGGCGGGGGTGCCCAGACCGGTCCAGGGGTCAACGTAGGTGGTCACCGGCTCGAGCCAGCCGCTGTCGTTAACGACGGTGTCGGCGGCGGCGCTCCAGTCCGTCCAGGCGTTGTACGCCGTGGCGGTGCCCGAGCTGGGCGAGGTGTAGGCGGTCCCCGCGGCATCTTGCGCCGGATCGGCCGCGCTCACGTATTGCAGGTACTTGCCCTTGAACTTCAGCTTGTACTGGTTGCGCAGTTGATAGGGCCCGGCCGCGCCGCTCCACACCTCCGCCTTGCGAGTATCAATCCCCGCGAACGGCGTACCGGTGGAGGTGACTCGGGTCATCCAGCCTCCGAGATCAATGGCCAGGTCGAGACGGGCGTTGGTGTGCACCCGGAAACCTGCCAGATCCATACTGGCACTATCCGTCCCGTCGATCGTGTACAGATTGTTCTGGCCGCCGACCTCGCCGGGGAGGGCCAGGGTTCCTGCGCCCGCCGCTGAGAAAGCATAGCGCGCATACGGTGCGCTGAAGGTCCCTGCCGGTGGCTGCATGATGTTGTAGTTGATCCAGTTGTCATGAGTGGTGACCACCGCATACGCGGCAATCCACCCGTTTACCAGCGTATTGTAGTTCGTCTGGCCGGCGCCCTGGCCCACCTCCGTGGTCCCCTGTCCCTGCCCCTGCACGTACCAGGGATCCGTCGCCACACCTACACTTCCCAGCGGAACCGGACTCCCAACCTGTGCCATTGCCATGGTGGCCATAGCCGCCAGGACCATAATGCACAGGCTGACCGAGATGAATCTGTGCCTGCTCATGCTGACATGCCTCCTGTTGGTCGCCCAGACGGGCAGAGTGAATACTCGAGATGCCTACGAGGGTATCTGCAACAGGTCCTTGTAGCACATCCTGACCTCTGGCGGTATTAGACCTAGGTCCTAGACGCCATGGGAGACGGGACACAAGTGAGAGCAGTAAGGAATTTGGGGAGGTACTCGGCGCCCAGGTCGGGCCAGAGTACTTACGGCACACAGGTGAGTATCAGAATGAGCAGGAGGAGCCTGGATGAGGCCCCGGTCCCAGGAGCACCGGAGGAACACACACGAACTCCCACCAGAGCTTCACGCGATCTGGACGAACCTCTCTTCGGGCGGGGTCACCAAGAGCGCACGGGAAGAAGGCGGCTTGCCTGGCGTAGTCGTCCTGCCCCCCTTGCCTACCTCTCAGCCCGCCGGGGGCCGAACTCCATCATTTCAGCCAGGGGAGGGGCTGCCCCGTGGCAGGGCAGGTCCGAGCGGGTCAGGTACCGAAACACTCAGTCAGGAGAGTTCCGGACGATGCCTTTGACCTCACCAACCGATCAGACAACCGGCGTCAGCCTGAGTTTGAGGCTGACGATTCTCAGCGTCTTCCTGATCATGCTGCTGGTTACGGTAGTGGCGATCATGGCCAATAACCATCAGAAGAATGTCACGCAGGCGCGAATACTCATGAATCAGCTCGTCGATCAGGTCATGCAGACGACCGTTATGACGACCGACGCGTTCATGGCTCCCGCGGACCGTTTGGCGCGGATATCCGGCAGCCTGTGGCGGGAGGAACTACTGTCTCCCGACAACCGGGACCGAGTCGAGAGGTATGCCATTGAGGTACTCAAGACCCATCCTCAGCTTGCCATGGTCAACGTGGGTGATGAGCATGGCAATTTCCTCATGCCCAAACGCATGCCCGATGGTACCATCGCGACCAAGATCGTCGAACGAGCCCCTGCCTCCCCCTTCACCATGTGGAAATACCGCGACCTTCAGGGACGGGTGGCGCGCGTAGTGAGAACAGAGGGGGTCGACTATGATCCTCGCACACGTCCGTGGTACCGTGGTGCCAAGGACGCCAGGGGTCTATTCCGGACTGCGGTATACTTGTTCTACACGGACGGCCAGCCTGGGATCACCATCTCCTATCCGGTGTTCGGGAGAGCTGGTGACCTGGCTGGCGTAGTGGGTCTGGATGTGGAACTGGTTGGCCTCTCTGACTTCCTGCGTAACCTCTGGGGGGAAAGAGCGGGGACGGTGTTCCTCCTCGACCGAGAGGGCCGCATAGTCGCTCATCCCCATCTTACCCGCGACACAGCGCCCACTCAACCCCTGACCAGAGCGCGGACCTCCCTGCTGAAACCCGAGGAGGAGTTAGCCTATGAAGCCGCGCACCGAGACCCTTCCGGTGAGAGCGGCGTGTCCACACCCCAGGGCACGTACTTTGCGGAGATCCGGCCTCTCACTTCGGAGCAGAAGAGTGCTTGGCAGGTCGTCGTGATCGCGCGAGAAGAGGACTTCCTGGCGAGCGTGCGGGAGACCAATCGCCTGGCAGCGATCATTTCCTTGGGAGTAGCACTGCTGGCCCTGGCCGCGGCAACCAGACTATCGCGTTCCATCGCCGACCCCATTCGTGCCCTGACCCGGGACGCCGACCGCATCTCCCAACTGGATTTAGAGGACCGCCCACTCCCGCGGTCTTTCATCTGGGAGGTGCGTCAGATGGCTGACGCCATGGCGCACATGCGTACCGGCCTGCGGGCGTTTCGCCGCTACGTTCCCGAGCGCCTGGTACGCCAACTGATCCAGATGGGCCAGGACGCCCGGGTGGGCGGTGAACTGCGGGAAGTGACCATCATGTTTACCGATGTGGAGGGCTTCAGCCCCCTGGCCGAGTCCATGGACCCGCAGGAGCTACTGGGGCAACTGAGCCACTATCTCGCCGAACTGACCGAGATCATCCACGCTCATGGAGGTACTGTTGACAAGTACCTGGGCGACGGCATGATGATCTTGTGGGGGGCCCCCTTGCCTCAGGCGGATCAGGCGGACCGCGCCTGCCAAACGGCCTTGTGCTGCAAGCGGCGAGTCGCAGAACTCAATGCGGCCTGGGAGGCCGAGGGGCGCCCGGTCTTCCGAACCCGGTTCGGGATTCATACGGGCAGGGCCGTCGTGGGGAACATCGGCTCAGAGTCGCGTATGGACTACACGGCCGTGGGCGACAGCGTGAATGTGGCTGCTCGACTGCAAGAGGTGAACAAAGAACACGGCACCACGATTTTGATTAGCCAGGCCACGCGCGAGCGCTGCCAGAAACAGTTTGACCTCCGCTTGATGGGGGAAGTGGAGGTTCGGGGCCGCCGGCAGACGCTGGCGGTGTTTGAGCTACAGTGAGAAGCTCCCCCTCAGTTCAGAGGCCGCGATCGTCTCTCGACGCCACGCCAGACAAACCTCACCTCGGTTGGCCGAACATCTCCTCCTTGAGATCCAGGTAGTACAGGTAGTCCTCCGGCGTCACGTTGGGGGGGCAGCGGTGGTCGCAGAAGGGGATGTACCCCCCACGCTCCACGATCCCCGCAATGGACTCCAGATACGCCTTGATCGCCGCCGGGCCCTTGCCTAGCTCTAGCTTATCCACCCCGCCCATGATCCGCAGGTCCTTGCCGTATTCCTCCAGCAGGACCGTTGGATGGACGCAGCTATTCACCTCGTAAGGGAACAGGCAGTTAATCCCGGCCTCCAGGAACCCCGGCAGCAGGGGGCGCACGTCGCCGTCGCAGTCCGTATACCACAGGTCAATCCCCGCCGCGTGCAGCTTGTCGCCAATTCGCTTGTAGCGGGGCACGATCACGTCCTCAAAGAACTTGAGCGAGACGATCGGGCCACTCTTGTAGCAGATATCCTCCCAGCCCGCCGCGTAGTCAAAATCCACCTTGCCCAGTATCTGGTCGAGCGAATGCTCCACCAGTTGGCAGGCGGTCTCGACCATGTCCTCCACCATCTGCGGGTAGTCGTAGATGGCATAGGCCAGGCCCTCAAAGGTGAGCATGTCGCGAATGCGCCCGATCATGGAGCCGCACCAGACCCCCAGCGGGTACTCCCGCTCCGGGGGGTGAGCTACTTGCAGAGCCGTCACGTCGACGATGCGGTCCGGATCGTCGAGCCGGAAGCGCTCCGCCTTTACTTGCTTCCAGTCCTCGGGCGTCTTGATGGTTGCCTCTTTGAAGTGCGGGATGGTATCATGCCCGTCCTTGGGTATCTCGCCCAGCAGGCCGTCGCCGTTGCGAATGATCTTCGTAGTCTCCGTCTCGCCGATGATCTGGTACTCGAAGGGCGGTTGCATCCACACGTTACCGCCCGCACCAGCGATCTGGTCGAAATTGAAGAAGACATCCGCCTCGGCGTTGTTGGTGATGCCGTTCTCGTAGAACAGCGGCCACACGTGGAAGTTCTCTTCCCAGTACCCGAACTCCATGTTGAAACAGCGGTCCACAGGCTGATAGTGCATCTGCTTGTTGAACCGCTCACGGTCCGTCATGGTGCCCTTCCACTTGGGCCGCATGGGCGTAATCTCTTTCATCTTGGTACTCCTTATCTCTGAGTGTAGGGGCGGACCCTCAGGTCCGCCCGTCGCGACCGTCTTGGTGTTGGAACGTGGCTTCGTTCGTCTGCGATTCCCGGCCATATACCCGCATGGCGGCCTCACCACATACCGG
>LSQX01316376.1_pt1 | contig 33136 bp, 28 predicted proteins | sample 654561 | NCBI WGS metagenome assembly LSQX01 (sample SAMN04489861, study PRJNA283612) | anaerobic digester metagenome | isolation source: 4 biogas reactors fed with cattle manure at either 37C or 55C with and... | place: Denmark: Kongens Lyngby | collected 2014 | reverse complement strand
TTACCACAGGGTGTACGAACCAGCCGGAACCAATGCCAATTTCGTGGAGGTAGTTGACGACAAAACGCTCCGGGTACGCACCTACGAACGTGGTGTGGAGGATGAAACACTGGCCTGTGGAACCGGTTCCGTGGCTGCGGCCCTGATCGCGGCGGAAAAGAATATGGTCATTTCCCCCGTCAACGTCATCGTGAAAAGCGGAGAAACCCTGTGTATCCATTTCGAAAAGACTGAAAAGGGGTTCACGCAGATTTATCTTGAGGGAAAAGCGAACGTGGTTTATGAAGGCAAACTCTGGGAAGAGGCCTATACCTGATGAGTCCCTCGAACAGCGTTTCCCAACGGCCGTTTCAACTTTGAGGTTGTGGTGTCCTGTCATCCGAGGAGCCAAGATCTTAATTGCAACGGGCAAGATGGTCAGATGCTTGGTGGATGTATTTTTGAGCGCAGTGCGTAACTCGAAATGGTCCCATGCAATATTTCAGGCATTGCGGCAAAGAGTCTACATGCCAGGAGCTGGAATGTAGACTCGACTGTAGGGATAAAAGACTTTAGATGAGTAACATCCAAGCGATCGATTTTTTCAATCCGTTTCCAATGGGCCGATCGTTTCGCGAAGGGTAATAATACAATTCAGGAGGTTGGCGTTGCAGACAGCAGAAAGACTTTCGAAAATTCCTCCCTATCTATTCATGGAGTTACGTAAGAAAATCAACAAGGCTAAAGCTGATGGGGTGGATGTCATCAGTCTGGCGATTGGTGACCCCGTTGAGCCGACGCCCGGGTCCATTATTGAAGAGCTCTGCAAACGAGCCCAAGATCCGGACAATCACAGGTACCCGACGGATGAGGAAAAGGGTATGCTGGCTTTCCGTCAGGAAATTGCCCACTGGTACGAAAATCGATATGGTGTGAGGCTGGACCCGGAGAAGGAGGTCCTCGGCCTCATCGGCTCCAAGGAAGGGTGCCATCACTTTGTCTTGGCGCGGGTTAACCCAGGCGATACTGTCCTTATGACCGATCCGGGGTACCCAGCCTACCGCTCAAGCATTCTCATGGGGGAAGGGGAACCTTATCACGTCCCAATTCTTCCTGAAAATAACTATCTGCCTGTTTTCGCGGATATACCGACCGACGTGGCGAAAAAGGCTACGGCCATTTTCCTGAATTATCCAAACAATCCGACCGGTGCTTGTGCCACCCTGTCTTTTTTGGACGAACTGGTGGATTTCGCTCGTCAGTACGATATCGCCGTATGTTACGATAACCCTTACGGAGAAATCCTCTTTGACGGTCAGCAACGGATCAGCTTTCTCATGGCCGAGGGGGCAAGAGAGGTCGGCGTCGAGTTGAATTCCTTGTCCAAGCCATTCAATATGTGCGGCTGGCGTCTTGGAATGGTTTGTGGGAACGAGAACCTCATTGCCGCCATCAGTAAAGTAAAGGAAAACACCGACTCGGGTATTTTCAATCCCATTCAGTATGCGGGGATTCATGCCCTGAAACATGAGGCGGATTCCATTACCCGGATGCTGTCCGTGTATGGAAGGCGTCGGACACGGGTTCTGGCCGCACTCAAAAAAATCGGGATTGTTTTCGACCCGCCTAAAGGAAGTTTTTATCTCTGGGTACCCGTACCGCGGGGGATGACCTCTTTGGAGTTTACCAACCGTCTGTTCGATAAAACGGGGGTTGTCGTAGCGGCGGGAACGGCATATGGGGAATACGGTGAAGGTTTTGTCCGTTTTTCCCTGACGGTACCGGATGCGCGACTGGAAGAAGCGATGCAGCGCATTGAAAAGGAGTTTTCCTAGCAAATCAGTTGTCGGAGAGCCCGGCCAGATGCGGCCCTATTTTGCTCCTTTGGTCGACGGGTAAGCCCGACGGATCCTTCTTTTGGGAGGATTTTGTCGTAGATATCGGTCAGGATTCCTTTTATTTTCAATGGTTTTTTGCCATGCCTGTATTTCATCGATTCCGTAGTACACCATATTTGCTTAATAATACCTGGTATTCTATAATTTATATGCCCGATTGAAAGTCAGTTCTTCATATTTTATACAATTTTGTAAACTTCGCAGAGGGTCAAATTGATCTATCAAAAGATTATCCGTTAATTGCCTTTTACATCATCATGCTCAGTTTGTTTTGAAAAGAAAAGCTATGCAAGAAGAGTAAAAAAAAGGAGGAAATCACCATGCGAAGATCATGAGCACCGAAAGGAGTTTATGAAGGAAGCAGGCGATTCAATAAAAGATGGGGCGGAAGTGAGGGTGGAGGTAGTAAAGGTGCGGTAAATCGGGTCGAGAAAAAATCTGTGAATGGTTTCCCATTATCTGCATTGATTGAGATGACCCAAATCTAAAAATGGTGTGTAAAAATAGGGAACGATGCAACATGAAAAGGCAAATTGAATTCGTCTTAGAGGCCAATGATAACAGGTCTCACCATGGTATTTTGAGGACAGCAACAGGCCATGATATAGACGGATTGTTATGCCGAAAAGTCAGGAAGGAGGATGGCAGATGACTGAAGAGATAACAACCATGTGGGATGCGATTCAGGCAGGGGTGGGCGGTCAGATACCCACGCTCATGGGTGCTTTGGCTATATTGGTATTGGGCTGGATCGTCGCCGTTGTCGTCCGTGCAGGAATACGCAAGGGACTGGGATTGATGGGCTTGAATTCTCGCTTCGCTCAGCTAACAGGCCAATCTGTAGATATTGAAAAAGGTATGGCCGTGACCTTCTTCTGGGTTGTGATTCTGTTGACGCTGACCGCAATTTTTAATGCCTTGGATCTGACTCTCGTCTCAGGTCCGTTCGCAGCCCTCTTGACCCAACTTTTTCTTTACGCACCACGTTTGCTGGCAGGCTTTGGGCTTGCCTTGGTGGCGTGGTTCCTTGCCAGCATCGTGCGTGTGCTGGTCAACAAGGTTCTCTCCAAGACCACTCTCGATGAGAAACTCGCGGAAAATGCCGGCATGGCACCTATCAGCGGCGCTTTGAGTCAGGCCCTGTTCTGGCTTGTTATCCTGCTCTTCATTCCTGCCATTTTGGGGGCATTGCAGATGGAAGGTCTTCTTGACCCGCTGCGTGAGATGGTGGCCAAGACCCTCGATGTCCTTCCCAATGCATTTGCCGCTTTTATAATTGGTGGTGTAGGGTGGATCGTCGCCACGGTTCTACGCAATCTGACCACAAATCTGTTGCGAACAGCGGGAACCGATCAGATCGCCGAGCGTGCCGGTTTGAAAGAGTCCGTACGATTGTCCAGCGTTGCCGGTTTGCTGGTGTTTGTTGCCGTATTTTTGCCTGCCCTGATTGCAGCTCTTGATGCGCTGAAAATAGAGGCTATTTCAAAACCGGCCACAGACATGCTGGGCATGATTTTATCGGCAGTGCCCCACATCGTTGCGGCTGCGCTTATCCTGAGCATAACCTGGTTGGTTGCCTCTTTCGCTTCCCGGCTTCTGGCCAGTCTATTGAGCACAATGGGTTTTGACAATCTACCTCAACATGCAGGACTTGCCCATGCATTCGAAAAAACACCCGCATCGGTATTTGTCGGATATGTTGCCATGTTTTTTGCGATGCTTTTCGCCACGGTTGAAGCGGCCAACCAACTTGGATTTACGCAGGTCGGAGATGTTGTCACCACCTTTATTAAATTCGGCGGGGATGTGTTGTTGGGCTCAATCATTCTGGTCATTGGTTTTTGGCTGGCTAACCTCGCCTACGAAGGAATCGACCGTGCCAGTGGACCCAACACCAGGGGATTAGCTCGTATCGGGCGGTTTGCCATTCTGGCGTTAGTGCTGGCGCTTGGTTTGCGTGCCATGGGCATTGCCGATGATATTGTGAACCTGGCCTTCGGTCTTACCTTAGGTGCGATAGCCGTAGCCGTAGCTCTCTCTTTCGGGTTGGGTGGAAGGGAGGCGGCAGGAAAACTAATGGAACATTGGCTCTCAAAGTTCCGGCCAAGCGACGATTAAGCCTGAGGCGATAATAGGAATGCCGTTTCAATGGGAGGGGGCAGGAGCGTGGTGATGCACATGCGTAAATCCTTAGTGGGGGCATTGCCGCTGACAGACGGAGCCGTTTTCAGGAGTCGAGGATTTATTATCGGAACTTGAGAAGGCGGATTCCTGTTTGGGGCTTGCGAGTGCTGAGCAACGGCACAGCAGACGTTAATAACCCCCTCCCTGTATCCTGTCATGAAAGAAGATCGAATCTGGCTGAAACGTTCTCCCCATATGGCCTGTTGTCGGGGAACGGATGGGGTCTTGCAACCTTTTTCTTAGTCTTCAAAGTGGGCGCTGCGCGGTAATTGGCCCTGCGGTTTTTTATGAGATTCCCGCTTCATGAGTGAAGTATGTAAAAATACGATTGATTATCTGTTGTTATTTTACGAATAAAGACGAACTGCCCGGTTCGATTACCGAAATCACTATGGAGAGTGCGTCCCGAGCAGGTGAAAATATGATTGGTTGTTTTCCCGATCCGCCGTCTTCATCCTCCCGACAACAAAGCGATTTCCATCCAAGGCCGATAAATCCTTGCAAAAAGAAACAGCGCCGTGATATGAACCTCGAATTCGTTTAACGAAATAAGACCATATTCAAGAGACTCCCGTCAGGGAAATCGTTGCAAGCATAAAGACCTATCAGAATGAGCTTTGCGAAATGATGCCGGACGGACCTACGCTCACCCCTCATTTCTTTCGTCTGTCCGTTATTAAAGTCTTTTACGCATAAGCAGATTCCGGCCTGCTGAAGTCTTGCATGCATTGATAACGATCCCTTTCGGAAGGCTTTTGTCGAACAGCTTGAAAAGGGGTCTCCCCGCAAAGCATTCAAGATATTTAATCCCGCCTCGTCTTTTCATGGCTGTGCTGCAAAACCGGAGAAAAGAACGGTTGCCAAGAAAGGAGTAAACCATGAGCCTCTACCTCAGACAGAAGGAAATCATGGAAAGCATTGATCCGGCCGCCACCTTCAAGGAATGGCGAAATTGGAAATGGCAGATACGCCATAGTGTACGTACACTTGACACATTTGAAAGGCTGATGAAGATCACTCTGAATAATGAACAACGTGCGCAATTCGGCCTTACAGAAGCCAAATTCCCCATGTCGATTACCCCTTATTACCTGTCCCTTATCAACAACGATCCATCAGAAATCTCCCTTGATCCGGTTTTCAGACAGTCCTTTCCTTCCTCACTTGAATTGAAAATCGTGGAAGACGATATGGGAGACCCATTGCATGAGGATTTGGACAGCCCCGTCCCAGGGGTGACGCATCGCTATCCGGATCGGGTTTTGCTTCTGGTCAGCAATATCTGCTCCATGTACTGCCGCCATTGTACACGTAAACGACGTGTCGGAGATGTGGATTCAATCCCCTCAAAGACGGAAATCACGGCTGGCCTCGACTATATTCGCAATACGCCGCGGATACGAGATGTTCTTTTGAGCGGCGGCGATCCGCTGATGCTTTCCGACGATTATCTTGACTGGATACTGTCGAAGTTGCGCGCCATCAAACATGTGGAGATTATCCGCATCGGTTCACGAATGCCCGTGGTACTTCCTTACCGCATCACCAAAGATCTGGTAAACATCCTCAATAAATATCATCCCTTATGGTTTAATACGCACTTCAACCATCCCAGGGAATTGACGGGTGCATCCCGGAAAGCTTTGGCTAGGCTTGCCGATGCAGGAATCCCTCTGGGAAACCAGTCGGTTCTGCTGGCAGGGGTCAACGATTGCACCCTGATCATGCGGGCTTTAGTAAACGGTCTTGCCGCAAACCGGGTCCGTCCCTATTATCTTTACCAATGCGATCTTTCGGATGGGCTTTCTCATTTTCGCACACCCGTAGGCAAGGGCATCGAAATTCTCGAAAATCTGATCGGGCACACGAGTGGTCTCTGTGTCCCAACCTACGTTATCGATGCTCCCGGTGGCGGAGGCAAAATTCCTGTTATGCCCAACTACCTGATTTCCTGGTCGCCGACTAAAATCATCCTGCGGAATTACGAGGGGGTCATTACAACGTATAAGGAACCGGATGATTATGGAGCGATCGTCTGTGACCGCAACTGCGACGACTGCATCCTGCAGCATGAAAACGGGAATATGGAGGATTATGAGGATCTGGGAATCACGAAACTGTTGGCCGATCATGACAAAACCATTTCCCTTATTCCCGCTGACAACCAACGCATGGCCCGTAGGGAGGAAAATAGCCATGATGATCCGGCATGAACCGGACAGAATCGAACACATTGGGGATGCCCTGATCCAGCACGGACCATTGAACGACCGCGTCTATATCATGAAAATCGGCTCATCGGATCCGAAAAAATTGATTGAAAAGGTGGAAGTTCTGGCCGTTGATGAGGGGTATTCAAAAGTTTTCGCTAAGGTCCCCGCAACCCTTGCACGGTTGTTCATAGACGCTGGATACGAGAAGGAGGCCTGTGTTTCCGGGTATTTCCGCGGTCTGGAATCGGCTCTCTTTCTTGGTAAATACCTTCAGAAGTTCCGAAAAAAGGAAGATTACCGCGACGAATTGGACCGGATTGCCGATCTTGCGATCAAGCGTTGTCATGCAGGGAAACCCGTGTGCCAAACGGGTTTACCGTTTCGTATTCGACCATGCAACCGCACCGATGCACCCCTGATGAGCCGCCTCTATGCCCGGGTCTTTCAGTCTTACCCTTTCCCCATTGATTATCCCGAATACCTGATCCAAACGATGGAAAATGACGTCGATTATTTTGGTGTAGAAGTTCATGGGAATCTCGTCGCGCTTTCTTCTGCCGAAATGGACCGAAACGAAGAAAGTGTGGAAATGACGGATTTTGCGACTCTCCCGGAATGGGAAGGGAACGGACTTGCTTTTAACCTGCTTTTGGCCATGGAAAAGGAAGTAAGGGCAAAAGGCATCAGGACCGCATACACGATTGCCCGGGCCGCTTCCGTTGGCATGAACATAACTTTTGCAAGGGGAGGCTACTGCTTTGGCGGCAGGCTGATCAATAACACCAATATCAGCGGTCATATTGAAAGCATGAACGTGTGGTTTAAATCCCTGTAACGGCCAGCATAGAACGCAACATCGAATGATCAATTGATCCCAACTAAAAATCCGGTTGTTCGCCGAGTAGTGTCATCCCGATGACGTTCTTAAGGAAATCACTTTCATTTGGAGAAGAAGTATTGAAGATTCTCGCCGGGCGCAGCGTGGTGATAGCTGCGTGACCAACAGTCAGCCGTTTGCGCATTCCCCAGAGATTTGCGGTTGAAACGCCCCACAGGTTATGGAATACGAGCAATTCACCTTCGTATTGCCCGATGTACAGCATGATATGCCCCCTCATCCATAGAAGCGTCATGTAAGGAACGCCCCTTTCCCGGATGGTTTTTTCCTTCACCTCAAGGGAAAGGGGGGCCAGATCGATGAAATACCCGTCCCGTTTTGCCTGATCGGCAGAATGACGAGAGAGCCAGAGGCCGAAAGGAGCGAACATGTCTTTGAGCATGGCGGAACAATCTCGGTTTTCATAAAGACCACCCCAGCCATAAGCTTCGTTGGTCAAGTTGTTGGCTATCCGTATCATGTTGGCTCCCGCCAGGGGCAGAGGTTTGACGGCTGCCGCTTCGCTGGAGAGAAGCGTCTCCCCCGTTATAGCCCGTTTGGTGGTATCCCCTGCCGCGTACATGATTCGAATGGTGTTGTCCGTTTCAGAGATGAAGGGAAAGAGGGAACCGAGGGGTGCATTGAAAAGAAAATGGTTTTGATCATCATAAATTGGGGTTTTATCGGTGATTATAGCGACGTATGTACCCTTTTCCCATTTTCGTTTGAAATTTTCATCTGCCAGCGCAATATGTCGGGCATCCAGCCAGCCAGATGCATAGGGTGTTTCAACTAGGAACCATGTCTTGTCCCGGCTAACGTGGGAAATATAAATCGGTGTATTGGCGGAAATAAGTGATACCTGCAATCTATCGAAGGGATATCCACTCCTGCTGTAAAAAACAGGTTTTCGCGTTGGAAGGATCCGTAAGTCAGTATTCCGGGTGGTTATCCCGGAACGGGACATGTTTGGATAACCATCGAGAGCGGCCATATCCCGCAAATTTTTGGCCCATGTTGGGTCGCGCTTACGCAAGTTTTCGCCATATCCTGGGTTAAGTTCGAATTTAAGAAATGACTTCCGGACAGAATCCAGGGTACGAAGAGGCTTCGTGCGATGCCATGGGGAGAAGTAGAGGGCATTGTATCGTGCGTCGGCTGATTTTTGTTCTGCATCGGGCATCAAAACGTGCTCTGATGTCATGTACCAAGTGTGATCCTGCGGGAGCTCCCTGATGTCACGGATCGTTTCTGGCATATGGATGCAACTTGAAAGAATAAAAACGCAAAGGATGAGGATGAGGCAACACCGGCGGTATGTATTATTAAAACAGCTATATTTATGGGTGTTGTCCTGCATGCGGATCATTCTTCCATATGGGGTGATTAGCCCGTCAACCCAGCAGTAAGGTCCTGAAGCTCACCCGGGCATTATCTGATGAATCGGTAGGAATTGCAAGAGAGGGAGGAACGAAGTAAGATGAATTGGAGAAAAATCGGGTTTTACGATTCCCGATTGCAACCATTACATCACCGGCATTGGAAACGCTAAAGGAGGATAAGAGTTGCCATCCATGTATGCATGGTTGCATGGGATTTTCGTCCAACCCATGCGCATTCGTAATTGTTTGTGTTGGTTCCCGTTGGCCTGTGGACTTTTTACAAAAATCTTCATTATTGATCAACGGCACTCAATGCTTTTAAATGGATTCAAGGGACCCTCATAAAGAAATCATATGGAGGAATGCTATGATGAAAAAAACATGGTCAGGTGTTGTGGTTGCGATGTTCATTCTGAGTTTACCCGTTTCCGTGATGTCTCAAGACTACGCGTCAGCCTTTGAAAAGGTTCGTGTTCAAGCTGTTGCGGGTCATGCCGAAGCACAGCAGGAACTGGGGCGCATGTACGTAAATGGCATCGGCGTTACAAAAGATTATGTCGAGGCAGTGAACTGGTATAACCGGGCCGCCGAGCAAGGACTTGCGGATGCCCAGTTCAATCTGGGCAGCATTTATTTCAGAGGAGAAATCATTTCGAAGGATTATGTCGCGGCCTCCAAATGGTTTTCGAAAGCGGCAGTTCAGGGGCATGCCGAAGCCCAATACTATTTAGGTATGATGAGTTCCGACGGTTTAGGGATTCCCAAGAGCCATACCGAGGCTTTCAAATGGTACAGTAAAGCGGCGGAACAGGATTTGGCGGCGGCCCAGTACAATTTGGCTGTGATGTACTACAATGGCGACGGCGTTAATCAGGATTATGAGAAAGCGGCAGAGTGGTTTACCCGAGCTTCCACTCTCGGTCTGGCCAGAGCGCAATATGATCTGGGGCGGATGTATGCGAGGGGATTGGGCGTTCCGAAAGATAATATCCATGCATACAAATGGCTGGATGTTGCGGCCGCACAGGGGGTGACAAGGGCACGAGAGCTCCGGGATAATCTGGAAAAGGAGATGACACGAGAGGACGTTTCCCGGGCACGGTTTTTGAGCGAAGAGTTCCGAAGCACGCCGTAATGAAACGAAATCTTCGTCTCGAATCTCCATATTGAAGTATCCGGGCCGGATTTGATGGTGGGAACGGCAGGTGTTCTGGAAGCATGCCAGAAAGTGTGCAATGCGAGGGCGCCAAGGCCCCGGTTCTCCCGGGGCCGAAGGGCAAAAGAATGGCGGGTTAATAGGGGACGGGATCGTTCATATATACGGGCAAGCCCCTTCTTGGTTTTTTGTGCCGAGGTGTGGATCAATGCAATGATATTTGTTGACCTGTCCCTGGTCAGCCCTGCCGCCATTCGAATAAACAATGATGTTGATCTCCAGATTCTCGAATCCTTCAGATCATCCTCCGGACCAAGGCAAGCGGGGATGCGTCGGCTTGCAATGACATCGATCAGATGCTTGTCCTTGTCAATGACGGGGTAACAAGGATTGGAATCTTTAGTTCCGTAATGAAGTGGAATTCGGGGCAAAAATTTTTATCCCTTGTCGTTAATAAACCAATCTTCCTTTGCCGCTTCTGACGCGTTTCTGTCAGGGGATGTCGTTTAGGAGCCTTTGCTTGCTTGTTATGCCATAATACTGCCTGCAAAGAGACTTTTATTGTTTTTAGTCCTTGGTGGATTTGTTCCCTTGATCGCAGAGTTTTTTCGATAGAAGCCATGCATTCATTTCGCCTGCCCAAAAGAACGGCATATCATCAACCGCTGATATATTTGAAAGACGCTGTTAATCGGGTTCGAAACATGACGACCCTGTCATCCTCTATGGTCAGATCCATTTTGACAACTTCCGCAATTCTCATTTCCTTGAGTGTTTGGGTGGCGGTTTCTATGGCGTTCTTGGCCGCGTCTTCCCAGGAAATTTTACTGACGCCGATCAGTTCGATGATCTTGTAAGTACTTTCCGACATAATCTGTCTCCTTTCTTGCGGATAATGTTTAGAAGGGTCAGTTAACGAGTTTCTTTCATTACGGAGGAAGGTTGGTTTATTAACGACGGAGGATACAGGTTTTTGCCTTTACCAAATTTAATAATTAATGTTTTTTAGTCAACATCACAGCATCGTTATTTTTCACCCTTGACAAAATGCGTTTAATCGCCCATGGTCTCCTCTTTCCAAGGGATACCACTGTCTTAGAGGCTTTTGTTGAGAGTGCTCTCCGTTCTGGACCCTGATTCAGGGTGAAATGGTCGGAAGCTTCGTTTATATGAACGGAGTGGTTCAGATAATTGGTCAACCGCTAATCTATGGACACCCACTCTGTTGGTAGATGGTCGAAATAATGAACCTGATTCTGAATTACGCTCCCACCGGTATGATTCCTACCAAAGTCATGACACCTCATGTTCCCATTTCAGTTCAAGAAATCGTGGAAAGTGTCCATGAAGCCGTTGAAATCGGCATCACCATGGTGCATTTGCACGCCCGTGATAAGCGGACGGGGGCCCCGACCTATAAAGCGGAGGTATATCGCAGTATCATTGAAGGAATTCGTAAATTTTCCTGTGATCTTGTCATTGGGGTTTCCTTGAGTGGCCGAAATTTTAACGAACTTGAAAAGCGTTCAGAGGTTCTGCAACTCACCGGAAGTGACAAACCGGATATGGGAAGCCTTACCCTGAGCTCTCTCAATTTTAACCGACAGGCCAGCATCAATGATCCTGAAATGGTTCAGGCTTTGGCCAGGGAGATGCTGAATCGTGACATCATGCCCGAATTGGAGGCCTTCGACATCGGTATGATTCATTATGCCAAATATCTAATCAACAAGGGTTTGCTTAAACCACCTTTTTATTTCAATCTCATTTTGGGTAACGTGGCCTGTGCCCAGGCCAATCTCCTGCATAGCGGCATAATGTTGAACGACCTTCCACCGTCGTCCTTATGGAGCATGGGGGCGGTCGGGGATTATCAATTACCCATCAATTCCATGGCCATTGCCATGGGTGGGGGTGTAAGAACCGGTTTGGAAGACAACATCTGGTACGACCGTGCTCGGAGCAAACTGGCACGCAACAGCGATCTGCTCAGGCGTATCCACATCCTGGCTGAGGCCAATGAAAGACTGATCATGAAACCAGACGAACTGAGGATGCGGCTCAGGCTGGAAGGAGGAAACGGTCAGTATGGTCGCGGGGAAAACCAAAATAAACCTCAAGATTGACGAATAGCCTGAACGGTTTTGAAGTTAAGAAACAGGCCTTATCAAGCCAAGGTGGAATCGTGGATCATCCCATGGATCTCGGATGGGCTGAGTTATTTTTGAAATAACGTGTGTCGGCGATATTCCATATTTCGTCAATCAGTTAATTAGCAGGCATGGACTTAATGAAAAATATCAAAATAGTTGTCGAGTATGACGGTACCCGCTACCACGGTTGGCAGAGGCAGAGAGGACACCGAAGTATTCAACAAACTCTTGAGGAAAAAATTAAATTGATCACCAGAGAAGAGGTTACTGTAATTGGATCAGGGAGAACGGACAGTGGGGTCCATGCCTTCAATCAGGTCGCGAATTTTCAGATGACCGCCAGGATACGCGAAGAAAATTTGTTGCGTGCACTGAACGGTGTGTTGCCCGATGACATTGTGATTAAGCGGGTCGAAGAGATGGCCAAGTCATTTCACGCAAGATTCAGCGTAAAATCAAAAAAGTATGTGTACCATATCTGGAATAATACGACGAACACGGCGATCAACCGATATTACTGTTGGCATGTACGAAAAGAGTTGAATTTAGAGTGCATGAAGAAGGCAGCCTGTTTTATTAAAGGGACCCATGACTTCAAGGCATTCTGTGGTACGGGGAGCAAGGTTAAAAACTACACAAGAACCATTTTAGACGTTGAGCTTGACAGGGACGATCGGGGAAAACTGCTCATCACGATCACGGCCGACGGGTTTCTTCGGCACATGGTGAGAAACATTGTGGGAACACTTGTTGAAGTGGGGAAGGGGAAAATCACACCGGAGGACTTGAAGGTTATTCTCGATTCCAGAGACAGGCGGAAAGCCGGAATGACCGCACCGGCTCACGGGTTGTTCCTGGCTGAGGTCCATTATTGAGTCCAAGAATCAGGAAACGTCCGGAAAGGGGTATGGTTTTTTCAGGATACCGATATGTCAATCGTTTGGCGTGGGATCTTAATCCAAGGGATATTTTCTGACCCTTTTAAAAATCTCCATTTCTTTGTTCATCATAATCATGGCATCCTCCATCACCCCATTTTCATGGTCATAGCCGAGCAAATGGAGCAAGCCGTGAATGAACAAAAAAAGGATCTCATCGTGTATGTCGATATCTTCCGTCTGGGCATCCCGCAAAGCCGTTTCAACAGATATGACAATATCTCCCAGAACACGCGGTTGAATGTTTTGCCATTCCCCCTCCCGCATGCCGAAAGATATCACGTTGGTTGGCTTGTCTCGGCCCAAATACTCTCGATTGAGGTCTTGGATGGTATGATCGTCTACCAGAAGCAGGCTGATTTCATGATCCTCACACTCTAAATATCTGATCACCTTTAACATATCCGCCCGCATTTGTCGGCCGTTTATCTTGATAACATTTTGTCGGTTGTTGATCAGTAAGGGCATCAATCCTCCTTTACAGGGGGGTCTCTTTTACCATGCGCATCTCTTGGGAGTCCGTTTGATCCGGATAATTAATCCGGTGATGGAAAATCCCCGTGAGTATCCGGATGAAACTTTCGGCGATTTTGTGCAAATCTTTTAGTGTCAGTTCACATTCATCAAGCTGTCCGTCCAGAAAGATTTTTTCAATCCTCTCATGGACAAGATTATTTATGCGGGATGGAGTAGGGTCATCAAGAGTCCGGGAACTGGCCTCAATGACATCGCTGAGCATGACCAGGCCCGCTTCCTTGGTTTGCGGTTTTGGTCCCGGATAGCGAAAATCGGAATCCGAGAGGTTATTGAAGGTGGTATCTGAGTGTTTTTTCGCTTTATTGTAAAAATAAGTGACGAGGCTCGTACCATGATGCTGACGAATAATATCGATAATCCGGCTTCCCAGATTCAACTGTCGTGCGAAATCGCAACCGTCCTTGACGTGAGATATTATGATCAGGCTGCTCATTTTGGGAGACAGGTTCTCATGCTTATTTTCGCCGACCGGTTGATTTTCAATGAAATAATGTGGTTTCACCAGTTTGCCGACATCGTGGTAATAGGCGCTTACTTTAGCGAGAAGGGCATTCGCGCCAATGGCTTCCGCCGCCGACTCGGCAAGGGAGGCCACAATGATGCTGTGATGATAGGTGCCGGGGGTTTCAATAATCATGCGCTGAAAAATGGGTTGATTGAGATTGCCCAGTTCAAGGAGTTTGATGTCCGTCGTTAACTTGAAGAAGGATTCAAAAAGAGGGAGAAAACCGGCGGCAATGATCCCGGAAGCCATGCCTCCGATGAAACCCATCAGTGACTTGACCAGGAATATCCAGTCGAGGGGTGCTTTGGATTCGAGGGTGATGGCAAAAATGATAACGCTGTTAATCGCGCCGAGCAGCAGTCCCGCCACGAAAAAGGCGGACCTCTGCTTGGTAAAGTATATCTGGTATATGACAAAAATGGAGCCAGCCATTGAAAAAATCGGCATAATAACCCGGTCATCGAAAAGAAATCCCAAAAGGAACGATACGAACACGCTGAAAATGACGGCGATGCGGTCGTTAATTAAGACGGTAGCCAGCATGGCTCCAACGACGTAAGGGATGGCATAAAAGCAATCCTGAGGGATTAAAACGGGAAAGGCGCGGGCAACGGCATCGGAAATGATCAAGCCGAAACGAATCAGGATAAATTGCACCAAAACCAGGGTGGCGAGGAAGAGCATGATTGTTTTCAATTCCTGGGTTTTGGGCTTCCATTTGCGAATGGCAGGAATACAGGCGATGCCAAGCAGCAAAGCAATAAGGGTGACGCCGAAAAAAGAGGCGATGGCTCCAAGTCTGCTTTTTCCTTCCCGGGCTTTGTAATAGGCATCCAGTTTGTCTTTGATGGGTTCAGTGATCTTCTCCCCTTCACGGACAATCATCTCGTTCTTGAGAACCTGGAAATAGGAAGGTTTAATCGATTGTATCGCTTCCTGTTTTTTTTTGTCCGTTGCTTCACTGTCAAACGTCAGATTCGGTTTGGTGATTTTCTGGACAAATGCAACAGCGGCCCGTCTGAAATCTTTGTTGTATTGGGGCATAACCTTTTCGGCTTTCCCTTTGATGAACTTTTCAAGCGCCTGGACGTGGACATAGTTGCCAAAATTGATTGTAAGAAATTCTTCCTGCGTTTTGGTGTTTCGCACGACAATACCGCGTTCAAGATCGGTTTGCTCAAAAGCATGATTGGTAACATAGGTGTCCGAATAGATTTGATCGATTAATTTGCCAATGGCACGTGCGCCCGTGCTGGAAAAATTATCTCGATAAAGCACCCTGATTTCTTCGTCCGTCATCCTGACATCAAAATAGTCTTCAAAGTGCTTTCGGATACGATTGATATATTCCTGTTTTCCCTCGACAAGACCATCTTGCAATTTGCCTTTGCTTCCTGGGGGCTGGGTGATTTCCTCGGCGATGATCGCGAAAAGCTGAATCGTCTTCGCCTGGAGAGAATATGATAAATCCGGATCATAATCAAAAATACCCGGAGTAAGTCTGAGGATGTCAGATTTTTTGGTCGCAGTGGCCAGCTTTTCTTCCACAAGGAAATCGCGATCGGCTTTGATATCGTCAACAGCAACGGTACCGACTTTATGCTCGGATTGTGCGGCAAAGAAGGATGGTGAAATAAGAACACCGAAGATTAAAGTCAGCAAAATGAGCACAAAAATTTCCTTAATCAACTCTCCGGCGGTTTTGCCCTGGAAATAATCTTTGAGATTATGTGCAATGTTGCTGTTTAATTTTTTGGGGGTCAAATCCAGCTTTATCATTTGCTTTTAAGCTTTATGCTCTTCGTGACTGGTCAAGGTGATTGTAAGCGCGGATCACCTCCTGAACAAGGGGATGCCTGACGATGTCCTGATCGGAAAAATGAATAAACTTGATTTCCTTGATGTGGCTGAGAATTTTTTCAGCTTCGACCAAACCGGATATCCTGTCAAAGGGTAGATCAATCTGGGTCACATCTCCGGTGATGATGGCTTTGGATCCAAAACCAAGGCGTGTCAGAAACATTTTCATCTGTTCCGAGGTTGTATTTTGAGCCTCGTCCAGAATGACAAAGGAGTCATTCAGTGTTCTTCCCCTCATGAAAGCCAACGGGGCAACCTCAATAATTCCCCTGTTGATCAGATTTGTTGCTTTTTCTGAATCCATCATATCGAAGAGGGCGTCATAAAGGGGGCGAAGGTAAGGATTGACTTTTTCGGAAAGGTCACCGGGCAAGAATCCCAGTTTTTCACCCGCTTCTACGGCGGGCCGGGTCAAAACGATACGGCTGAATTCCTTTGCAAGCAGACAGGATATGGCAACGGCCATGGCCAGATAAGTCTTCCCCGTACCTGCAGGCCCGATGGAAAAAACCATGTCATGATTTCTGATGGCCTCAATATAACGTTTCTGGTTGATTGTTTTGGGTGTGATCAGCTTTTTTTTGGCCGAAATAAAAACCGTGTCCAGGAATATTTTTTTCAGGTCGACGGAATGATCCCTCTTCAGGATACGATGTGCGTAATTGATATCCGTGGGGTGGACAGGATATCCATTTTGGATCATGAGATAAAGTTGCCGCAACAAGGACGAAGACATTCTGACCGAGTCGCCATCACCCTGTATAAGAGCCTGATTCCCTCTGATGGCAATTTTTGCATGGGACAACTTTTCAATCAGTTTGATATTCCCGTCGTGTTCGCCGAGCAAAAGCTTCAAATCGTGATTGTTATCGAAACCTATTGTCTCACTTGCCGTTGATCCAGGACCATTCATGGGTGCGATGTTTTGAATCTCCTTATGGAAAATAGTGATAAAACTTTTCGTTTCATGGTTTTGCCTTTAATTTTACAATGAGATGATGTGACTTGCAATTTTTCTTATCATGATCCTGAAAGCCTATAAAAGGAAAAGGCCGCGACCCCTTCGAAGAGCCAGCTTTCATCCGGAGGATGGCTGATCTGCTTTTTTCAGTTGATCGTGCTTTAGGTGGTCGTCAGCTTCTCCCCGATTCCCGAATAAAAAAACCGCCTCATTACAATAAGGCGGCTTGATAAAAAAGGCTGGGAGATATCAAGGTTTAACCAGCATGACCGTGGATTTTGACCCTTTGAGAACATTTCTGGAGACGCTGCCCATAAGTTGTTTCAGGATGCCCGTTTTCCCGTGTGAAGCGATGACAATCAGGTCGATCTTCTTGGCTTTCTCTTCGGCCAGTATGACCTCGGAAGGGTTTCCCGTCTTGACATCATAGGAAACATCGATTTTCTTCGATTTGACAATGGTGTCCGTCTCTCCTTTTAGCTTCTCTTTGGATGCCTTGAGGCTATCTTTTTCCAGTTGTTTGACAACCTCCCCGCTAAGGCAATAATCTGCCGCGCATTGTTGCACATGTTCGGCAATGACGTGGAGCAGGTAAATTTTCGAACCATGTTGTTCGGCGATATCAACCGCTTTCTTTAATGCTGCATCTGAAAATTTCGAAAAATCTGTCGGGACGAGAATCTTTTTTGGTGCGAACATAATGTACTCTCCTTTCAAAATTTCCATTAATTTTATAGGATTTAAAACAGGCTGTCAATTTTTTATATGTAAATCCCGCTTTCCACCATTGAGGATTTCGTTCTCCGGCAACTGTTCGAACATGTTTTGTGTCATTTCGATGGTGTGCCGCCTGTAAACCACTTCAACAAGAAATTTTGAGGGGATTTCTGACGAATGGGTTGATTTATATGGATTCTCTTTATATAGACGGATACTTAAACCGGTGTAAAAAAATTAACATGGGTGACAAAACGGATCTTTCGGGGCGGCAAAAAAGTGTTAAAAAAAACGGGCAAATGGATAAAGAGGGGTGCGGCCATCTTGTGTGCCGGGTTTTTGGCCAGCATCCTTGTGTATTTTTTTTATCCTGATGTTACCAGACTAAAAATGCAAAATCCGAAGACCACGGCTTTCATGGAACAGCGAAAGGGAGAATGGGAAGAGAAGGGCAGGAAAATCAAAATCAAGCATAGGTGGGTCCCTTTAAGCCGTGTATCCCCCTATGTTACCAAAGCCGTCATCATCGCCGAGGACGATAAATTTTGGTCTCATGAGGGTTTTGATTTCGAGGCGATTCAGAAGGCTATCGAGAAAGATTTGAAGAAAAAAAGGTTCAAGGCGGGGGGGAGTACGATCAGCCAGCAACTCTCGAAGAATCTCTATCTGTCACCATCCAAAAACCCTGTTCGAAAGATAAAGGAAGCGATACTGACCTGGCGCCTTGAAAAAGCCCTTTCGAAAAGAAGAATTATTGAATTGTATGTCAATTTGGTCGAGTGGGGAGAGGGAATTTTCGGTATAGAGGCGGCATCACAACACTATTTCAAAAAGAGCGCCGTTTCCCTGTCGGCCTATGAAGCGGCACGCCTCGCGGCCGTGCTGCCAAATCCCCGTCGTTTCAACGCCGCAGGAGATTCTCGTTACGTTCAAAAAAAGGCGGATCTGATTTACCGAATCATGATCAGGCGGGGGATTGTGATTCCCGAATATGACGAGATTATGAGCCAACCCGATGACATGATTACGGAAGAATCCGAGGGCATGGAAGATGGTATTGAAACCGATGATATCAATACAGAGGAAAATCCCGAGATGCCGGAGGAGGGCGACGAGTCCGGGTCAAATGAGCGTGTAGAGCCTTCCGTCGTGCCGGATCTTTCGGAGATGGCCGATCCCTCCCCAATTTAGACATCCGATGCTGGGCTAGGGGTGCGGATAAGCGCTTTTCCCATTGCATCCAGCATTTCCAGGGGTGGGCGATCACAGAAGATACCGGATTTCCCTTCGTTCTCTGGCGCCATCCCGCGGAGGAAACAGTAGTAAATTCCGCCGAAATGTTCATCATAATCGTATTTCGGAATGCGAAGAGCCAGATATCGGTGCAGGACCAGGGCGTAAAGGTGATACTGAATGAAATAAAACCCTTCGTCCATCACCTTCCACAGTCGGTCGCGGGAGTAGTTCTGTGGCCGGTTACCGAGATAGTTCGACTTCCAGTCCAGAAGATAAAAGCGCCCGTTGTACCGGAAAATCAAATCGATGAAGCCTTTTAAATAACCCTCGAGAGGGCTGAATTGAAGCCGTTCCAAGCAGCGGAGGCGGGGGCCCTCTGACAGCGCTGACTCGGGCATGGCCGCTCCCTTGTGGAAGAGGTCGGCAAGACCATTGCTGGAGATTGGTTTCAGGGGAAAATAAAATTCCACTTCGTTTCTCCTGTCTTCGGGTCGTATTCGTGACAGGGTCAGATGATCGTGGCCACCATTGAAAAGGGGGAATGGCGCTGTTGTGACCTTTTCGCTCATATCCTGTAAAACCGTCAGCCATTTCAGGTCATAACCGTATCGGCCGAGTGTTTTTTCGATGATTTCCTGCGTAAGGGCGGAGTTGTTTCCCCTGTAATCGATTTTCTCAAGGATTTCGTGAAGGAGGATACCCGAACGTGTCCCGCCGGGAAAACCGTAGAAGTCAAGTTGCGCCGAGTCGGATGGCGATTTAACCGGAGACTCCTCCTCCGGCTCGGGTTTCATTTCCCATTGTGAAATGAAGTCATCGTCAATTCGACTGAGGCGGTCTTCACGGGTTGATGTCAGGAGCGTGTAGCTCGCCACACGCCAGGTTGTATCGATTTTCCCCATGAATCGGCGGCAGAAGAACGGGTCCCTTACCGCCTCAGGGTAACGGGGTTTTTCCCGAATTTCCGGAAGGGCCTGGCTCTCGATGGCGTCAGGTGCCAAAGCGACGATGGATTGAATATCCCGTCGAAAATCCCCATGACTCAAATTGCGAAAGCGTTCCTGGACGGCCCTGACCAAATCACCTTCTTCGAGGTCGGGGGGTTGATGAAAAAGATACACGGGCGCAGACCGTTGAAGGTAGGACATGCGTCCCCAGATAAAATAGACACGATGCCGTGCCCGGCTGAGGGCGACATAGAGAAGTCGAATGTCTTCCGCCAGGCATTCTTCCTCGTGGAGACGACGATGTTCTGTAAATTTCTCTGAGCCGAAATCAAGAATCGGCGCGAAGGATCGATCCGGATCGTGGTACAGGAGGTAGTCTTCCTTTTTCCTGCCGCCACCGCTGCCCCAGGAAAAAGGGCAGAAGACGATCGGATATTCCAGACCTTTGCTTTTGTGAATGGTGACCACCTGTACCGCCTTTGCGTCCCGGTCGAGGCGTAATTCGTATTCTTCCGGTTGTGTGTCCGTCGTTTGGATCTGGTCATCAAGCCATTTGATCAGGCCGTGCATCGTCAAGTGTTCAGACCTTTCAGCCTGGTGGAGGAGCTCTCCGATATGAAGCAGGTTGGTCAGGCGGCGTTCCCCGTCCACTTTTTTTAAAATTTTAGAGGGAAGATGTTCGTTGTCGAGAAAGGATCGGAACATCCGGATGAAACCAAGGATATCCCACAAGGCGTGAAAACGGTGAAACCGGCGCAGAATTTCTTCCCAGGCGAATTCGTCAAGGGACAGATTATGAATATCGTTGCCGGTCATCCCTATAATATCCGTGACCAGGGCGGCGCGGAGTAAAAACGGGTTAGCCGGTTCCGCGAGCGCACAGAGAATTCGTCGGACGTCTTCCGCCTCCGAGGTGTGAAAAACACTGTTTGGCGAGGATATGACATGGGGTATGTTCAAATCGATCAGGGCGTTACGCATGATCGTCACTTCCCCGTTTGTCCGGACGAGAATTGCTATATCCGCGGCTTCGACGGGTTTTTCACCGATCAGTGCCCGTCCTTCCCGCCCCAAGCGGAGGAGGCGGGCAATTTCAGAAGCGACGGCGGCAGCAACACGGGGATATTGTTTTGTTTTGGCTAAACCCTTTTGGCCTTGCCTATCTTTCGGCAATACCTCATTTGGATTCGCTTCCGATTCTTCCGGAATGATCCACCAATGAAACGGCGTTTCTCTGTGCCCGTCGATAGTCAGCGTAGCCCGATCGGGCCTTCCAGCCGCCGAGACGGGAAAATAACGGATTTCCTTGTTGAGAAACGGGTTTCGCGGGGTGCCGAACAGGACATTCAGCGCCGACAGGAGATCCGGCTCGGAGCGCCAGTTCTCTTTCAAGGTATAGACATGGTCCATAGATCGGGCAGCCTCAATATAGGCAAAGATGTCCGCTCCTCGAAAGGCGTAGATTGCCTGCTTCGGGTCACCGATGACGAAAACGGGTCTTCGTTCCTCCAGTTCATTTTCGAGAAAAAGAGCTTTGAAAATCGCATACTGAACGGGATCCGTGTCCTGAAATTCATCGATCAGGACAGCCTGAAACCGGGTGCGGATTTTCCCGGCGAGACGGAGTCCCTTTTCGCTATGGAGTGCGCCGTGAAGGTCATTCAGCAGGTCATCATACGTAAGAACATTTACGCTTTTTTTCCTCAGAGATAATTCCATCTGTCCCTGGCGGACAATTTTCCTGCTCAAACAATGCAAGTGGACGTCGAACAATTGCGAGAGCGAAGCGACGTGATCCAGAAGTTGTTCCACTAGGTCGAAGAAGGGGTGTTCCGGTGGAGGATACCCTTTCCTGGTGTTTGCCTCAATTTTCTTGGTGCTGACTTTTTCTAGGTCGGGGGGCAAGATAAAACCTTGTTTTTTCTGCCTGAAAAACGCGTCAAGACTGCCCAGGATCTTATCCGTTTTTTTACCGAATACTGTGGCTTTGAGCCCTGGCTGACCCAGAAGTTTCGCGACGGTTGCCTTTTCCTTCTCCCAAAGCTGACTTGTTTGTCTCAGGAGGCTATGGAAGCGTCCGATTTCCGATTCCAGAAGAGCCGTATCGGGCTGGGGGAATTCGGGGATAATGGTTGCCGTTGCATGGAGGCCAACCTCTTTCAATAGGGCAAGATAATGGTCGGGGCTCATCTTTTTTTCAAGGCAGTAGGCTACGAATTCTGGCGCTGCCGTGTAGAAGTGCCTCCGCCAGAAGTCCCGGGCGAATTCCCGTTTAACGGCATCTTCATCGGGTAGCAGGTCCATTTCGAATAGCGACCCGCTCTCGAAGGCATATTCCCGGAGCATGCGATGGCAGAAACCATGGATGGTATGGATGGCCGCCTCATCGAAATCCCGAATGGCCGCCCTCAGGAGACGGCGCGCTGTATCTTCCCGTCCCGACAGAAGTATTTTGTGGATGAGGCCGGCGACGAAGGTATCTTGACTTTCCCGGGCTAGAAGGTCTCGTTCCGTTAAAACGAGGAGACGACGAATACGGTCCCGTAATTCATCCGTTGCGGCAATGGTATAGGTCACGACAAGAATATCGCGGACCGTGAGCTCCTTTTCCAGGATGAGACGAACGAACAGTCCCACGATATTATAGGTCTTTCCCGTTCCCGCACTGGCTTCGATGAGATTGGAACCCTCAAGGGGCGTGTTGAGAAGGTCGAAAACTTTCATAGATCATCCGGGGAAAGGCCGGCTGGCGAAGATTGCATTATAGGCTTAGTTGGAGTGAATCCGTAACGCCCAGGGCATCGTAAATCTTAAGCGTCGCTTTTGACTGGTTCAGCGTATAAAAATGAACCCCCTGGACACCGCTATCAATCAAATCCCGGATCTGTTCCGTAGCCCAGTGGATACCCACATTTTCTACGTACTTGTCATCCTGAGCCCGGTAGACCGCCTTCAGGAGACGGGCAGGGATTCTCGCTCCCGCGGCGAGTTCCGCCATACGCAGCATGCTTTTGCTGGAAGTGATCGGCATGATCCCCGCGACAATGGGAATGTGAATATGGGCCAGGGCACAGCGTTCGCAGAAATCATAAAAGTCTCTGTTATCGAAGAAAAGTTGTGTACAGATGTAATCGGCGCCGGCATCCACTTTTTCTTTTAGATAGTCCATTTCTTTGAGCCGGTTCGGTGTTTCCGGATGGCCTTCGGGGTAACCGGCGACGCCGATTCCGAAGGCGGGGAAATGCTTCTTGATGAAAGCAACCAGTTCCACAGCGCGGCCGAAACCGCCGGCACACCTTTCAAAACAGTCCTGTCCCGCCGGAGGGTCACCCCGGAGGGCCATGATATTCATGATCCCCGTATCATGATAGCGCGTTAGTATTTCTAGTATTTCGTCCTGGTTGGATCCCACACAGGTGAGGTGCGATGCGACGGTCAGGTTCGTTTCCTGGCTGATTCGCAATACCAGGTCATGGGTCAGTTCCCGGGTCGATCCTCCGGCACCATAGGTGACGCTGACGTAGGAGGGTTTCAGCGGAATGAGATCGCGGACGGTCTGGTAAAGACGTTCCGCACCCCGGCGATCTTTAGGCGGGAAAAATTCAAAGCTGAAACTTATTCTCTGGCTGCGGAGAATATGGGATATGTGCATATTGACGATCCTTTTGACGAAAACGCCCTCTTCTTTTCGCACAACGACCGGGCAAGGTCAAGTTTGAATCTCCGGCGATACATCCGGGGGAGGTTGATCAGCTGGACGAAAACGATCGACTAAATCTTCATTTGCAGGTGAAATGATTTTCGCCGCATCACCGGATGATAGGATTGTTTCGACTGGGCCAGACCATCCAGGCCCATGTCACATTCCTTGTTGATGAGTTCATAGCCCGCAAACAGTTGTTTGGCACATTCACGATCCAGATAAGGATAAAGCCCCACAATATCAGGAAAAGCTTTCTCAAAAGTCAGATTGGCCATGTTTTCCGACAGGGGCGTGCGAATGGCGAAAGCACTCACGACACCATCGATGCGCACCAAAAGCCCCTCCACCTCCAGTTCATCAAAATGATTGAGCATATTGACAGCCGCCTGTTTCTCGCAGGCAAGACTCTCGTTTTCAGCCATGCTGCAGATGTAATAGCGGCACCAGGCTTCGATGAAAGCCACGCATTCCCCGGCATTTTGTGCTGTGATCGCTTCCAGAGTATGTCGATCCCCGTTATTATTGAGAAAGCGGGTAATCCAGTTACGCTTGTTGGCGTAGCGGTTGCCTTTCAGCAGGGCAAGGTCCGTTGTCTTATAAATATAATCTTCATATGCCCTTTGCTCGGTACAGATAAAATAGTGGGATAATTCCTTGAGGCCGTGTTGCAGGACATATTCTTCCGGGACATAATGAAATGTCGAAAATCCAAGCTCTCGGGCGATACGGCAGAGCACTTTGGGTGAAGCGTCCCAACCTGGTGCAATTGGTAGAATCAAGTGGTTTTCTTCCGGTCGGGGCGTACAGAAGGCGCCGATTAGGAGAATCTGATCCCGCACTTGAAAGACCGGTCTGTAGATTTCGTTGCTCCAGGCGATTAAGGAGGGTAGCGAATAGACCGACAACAGATGGGGCTGTCCTTCAAAAAAGGGTTTCAATCTGGGATAATCTGCGGGTGTCAGGGTCTGCATGGTCACGATTTGTTCTTGAGAAGCATGGGCGTCGAATTGTCCATGATGTCGAAACCCATGGGGCTGTAGAAAGTTTTGGTATTGCGTCCCGCAATGAGCCCGATCCACCTGATTTCATCCCGTTTCAGACGGTCGAGCAAGCGATTTACGATTTCATGGCCGATTCCGCGATGCCTCCATTCCGGGTGCACAGTCAGATCCTGAATATAAGCGTCATGGGCACGATCGCTGATTGCCCGTCCCATTCCGATAACATGATCGTTACGGATAGCCAAAAGAAAACAATGGCTGCCGTTTATGATTTTCAGGACCAATTCCGTGTCATCACATTCTTCCGACCACCAGGATGCATATCTATAAAGATCAATGATTTCTTTCAAGTATGCGTTTTTAACTGTAGATGCAAATTGGTACTCAATCATTTTTCAATCGGGCCATGAGATTTACGAAACGTCACAGATAAACCTTGGAAATAAGGATGTTTATCGCACAACAATGCGGTTTTCGTCAAGGTTTAACTCTGGCCGGCAATCGGGTATGTTTTGAAGAACAAGGAGGTTCACCGTTTTCCCCTGTCGGGTCTGCCGAATTGAGCGGAATGTGCAGCATCATACCCTGTGTTTTATTGGTCAACGGATCATCTTAGAAACTTTTGAGATCTTCTCCGTGTACGCAGAAAAACGGGCTACTCAGAAGGATAAACGTGTCCGGGAATTCTCCGTGTTGTCAAATGGTCCGGTGTCTGGCCCATAGGGATTTGATGGGAGCGGAACCATTCGCCAGGTACTTTTCAAATTCTTTTTTAAACGAAGTCTGATCGACGTAGAGGATGGCATGCCAGCCTTTCTTGTCCGCCCTTTCCACGTGCCCCGGATCGTCGTCTATAAAAAGAATCCGGTGAGGGGGCAACTGGAGGTATTGGGCAATATCGTCGAACAGAGTGGCGTCCCGTTTCCCTTTGCCCATGTGATAGCTGTTGAAAACATGATCGAACCATCGGAAAAAGTCATAACGGGCGTTCAGAGTATCCAGCATTTCCGTCTGGTCGCTGAGAATGCCGACCGTTATCCCTGCCTCTCCGAGTCCTTTTACAAGTTCGATCATCCAGTCACGCGGAATGAAGTGGGAAAGGATTTTACGGATAATCGAGGCATCATCGTCCTTGATTCCCGTCTTTTCCCTCAGAGCCGACCAGAAAGGATGGGCTGTGCATTTTCCAAGAATATAGCCGGTCTCATAAATTGTATCGGCCGCTGTTTTGAGAAAGGTCCCGGGGTCCAGCCCGTTTGCTCTTGCGATCATATCGAGTCCTTCCTTCCAGCCTTCTTCCGCGATGACACCGCCGAAATCAAACAGCACCGCCTCAATTTTAACGGTCCTATAAAAAAATGCTTTTTTTAGCAGGCGCATGACGTCGTGATATATTGCCTGGTCTTTACTGGCTCGGGGCCCCGCCACGTTCAAAATCTGGATGGGATGGCTGTCAAGCCAGCGGGAGAGCAGCGCCGCGGCGTTCAACAGGGTGTAATGATCCAAATCGATATGAAGCCAGAGGCGCTGGTGACGTTTGGCATACTGTCTGGTCAGACGCGAACCTCCCGTGAGTTTTCCATGAGAAACGATCAGGGTGGCGTCGGCATCAAGAACGTTCTGTTCGGTCCTCGCCGCGTAACTTCTACGTGGCATTTCCTGAACGTGGTATCGCCGGGGAAGCGGTCCCGCTTCAGTCAGGCGTCCCTTGGGCACCCAGCCGCCGTGGGGGATGCCGTGCCGGATGGCAAAATCCAATGCGGCACGGTCTGCTCCTGTTTGTCCACCCGAGATAATTTTTGTAAACTTCATGATGCTCTGTTGCTTCTCCAAGTGAAAAATGATGCCGCTTCGTCTTCCCGAAAAGGGGACGAAACCACTTCCAAAAATTGTTGTCCCTCGTTTTCCGGTCCTCTTCCCGGAAACATAAGGGAGCCAGATCGGTGCCGTGGCCGGTCCCCGGTTTCGCCATCGAGAAGTCCCGTAACGATGACATGATCTGTGAACCCGTACCTGATGAATATTTTCTCAAGTCCGGGCGGGCGGGGGTTATGGGCAACCCATCAGGCTCCCCGTAACGATTGGTATATACGTCCTGTCAAGGCGTTCGAATGACTCGAAACATATCCGCCCGTTCATCTACTGGATGATCTTTACGATAACCGGATCGTGGCGTTCGGCAGCGAGCGGAATTTCCAGCGGATAGCCGATCGTGATCGGGGCGATGATTCGGTAATCTTTGGGAATACCCATATCGTCGATTATTCTCTGATCGCGGATGTGTGTGCCCAGACCTATCCAGCAGGTTCCCAGTTTTCTCGCAGTGGCGGAAAACATGATATAGGCCGCTGTCAGGGCGCCGTCCACATCGATTAGCGAGGCCCCCATCGATCCCACAATATAGACCACGCAGGGTGCATTGTGGAAGATATTGTACTGTGGGTCGCAGAATCTGGATTCGTATTCCCTCAGAGGGTCGGCAGGGTCGTTGATGATGTCGGCGAGAAGGTTTTTTTTGCATTCGTCGGAAATGCGCTTCATGAAGCTCCGGTCCCGAATGATGATAAAACGACAGGGCTGTAAGTTACGCGCCGTGGGGGCGAAGCAGGCATCCTGAAGAATATCCTCAATGATTGAGAAAGGAACATCTCGGTCTTCATATTCGCGGATGGCTCGCCTGTTAACCAGGATTTCATTGAACTCCATATCGATCCTCCTGTTCATCAATTTTGATAGGCAAGTCTAACACAACCTTTTGGTTAATTCGTGTCTTTTAAAATTGATTTTATGAAAGAATGTTCGAGTTAGATCCGTGCACACGGACAGAGCTTACGCCTGGGTATCATCGATAGGACCCTCCAAGCTCCGGGGAATAAACAAAGATGAACAAGACAGATGGAGAGAATGAATAGACTGACGACACTGTGCGGCCAAAGCCGCCTGCATGACGGGGGACCGTGTCGGCCAGCTCCACAAGCGACTCAGGGGCGTCCCTTGGAATTCCTTATCCCCATTCTCCTTCACTCAAACTGAAACATCAGAAATCCAGGGGGCTCTTTGCCTCTTTCAGCGTCCGGATCTTGACGGTATGGGTATATATCATGATCGTTCTTACATCGCTGTGCCCCAGCAACGCCTGAATCGTTCGGATGTCATAATTCGCCTGCAGTAAATGGCTCGCAAAGCTGTGACGGAATGTATGGGCCGAGGCGCGCTTGCAGATCCGCGATTTGTTCACCGCATCCTTGATCGCCTTTTGGACCAGCGTTTCATGAAGATGATAGCGCCGGTACTCTGCGGCCTCTTTATCCTAGGTCAATTGTTTCGCAGGGAAAAACCATTGCCAGATAAATTCCTTTGATGATGCATTTTTGTATTTTTGTTCCAAGGCATTCACTAGAAACACGCCGGCATATTTTTTATCAAGATCCCTTTGATGAAGTTTTTTCAGGAAACCAAGATGTTTTTGCATTTCGGGTAAAATCGTTTCTGGGAGCGGTACCGTCCGATCTTTCTGTCCTTTACCGTCATGAACCGTCAGGATGCCTGCATCAAAGTTTATGCTATGCACACGAAGTCCCAGACATTCAAAAAGCCGAAGTCCGCAGCCATAAAGTAATTTCACGACAAGATCACAAGGGTATTCCAGGTTGCGTATCCTTGATCATTCATCTGCAAAACGGTTCCTATGCTGTCAGGGTCCTTTGCCTTACAAAGTTCATAATAAAGTTTAATCGCTTTTGCAGCCTGTTCTCGCTGCTCATTCGTCTGTTTCTTGTCCTGTAATTTACGGATAAAAGGAGGCAGGCTGGCGTTTTGAGAAGGATGGAAATTATACTTCCGGCAAAAGTCCAAGTAATAGCGTAACCACTTTAAGTAAAAATCTTTCGTTGAAATAAATCTGTCAAGGGATTAACCTTAGCACCATAAATAATAAATGATTACCGAGAGTTCATCGGGACTTAAAACGTATAGGTTATATAATATGGTAATCGGCGTTCAAGTTCCTGGAGTTAAACATATAAGGAATTTTCTATTCATCCTTCAGTCTATCCTTACGAAAGGAAGAACAGACAGAACAATAGAATTACTTGTTGGGATTTGAGAAACAGAGGAAACTTGTATTAGAACCCTTGAAATGATAGATTGACACCATGAAAACAAAGAGGCTGCCACACCCTATACCCTATCAGGGTAGCAAGAGAAATCTTGCCCCTGACATATTGCGCTATTTTCCAGAGCAAGTTGATGTAATGTATGAACCCTTTGCTGGCTCCGCAGCAATGACAATTGCGGCAGCTGCCTCAGGTATCACGCAGAGTTTTCATATTAACGATTTAAATAAGCCGCTTATTGATCTTTGGAAAGAAATAATCCATAGACCATACCTGCTATCAGAGAAATATTCGTCACTTTGGTACGATCAGCTTTCCGATCCGAAATCGTTCTACATCAAAATTCGGGATGAATTCAATGAAACGGGAGCAGCACATTTATTCCTCTATCTTTTGGCACGATGCGTAAAAGCATCCATACGTTACAATACACGTGGGGAGTTTAATCAAAGCCCTGACAACAGACGAAAAGGAATGAAGCCTCAGACAATGAAAATGCAGATTTTGGGAGCTTCATATTTCTTGAAAGATAAAACGGCTATTTCATCCGTAGATTACCGTGACATTCTCAAGCTTGCTAAGCCAAAAGACCTTGTATACATGGATCCTCCTTACCAAGGGGTTTGCGGCAATCGGGACACACGTTACTTGGATAGTGTTGAATTTTGTGAATTTGTAGAAGCTCTGGAAGATTTGAACTCCCGACAAATTAGATACATTGTAAGTTATGATGGTCGGACAGGTGACAAATCGTATGGCAAGACCTTACCTGATGAGCTGAACTTGACGCTAATTGAGCTTGATGCAGGACGCTCATCTCAAGCCACTCTATTGGGCAGAGAGGATATTACAATAGAGTCACTTTATCTCTCACCATCATTAGCAACTGAACTTTCCGACGTCCCGGCTCTCTATCGCTACACGCGTGGAGAACAATTATGTTTATTGGAGGGACGCGCATGAAGAAGCCCCATCTACCTAAGAAGTTTGTCGAGAAATGTACAGCTATAACAGCGAAACGTCCTAAAACCGTTATAAATCACATTTTAAAACATGGGTTCATTACGACAGAGGATTTGAAAGATAAGTATGGTTACAACCATCCACCAAGAGCAGCTCGAGATGTGAGGGAACAAGGTGTCCCCCTTGAGACATTCCGAGTACAGGCCGCCGATGGCAGGAGCATTGGAGCTTATAGGTTTGGTGACCCCAAGAAAGCAAGATTCTCCAAGCTGACTGGACGTACAGCATTCTCCAAAGATCTAAAAGCAAAACTTATTGAAATAGATGGCGCAAAATGCGCCATCTATTTAGAGGAATTCCCTGAACGAGATTTACAGATAGATCACAGAGTGCCTTTCGAGGTTGCAGGTGACGACGTTGATAATATGGACGATCCTTCCGATTATATGCTGCTTTCGGGATCTGCAAATCGAGCAAAGTCTTGGTCTTGCGAGCACTGTGCCAACTGGCAAGAAAAGAAAGACATTTCTATTTGCCGCCGTTGTTATTGGGCATATCCTGATGACTATGACCACATAGCTATGCGCCAAGCACGAAGAGTTGACATTCTTTGGTCGGGAGATGAGCTTGCTGTTTACGATCGACTCAAGAAACGGACATTGGAACTTCAAAAGGACATACCGAAGTATGTAAAAGAGATAATCGAAAAACACCTATGATTCCCAACAAACCGCTGCTGCCGACTCGCTACCGCACGCGGCAGAGCGGGAGCGTTAGCTCTCAGGGGGAATGTCTTGCTAGATCGGATTGTCCAAAGAGTCACGGAGTTCTACCTTGGCTCACGAGATTTCAACGGGTACCCTGTCCACACGTTGATATCCGAGTTTGCCCTCAACGAAGCAGAAGTTGCGAAGGTACTACGAGATCTGATTGAAGCGGAACGAATCGAAGTGGTATTCGGAAACGTTCACCCGAATGCCCACATTAAAGCCTTCTCTGGAACTTCGAAAGAGCAGCAGCTTGAATGGCTGGATTCCCTTGATCTAAGCGGACATTTCTGCCTTTATCCAACCGCACAGACAATCAATGTTTATGGCGATCTGCCTGATTTCACTGGGAGTCCATACACAGCGCAACTGGCAATGGGCGCTGGCCAGTTGGATTATCGAGTATTCGATCTTTCGGTCTTGGAGTACTACCGTAATGATCCTCGGTACTTCTATCAAACCGATTTTATCAATGGTCAGATTTCAATTGAAGACGAATTTTTCAAGTCTGAGTCAGTGCCCGAACACGACCAAGTGCTGCTACAGACATTCGGGTTTGCGTATGACGACGATCTCAACCGGGCCGTTGCTGTATTTCTCCGTTACCTGACCGACCTAAGCCCAGAGCATCAGACAATATGGCAGGCCAAAGAACTGCACGGTGACTACAATCTGCATCCGGACTATTACAGGAGCAGCATTCTCGGGGATTGGGGGACGAAGGTTTCAATTTTTGATGCGTTTCGTCAAGAGCTAGAGATTGTGAATAACATGTCGGAAATTATGGGCAAGCCTACGTTATTCCGAAGCTCCTTCCAAGACGATGCGCCAAGAGGATTCGGATTCTTGCTCAGGCCAACCCTGGGTGAGTTCAACGACTTCGTTCTCCTCCTTGATCAGATGATGTCCGATAATCTCAACAAGAAGTTCTTTCCTCCCGAAGTTGAGTTGAGCGAAGACGTGCCGCGGGAAGACGGGAAAGTAGAAGTGAGGCGGAAAGGAACCATTTCGTTACTTGACGAGTGGCTGAAACGGATGTTTCGTCCACAAGACCCTACCGCTCTCGACAATACGCTTGACACCTTTAGAAAAGTGAGAAAACTTCGACAAAAGCCTGCTCATTCCCCGCAAGAGGACAAGTTCGATCAAAAGTACTTTCACGAGCAGAGGAAGCTCATTATGGATGCCTACGATGCGGTGAGAACGGTTCGTTTGGTATTTGCAAATCATCCTGCCGTAAAGCGTAACCCACCGAAGATCAGCGAACACATATTCAAGGGAGAAGTGTGGACGTACTGAGAGCTAACAAGTGCATGCAAGGGACGCATTTCCCGCTACGCTTTCGGCTCCGCTACAAATGCGCCCCTGATGCACGGCGTTATGCTAAAGGAATCATCATATGCCATTAAAATTTTCAGATCGAATTGGTGTGACTAAGGTACCTGACATTCTTCAAGTTAATGGCATGAGTGCAGCCCTAAGAAACTCATTATGGAACTATCTTTTGAAAACTATTTTTGCGGGTGATTCAAAATATCACACAAAGGCCACAAAGATAATTTGTGAAAGGCACTTTAAATTACCAATAGATAAGTTACCCTTCAGAGCGTATGAGCAACAAACATGGTTACGTAATTACTTTTTCCACGATTCATTCGCGTGGCATAAGAGTTAAGCTCATACCTGAGCTTATAGAAGAAATCACATTAAAGCTTCAAAAGACTTCTCCCTCGAAGGAAAAGGAAGCAGTACCAGAAAGGTTTCCATTATTACGTTCCATGCAAATGGCTTTGGCATTTGGAATAAAAAATCGCACAACCAGCTGTTAGAGCCGATCGCGGCCCGCTGGGCCGCTCCGGCTCAGCTTGCCGTTATGAAGTGAAAAAACGAGAAAAGAGAGGAACATGTTCATTACTCTGCTTAGCGTAACTCTACTGGTTAGTTTGCTGGTATCGCTCATTGTTGTCCGATTCTTCTCCAAGCCACTGGGAAGTATCTTGAAACGGATAATTGCCGATGAAATAAGCGATGCCTGGTTGAAGTACCTCAAATTTGCGATCATTGTTGTGGGCGTATCGGCCGGTGTCCGTATCTACGAATTGGAGAAATACATCACCCCATGGCGAGGAGACAAAGAACAGAGAATAGTGCAACTGACCAATGATCGCTGGGTGCTGGAGCTTTATCGGACTGTCATTGAGACACTGCAAGGAATTGCCTGGATGCTTTTGATTTTCTTCGCCGTTGCTCTCATCGCCTACGTCATTGTCCGAATGGGTGAATTGAAACATGCTCACAAGGTGGGAACAGAAAAGACTGAATAAAGGGCCTCATAACCACTGCGTGCACCGGATCGGCAGGAAACGATGCCTGCCTCCCGGTGACGCTGGCGTTAGGAGCGAAGAATGATAAACGAGAAAGTCGAAATTGTTGTACCAGAGAACATTCTGGAAAACTGGCAAGAAATCCTTAACATCTTAGCTCACACTGCGAACATTCCTGCCGCATTGATTATGAGATTGCACGATGCTGACATTGAGGTTTTTGTTTCTAGCCAGAGCGAAGGAAACCCTTACCATTCAGGTGATAGCAAACATTTCCAAGAGTCGGGGCTATATTGTGAAACCGTAATTAGAACACAGCACAAACTTCTTGTTCCCGATGCTCTGGCAGACGACAACTGGAAAAATAATCCAGATATAAAGCTGAACATGATTTCCTATTTGGGATTTCCCCTTCTGTTGCCAAGTAAACAACCGTTTGGTACTATTTGTGTCCTTGATGACAAGAGAAATGAGTATTCGAAAACACTTGAAAATCTCATTCTCAATTTCAAGAGACTTATAGAGACACATCTCGAAATGATTTATGTGAATGCAGTGCTTGGCGACAAAAACAAAAGATTAACGGACTATTTGATGGAGCTCCAAGCTCTACGGGGCATTGTCCCAATTTGCGCACACTGCAAAAGCATCAAAGACAAAGAAGATAATTGGCATCCCATTGAGCATTATCTTATTTGTAAAAATCAACCTCTTCCCGGA
>LSQX01246643.1_pt1 | contig 33147 bp, 24 predicted proteins | sample 654561 | NCBI WGS metagenome assembly LSQX01 (sample SAMN04489861, study PRJNA283612) | anaerobic digester metagenome | isolation source: 4 biogas reactors fed with cattle manure at either 37C or 55C with and... | place: Denmark: Kongens Lyngby | collected 2014 | reverse complement strand
ACATCCGGATCTACCACAAATCCCATGTCGGCATTTTTATCTTTTACCAATTGCATAATCGCTCCCAAATGTTCTTTTAAAGGTTCCGGATTGTGTGGAAAATCGCCTGTGGGATCGCAATACAACGGAATGGTTTCAACGCCAAGTTTGTCAAGCAAACGCGGAATTGCAATTCCGCCCGTAGAATTTACCGCATCAACCACAACGACAAATTTTTTCTTTTTAATCAAATCCGGTTTTACCAAAGGGAGCTTAAGGATTTCTTCGATGTGCAAATCGATGTAAGCATCATTTACCGTTATTTTTCCCAATTTATCGACTTCGGCAAATTCAAAATTATTTTCTTCAGCATAATTTAAAATTTCTTGTCCGGCATCGGCATTTAAAAATTCGCCTTTGCTATTTAATAGTTTGAGCGCATTCCATTGTTTCGGATTGTGACTTGCCGTAAGGATAATTCCTCCGTCGGCATGCTCCATAACTACTGCCATTTCTACTGTAGGCGTTGTTGAAAGTCCAAGATCGACGACCGTTATTCCCATTCCCACCAAAGTATTCATTACCAAATTTTGTATCATTTCGCCCGAGATTCGTGCATCTCTTCCCACCACCACTTTGTGAGTTTCTTTATTTCGTTGTTTTTGAATCCACAATCCGTAGGCAGCAGCATATTTTACGGCATCAATGGGCGTGAGATTTTCTCCGGGAACACCTCCGATGGTTCCGCGAATCCCGGAAATTGATTTAATTAAAGTCATGACTTTACGTTTATGTTAGTAGTTATTTTATGTATTTCGAGTTCAAAAATACATATATTTAGAAAATGAATTTTTTAGCACACATATATCTTTCCGGAACGGATGAAAATATTATCATCGGAAATTTTATTGCCGATGCCATTAAGGGGAAAAAATATCAAAACTATCCGCTGCCGATTCAAAAAGGAATTTTACTTCATCGGGAGATTGACACTTTTACGGACTCCCATCCGGTTGTTCATCAAAGTACGGCGCGATTGCATAAAAACTACAGCCATTACAGCGGTGTTATCGTCGATATTTTATACGATCATTTTTTGGCAAAAAATTGGAAACATTACCATCCGCAACCGTTGGCAGTTTTTGTACAGGAGTTTTACACTTTGATTCGGAAAAATTTTACCAAATTACCCGCTCGAATTCAGCGTTTAACACCTTATATGATTGCAGACAATTGGCTTTTGAGCTATGCGACCATTGAAGGAATCGGAAGAATTTTGGCACAAATGAATGTGCGAACCAAAGGAATTGCAAAAATGAATTTGGCCGTAAAAGATTTGGAGAAACATTACGATTCATTTGAAAATGAATTCACCTTGTTTTTTGAAGAATTAAAAGCCTATTCCGCACAAAAATTAATTGAATTAAACCGAAATCACAACTAATTTTAAGCAATTCATAGTTGGTTATTTTCCGTATCAAATGTTATATTCACATTGCTTTTTTCAAATAATTAACAGCTTGAACGCCTGACGAAACATGATTAAATATTATTCAATTCCGTACCTTTGCACCCATGTCAAAAAATGAAGATTTTATAGAAGTTTTGGGCGCTCGCGTTCATAACTTAAAAGATATCGATGTAAAAATTCCACGTGAGAAACTTGTTGTAATCACCGGACTTTCCGGAAGCGGAAAATCCTCACTCGCCTTTGATACAATTTATGCCGAAGNNAGACTTTTTCGGCTTATGCCCGACAATTTCTCGGAAGTTTGGAACGTCCGGATGTCGATAAGATTAACGGCTTGTCACCGGTTATTGCCATTGAGCAAAAAACGACCAGTAAAAATCCGCGTTCTACCGTAGGAACCATTACGGAAATCTACGATTTTATGCGCTTGTTGTATGCTCGTGCCAGTGATGCGTACAGTTACAACACAGGAGAAAAGATGATCAGTTATACCGATGCGCAAATCAAGGATTTAATCCTGTCAGATTTTGAGAACCGCCGCATCAATATCTTAGCTCCCGTAATTCGCGCCAGAAAAGGACACTATCGCGAATTGTTTCAACAAATTGCCAAACAAGGTTTTGTAAAAGTGCGTGTTGACGGCGAAATAAAAGACATAACGCCGGGAATGAAATTGGACAGATATAAAACTCACGATATTGAAATTGTCATTGACCGCTTAGTGATTCCTGCCAAAGACGAAACTTCGGAGGAATTAGACAAACGCCTGACTCAGAGCATTCAAACCGCAATGAATCAGGGAAATGATATTCTTATGGTACTTGAACAAGACACTGAAGAAATCCGTTTTTTCAGTCGATCTTTGATGTGTCCCACTAGCGGAATTTCCTACCCCACTCCCGATCCTAATAATTTTTCATTTAATTCGCCCAAAGGCATGTGTCCCAAATGCAAAGGCCTTGGAAAAATTCATGAAATAGATGAAGAAAAAATTATTCCGGATTCTTCTTTGTCTATTTTAAAAGGTGCATTGGCACCTTATGGAGTTCCGAAGAAAAATTGGATTTTTAAACAATTGGAATTAATTGCCGAACGCTATCAGTTTAAACTTTCAGATTCTTATGAATCCATCCCCGAAGAAGCAAAAAAGATGATTTTGTATGGTGGAAATGAAAAATTTGAGGTAACTTCCAAAGAATTAGGCATTACTCGAAGTTATAAAATTGATTTTGAAGGAATTGCCAATTTTATCGAAAGTACTTTTATTAATAACGAATCAAGCAATTTAAAACGTTGGGCAAAAGACTATATGAACAAAATTTCTTGTCCGGAATGTGGAGGTTCGCGTTTGAGAAAAGAATCGCTTTATTTTAAAATTAATGAAAAGAATATTGCGGAATTAGCATCCATGGATGTGTTGGATTTGTCTGCTTGGTTTGCAGATTTACCTTCAAAAATGACAACCAATCAACTGAAAATTGCTTCCGAAGTGATTAAAGAAGTCCGAACGCGTTTGCAATTTTTAATCGATGTGGGATTAACTTATTTGTCGTTAAACCGAAGTTCCAAATCCTTATCCGGCGGTGAAGCGCAACGCATTCGTTTGGCAACACAAATTGGTTCCCAATTGGTCGGCGTTTTATACATTCTCGATGAACCCAGCATTGGACTTCATCAACGGGATAACGAACGCCTGATCCAATCTTTACAAAGTTTGCAACAGCTGGGAAATTCAGTTTTGGTCGTTGAGCACGACAAAGAAATGATTGAAAAGTCTGATTATGTTATCGATATCGGTCCTGCTGCAGGTCGACATGGCGGAGAAATTATTTTTTCCGGAACACCGCAGGAAATCAAAAGATCTGATACGTTGACCGCTGCGTATTTAAACGGCTCCAAAAAAATTGAAATCCCTGTCGAGCGACGCAAAGGAAACGGAAAATTTTTAAGCCTTCACGGAGCTACAGGAAATAATTTAAAAGATGTTTCCGTCACATTTCCACTCGGACTTATGATTGGCGTTACCGGTGTTTCGGGTAGCGGAAAATCGACATTGATAAACGAAACGTTATATCCGATTTTAAATACTCATTTTTTTAATGCCGTTAAAAAACCCAAACCTTATAAAAGCATTAAAGGCATTGAACATATCGATAAAGTCATCGATATTAATCAGTCACCCATTGGGAGAACGCCTCGGAGCAATCCTGCAACCTATACGGGTGTTTTTTCGGAAATCCGAAATCTTTTTGCAATGACTCCGGAAGCCATGATCCGCGGATATAAATCCGGACGATTTAGTTTTAATGTTTCGGGCGGACGTTGTGAGACATGCAAAGGCGCGGGATTACGCATAATTGAAATGAATTTTCTGCCTGATGTATATGTAGCTTGTGAAACCTGTCAAGGCAAGCGATTCAATCGGGAAACCATGGAAATTCGTTACAAAGGAAAATCCATCGCCGATGTTTTAAATATGACCGTAAACGAAGCCACTGCTTTTTTTGAACACATTCCTAAAATTTATCGAAAAATAAAAACCATTCAAGATGTCGGATTGGGCTATATCACTCTCGGACAACAATCCACCACACTTTCCGGCGGAGAAGCACAACGGATTAAATTGGCTACGGAGCTTTCCAAACGCGATACGGGAAATACGTTTTATATTCTTGATGAACCTACAACCGGTTTGCATTTTGAGGATATTCGTGTGTTAATGATGGTTTTAAACAAACTGGTTGACAGAGGAAATACGGTTTTGATTATTGAACATAACCTCGACGTTATTAAAATGGCAGACTATATTATCGATATGGGTCCTGAAGGCGGAAAAGAAGGCGGCTATGTCATAGCAACCGGAACGCCTGAGGAAATTGTCGCTTCCAAAAAGAGTGTAACCGGTAAATTCCTTAAAAAAGAATTAAATTAGACAAAAATTAAAATCAATTTAGAATACTTTATTAGCAGAAATATTATGATGAAAAAAGAAATGATGCCGAAGAACTGGAGTGCTGTTAAGTCAAATGATTCGTGGGCTATTTTTAAAATCATGGGCGAATTTGTGCACGGATACGAAAAGATGAGTCGGATTGGTCCTTGCGTATCCATTTTCGGATCGGCACGTATCAAACCCGATCATCCTTATTACAAATTAGCTGAAGATATCGCCAAAAAAATTACAGAAAACGGATTTGGAGTGATTACCGGAGGAGGTCCCGGAATTATGGAAGCAGGAAATAAAGGAGCGCATCTTGCGGGAGGAACCTCCGTAGGTCTTAATATTTCACTTCCTTTTGAGCAATTTGAAAATCCTTATATCGATAGTGACAAAAGCATTGATTTTGATTATTTTTTTGTTAGAAAGGTTATGTTTGTAAAGTATTCACAAGGATTTGTGGTCATGCCCGGCGGATTTGGTACGCTTGATGAATTTTTTGAAGCGTTGACATTAATTCAAACCAATAAAATCGATAAATTTCCATTGATACTGGTAGGCACCAAATTTTGGGAAGGTTTATGGGAATGGATTTCCACAACCTTGTTGCACGCGAACAATAATATCAGTAAAGAAGACCTTGACTTGGTTCATATCGTCGATACTTCTGAAGAAGTTGTCGCTATTTTAAATGAATTTTATAACGAATACAAACTTAGTCCGAATTTCTAAATTTCCGGTTTTGAAAAAATTAATCTTCCTTTCATTTTTTGTTTTTCTCAGTTTTTCTTTATCTGCTCAAGAATCACTTCGAGCTATGTTTTACAATGTTTTAAACTTCCCTTCGGGTTTTCCGCAAGATCGTGAGTTTATACTGAAAAATATTGTAGAAGAAATTGATCCTGATATTCTCATGATATGCGAACTTGAAAGTGAAAATGGAGCTGACAGAATTTTATCTGCTTTAAATTCCATCAATAACGAATATGCTCGAGCGCCTTTTTTTCCCAGTGCTTCTCAAGATTTTGACCATCAGCAGATGATATTCTTCAAAAGAAAAAAAATAAAGTTGCAATACAGTGAAGCTATTGCTACCGATGTTCGAGACCTTAATTATTATGAACTTAAGATAAACACTGCGGACAGTCTTACCGATCCGTTAATTATTCACACGTTTGTTACCCATTTAAAATCGAGTCAGGGAAATGCAAACAAACAATTGCGATTGGAATCTGTTCAAAAATTTTTCGATCGCACTGAAAATTTGCCTAACGATGCATTCGTGATTTTTGCTGGCGATTTTAATTTTTATGACCACAACGAACCGGGGTATCAATTAATGATAGATCCGTCCAATACCATTCCAATGGTTGACCCCTCCAATCGTGTAGGAAGCTGGCACGCCAACAGAAATTTCATGGATGTTCATACCCAAAGCACCAGAGTCAGTTCCGGCGGATTTGGCGGAGGTGCAGGCGGCGGATTAGACGACCGCTTTGATTTTATCATGATTTCTTCCAATATGCTCAACAATCCGAAGCTTGAATATGTGCCAAATTCTTATGTTGCTTATGGAAATAACGGAAACTGTTTTAAACAAAACATCAACGATCCTTCTTGCTCAGGGATTTATTCTCAAGCCATTCGTGATGATTTGTATCAAATGAGTGATCATACACCGGTCGTGATGGACATTCAAACTTCTAAACAAATTGTGCTTAACACCGAAACTTTTGAAATTTTACAACCGTTTAAACTTCATAAAACAATTCTTTCAAATACTTTAGAAATAGAAGTGCATCCGGATGTTGCCGCAGAAGCTGCATTTTCAATTTATAACATCCTCGGTCAGAAAGTTTTAGAGTTTAATGCGGATAATCAATCCTATCTGACTCTAGATGTTTCAGCCTTAGCATCCGGAGTTTACTATCTAAAATCCAATATTGATAAAGTTCCTGCCCTCAAATTCTTAAAATCCTCTTGAACACAAGTCGATTTCTAAATATGCTGCTTTTAGTTTTTGTCTGCCATGTGTCAGCACAAAATAAAGTCACTATTGATGCTGATTTAGATATTGAAAATGACATTGTTACCATTGTGCAAGAGTTGATTTTTCACAATCAAACTGATACTGTTTTAAACGAAATTTATTTTTTTGACTGGAACAACAGTTTTTCTTCCAAAACCACGCCTTTAGCCAAAAGTTTTGCGGAAAATTTTACTTTAAATTTTCATTTTGAAAAAGATGAAGCTCGCGGTAAGACAACGATATTGTCAATTCGTGACAGTATTTTCGATTTAAAGTGGAATCGTGAAAAAGCAGCGGATATTCTTAAAGTTGTGTTATCCAAACCATTGAATCCTGATGAAAAAATCAAATTAAGCATCAATTACTCCATTAAGGTTCCCGATGCTAAATTCACACGATTCGGAGTGACGCGAAACAAAGAATATTTTTTAAAACATTGGCTCATTCTTCCGGCAATTTATCAAAACGGATGGCAAGTTTATTCCAATAAAAACATTGATGATTTATACATTCTTCCTACCGATTTTGAATTACGAATTTCCACACCTGCCTCACATTCCGTCACCTCTGACTTAGATGTGATTTCAATTTCAAAAAATGAGATTTCCAATGAGTTTTCTTTGTCCGGTAAAAATCGTTTGGATGTCACTTTATACATAGAACCACAAAATACTTTTAAGACCGTAATAACCGATAATCTTACCCTTGTGACAAACATTCACAATCCCAGATTATCTCCGCCTTTACGCGCAGTTTTTATTGAAAGAATCATTTCGTTTTTAAACCAAAATTTAGGAGCTTATCCAAATCAAAGAATGGTTGTCAGCGATCCGGAATACCGCCGTCAACCGGTTTACGGACTAAATTTACTTCCCAGCTTTCTCAGTCCGTTTCCTGACGGATTTGAATATGATCTTGCCATGTTAAAAACCATTAGCAAACAGTATTTAAACAACAGTTTGGTAATGCATCCGCGGAAGGATTATTGGCTTCAAGATGCGCTACATATTTACCTAATGATGAATTATGTAGATACTTTTTATCCGGAAATGAAACTGGGTGGGAGTTTCAGTGATTGGTGGTTGTTGCAATGGTCGGAAGCTGCCAAAATGGAATTTAACGACCAATACCAATTTCTTTACATGAACATTGCCCGACAGCATTTAAATCAGGCGCTGACAACAGAAAGAGATTCGCTCATAAAATACAATGTCAATATTGCAAATGCTTATTACGGAGCTTCGGGATTAAAATATCTGGAAAGTTATATGGGAAAATATCCGTTGGAAGTTGCCATCAAAGCGTTTTATGAGCAAAATAAACTGCAAATGGTAACTACTCCTGATTTTGAAAAATTTTTGTCCGACAAAACCGATAAAAACATAAGCTGGTTTGTTGACAGTTATGCAAAATCCAAACACAGCATCGATTTTGATATTTTAAAAGTACGTCAAAAAGAAGATTCTGTTCAGGTTAAAATTCGCAATAAAAACAACCAAGAACTTCCGGTTTCTGTTTACGGATTGAACAAAGATCAAATTATTTACAAAACGTGGACCGCCCCTTTTCAAGACAGTATCAACATCACGCTTCCCGGAGCGCAAATTACCCGCGTAGCATTAAATTATGATGGAATTATTCCGGAAATCAACAAGCGAAATAATTTTAAATCTATAAATGGACTTTTAAACAAACCCATTCGTTTTGAGTTGTTCAGAGATGTTGAAAATCCGCATTACAACCAACTTTACTTCATTCCGATTTTTGAATACAATTTGTATGACGGGATTTCCCTAGGAATCGATGCGCACAACAAAAATCTTTTGAATAAAAATTTAGAATATTCGATTTCTCCTTTATATGGGCTTCGTTCCGAAACGCTAATCGGCGGTGGTTCTATCAGTTATAAACATTATCCGAAAGATGAAGGAAAGTTATTTTTAATTCGTTACGGCTTTTCAGGCAAATATTTCTCATACGATTACAACCGATTTTATCGGCGTTATTCACCGTTTATCACCTTTACTTTCCGACCGAAAAATTTAAGACTAAACGAACGCCAATACATTAATTTGCGAACGGTAAGTGTCCATCGGGATAAAAATGAAAACCAAAAAAATCCAAATTACGACGTATTTAATTTTCAATACGTTTACGCTGATCAAAACCTGATAGATTATTTTCGTTCTGTTGTTGACTATCAAATTTCATCAAAGTTCAGCAAACTTTCCTTTCAATTGGAGTATCGCAAATTATTTCTGAGCAACAGGCAAATTGACTTGCGATTGTTTTCCGGTATATTTTTATTCAATGATTCTCGTCAAAATGATCATTTCTTCAGTTTTGCACTCGACCGACCGAGTGATTATATGTTTGATTACAAATACTATGGACGGAGTGAAACCCGTGGCCTTTTTAGTCAGCAATTAATTATGGCAGAAGGCGGATTTAAATCCAAACTCGATCCCGGATTTGCCGATCATTGGATTACCGCCGTCAATGCAAGCACCAATATTTGGCGATGGATTTTTGTTTATGGCGATGCGGCACTCGTAAACAATCATCAAACGGGAACCAAAGCAGTTTTCGATTCCGGAATTCGCTTGTCATTATTAGCCGATTATTTTGAAGTATTTTTCCCGATGTATTCCTCCATAGGATTTGAACCCGGAATGCCTGATTACGAACAACGAATTCGCTTTATAATTACCTTAAGTCCAGATACTTTATTCAGATTATTCAGCCGAAGATGGTATTAAATTCGATACGATTATCATATTATAATTTTTGGAGATTAGAAATTGGCATTGAAATAAAGATTCATTTTAACTACTTTTGCCACTACGTAAAAAATACAGCGCATGCAAACAAGTGAGACAACCAACACCGACATATCTTTTGAAGATTTCAAAGAAACCGTTTTAAAAGATTATACAATTGCAGTTACCAGCCGTGAGTGCAGTCTTCTCGGACGCCGTGAAGTGCTTACCGGAAAAGCGAAGTTTGGAATTTTTGGAGACGGAAAAGAAGTACCCCAACTGGCTTGGGCAAAAGCTTTTAAAAACGGAGATTGGAGAAGCGGTTATTATCGTGACCAAACATTTATGATGGCCATCGGTCAACTCACTATAGAACAATTTTTTGCCGGACTCTATGCACATACCGATATTGAAGCGGATCCCATGAGTGCCGGAAGACAAATGGGAGGACATTTTGCCACACATACGCTTAATGAAGACGGAAGTTGGAAAAATCTTGCACAATTAAAAAACAGCAGTTCCGACATCTCTCCTACTGCAGGACAAATGCCAAGGCTGCTCGGGCTTGCACAAGCTTCAAAAATGTATCGGCATTTGACTGGTATTGAAAACAAAACTAATTTTTCAATAAACGGCAATGAAATTGCTTGGGGAACGATTGGAAATGCAAGTACAAGTGAAGGTTTGTTTTGGGAGACCATCAATGCCGCTGGCGTGCTTCAAGTTCCTATGGTTATGAGTATCTGGGATGACGAATACGGAATTTCAGTTCATGCACGACACCAAACCACCAAAGAAAACATTTCGGAAATTCTGAAAGGTTTTCAACGAGATGAAAAAGGTGAAGGTTATGAAATAATCGTGGTAAATGGTTGGGACTATCCCGAATTGATAGAAGCATATGAACGCGCAGGAAAAATTGCGCGTGAAGAACACGTTCCGGTATTAATTCATGTAAAACAACTTACACAACCTCAAGGTCACAGCACAAGCGGCTCACACGAACGGTATAAAAGCAAAGAGCGCTTGGAGTGGGAAAAATTACACGATTGTAACGCAAAGATGCGTGAATGGATGATTGCTGCAGATATTGCTACCGAAGAAGAGCTTAAAGAACTGGAATCGCAAATTAAAAAGCGGGTGCGCGAAGGAAAAAATGCGGCTTGGAATGCTTTTTTAAATCCACAAAAACAAGAGCGAGATGAAGTCATAACATTGATGGAAGCGCTGTCAAAAGTAAGTAGCAACACCAATGCAATTCAGGAACTTACAGCGACTCTTAAAGCGGAAAAAGAACCCATCAGAAAAGATATTCTTTCTACTGCCAGAAAAGCATTGCGTTATGTAATTCATGAAAACAGTCAAGAAAAGCAGGCCTTGGAAACTTGGATAGAAAATTATTTTGAAAAAATTCAACCCAAGTACAGTGCTCACTTGTATTCTGAAAATGCTGAAAATGCAAAAACTGTCAAAGAAGTCCTTCCTACATATGATGAAACCTCAGAAGAAGTTGACGGACGCATCATTTTACGAGACAACTTTGATTATATTTTAAACCATCGAGCAGAAACAGTAATATTTGGTGAAGATTCCGGAACCATCGGCGATGTAAACCAAGGTTTGGAAGGACTTCAAGAAAAATATGGCAAGATGCGTGTGGCAGATGCCGGAATTCGAGAAGCAACCATTCTTGGACAAGGAATTGGTATGGCACTTCGCGGGTTGCGTCCCATTGCCGAAATCCAATATTTGGATTACATTCTCTATGCGTTGCAGATTATGAGTGACGATTTAGTAACCACACGTTACAGAACAAGCGGAAAACAGAAAGCGCCATTAATCGTCAGAACTCGGGGGCATCGTCTTGAAGGAATATGGCACAGCGGTTCACAAATGGGTGGAATTATTCACTTGTTGAGAGGCATGTATGTACTTGTTCCGAGAAATATGACAAAAGCAGCAGGATTCTACAATACACTTCTTGAAAGTGATGAACCCGGATTAATCATAGAATGTTTAAACGGATATCGTTTAAAAGAAAAAATGCCTACCAATATCGGAGAATTTCGCACTCCCATCGGTGTTGTTGAAACCATAAAAGAAGGAAGTGACATTACCCTTGTAAGTTACGGGAGTACACTTCGTATTGTCGAAGAAGTAGCTTATGAATTGGAGCAATTTGACATTCATGCTGAAGTTATCGATGTTCAATCTTTGCTTCCTTTAGATCTTAATCATGACATAGTTAAAAGTGTTAAAAAAACCAACCGTTTGCTCGTCATAGATGAAGATGTTCCAGGCGGTGCTTCGGCTTATATTTTGAATCATATTATTGAGGAGCAAGGAGGTTATCGCTATTTGGACAGCGAGCCACAAACCTTAAGTGGTAAACCTCACCGACCTGCATATAGTACAGACGGCGATTATTTTAGCAAACCATCTGCTGAAGATATTTTTGAAAAAGTTTATAGTATAATGCACGAAAGCAATCCCAAACGTTTTCCTAAATTGAGATAAAAAAATATTTTTTATAAACTTAAAATCCTCGAAAAAATCTATTCTTTCGAGGATTTTTTTGTCAATATGTATTTAGAAGAAATCTATCGATAAAATAAGCTAAGCCTTCGTAAAAGAATAAAAAAACACCCGCTATTCAAGGCTTCTCTGAATAACGGGTGTTTGTATTTGAATAAAAGTATAAGGCAATCTATTTAATCATGAATTTAGAAGTTTTCGTTGCTCCGGCCTCATTTTTAAATTGAATTAGATAAAGTTGAGAATTCAGGTTAGAAACCTCAATTTCTTGATACCCTACAGCCAATTTATTTGTCATTACAAGTTTGCCTTCCATATTGTAAATAGCATACTGAACAGGTTCATTTACATCCAAGCTTAATTTATCTTGAACTTGCGTTGCGTGAAGTGATAAATTAACTGTGGTAAATTCATTCACGTTTAAAAGTGGATTGTATCGATATGTAAAGGTTAAGGCAGTTCCAATTTCGTTAGTGCTTGTCAATCCATCGTATTGCTTAAAAGAAAAAACAAAATCCACATTTCCTTGACCGTTTCCTGCATCATCTGAATAAAAATGATTTCCCATTCCGGTGGTTCTGCCGGGCATGATTTCCACTGCATTTTCACTCATGGGAGGAACCGTTGTTCCTAATGGGATTCCGTAATAACATTGTTCGCCGTAGCAAAGTTGTTCAAAATCAGGATCTAAAGCGTTCGTTTGACTGACATATTCCACGCGAGAATAAATATTGTCCGTAGGATGGTCATTGGTCACGAAAAATAAAAGTTCAGCGACACTATAATCCGTAGAACCAAATTCGATGATATCACCGTCATTAAAAATATTTCCTTGGTCATCCTTTACAGTAAATTGTGCATTAGCGATGAGGATGCTGCCAAAAAAACACGCAAAAAGTAGTTTAAATTTCATTTTTTATTAATTTTAGGTTATGCAAAATAACGATACCAAATTTAAAAATAAAATTTGATATAAATAATTCTTTTATATTTACCTGATTTAAAAATCAAAATAAGTCTTACCTAAAATTTATACTTATGTTAAAAAAACTACCCTACGCCATCGGAATGCTTTTATGTGCATCCGTTGGATTTTCGCAAACTATAGTTCCGACGACACCTCAGAATCGAAATGTAGTCTTGGAAGAATTTACCGGTATCAATTGTGTATACTGTCCTTCAGGTCATGCAATTGCTCAAGCCATTCAAGATGCAAATCCCGACCGCGTGTCTTTAATCAATATCCACACGGGAACTTTTGCCAATCCTTCAGGAAACCAGCCGGATTTTCGAACGCAGTGGGGAGCTCCCATTGCAGCTCAAACCGGACTGACCGGTTTTCCCAGTGGAACCGTTAACCGACATGTTTTTACGGGAAATAATACGATATTAGATCGCGGACAATGGACTGCTGCTTCAAATCAAATACTAAATATGCCTTCTTATGTGAATGTCGGTGTTGAAGCGACATTGGATATCAATACGCGGGAACTTGTGGTAAATGTAGAAGTTTATTACACCGGAAACAGCCCGGAACCTACAAACAGGCTGAATGTAGCCTTGCTTCAGAACAATACTAAAGGACCACAAACCGGAGGTGGACAAGGAAATAACTACAACCATATGCATCGGTTGGTTGATTTATTGACCGGACAATGGGGAGAAGTGATTCAGACCACAACTACAGGAACTTTTGTTAATAAAACTTACACTTATACCATTCCTGCGGATTACCGAAATGTGGATGCCGTTCTCAGAGATATGGAAATTGTGGCATTTGTGAGTGAAACCCGACAAGAAATCATGACCGGTAGCAGAGCGTTTCCAAATTATACTGGTTTAACGATAACAAACGATGCACAATTGATTTCCATCGAACCGATTGACCCGACTTGTTCAGATGAACTTAGTCCGGTAATTAAAGTCTCCAACGAAGGAATGAATCCGATAACTACATTGGAAATTGATTATAGTATTAACGGTCAGTCGCATACCTATACTTGGACCGGAAATATTACCACCTATCAAACTGAAACTATTGTGTTGCCAAGTACTCCTTTTAATTTACAAGCAAACAACACATTAAATATATCCCTCCCGAACGATGAGGACAACACCAACAACACCGCTTCTATAGATTTTGAAGAAGCTCCTGAAGGAACAAGCAGTATTTATCTTCACATCAGACCGGATCAATACGCTAACGAATTTAGCTGGAGAATTACAGATTCACAAAACAATGTGGTAACCAACGGTTCAGGTTACCCGGCAATGGTTACTACAATTGAAAAAGTTAATCTCCCTGCTGCAGATTGTTATACAATTACGATTATCGATTCTTTTGGTGATGGAGGTACGCGATTAGAAATTAAAGACCTTAACGGCGATCGTTTATTTTATGCAGTAGGAGATTGGGGATCTCAGCGCGATGGTAATTTCTCTACGAATGGTGTACTCAACACCAATGAAATTTCTATTCAGTCAGTAGCTGTCTATCCAAATCCTGTAAAAGATATTTTAACCATTCAAGGTGTGGAAAATGCGGAATTAGCGATTTTTGATATTTTAGGCAAAGAAATCATTCGAAAATCAGACATTTCCTCAGTTGAAAGTATATCCGTTTCACAACTTCAGGCAGGAACCTATATAATTACGCTTTCTCGAGATGGAGAAATGACTACTAAAAAGTTTATTAAGTTATAGGATATCAATTCTTATTGAAGTTGAAATTAGCCCTGTGTAAAAGTATGCAGGGCTTGTTTTTTTATATTAATTTAATGAATTTAAACAGCAACATTTTTTCTTAAAATCACCTTAATTTATTAACCAAATTTAACTTACATTTGTTATTCTTTGAATCAACAACAAAATCCATTATAGAAGCTACTAATTAAATGCTTTTCAACTCTCTTACATTTCTTATTTTTTTACCTACGGTATTTATTATCTATTGGTTTTTTCTTCGTAACACTTTAAAAGGAAGAAATTTATTTTTACTCATCGCAAGCTATCTATTTTACGGTTGGTGGGATTATCGATTTTTAAGCTTATTGATTATCAGTACGCTTGTTGATTTTGTTATAGCTCTTTTAATGGATAAAGAACAACGTGACAAAAGACGTAAACTTCTTCTCACTATAAGTCTGATTACAAATTTAGGACTGTTAGGTGTATTCAAATATTATAACTTTTTCATAGAAAATTGGGTAAATATGTGGGATGCATTTGGAGTTGAAATGCATGTTTCATCTTGGCGTATCATTTTACCTGTTGGAATCTCATTTTATACTTTTCAAACTTTAAGTTATGTAATTGATGTCTATCGAAAACAATTAAGAGCTTCAAATAATTTTATACAATTTGCTGCGTACGTGTCATTTTTTCCGCAGCTAGTGGCAGGTCCCATTGAACGCGCTACAAATCTGTTGCCACAATTTTCACGATTACACAAGTTTGATTATACTTTGGCTCGAAGTGGAATTTCACTCATTGTGTGGGGATTTTTCAAAAAAGTAGTAATTGCAGATAATGCCGCATTTTTTGTTAATGAAATTTTCGCAACCCCGGAGGCGTTTTCAACCCCGGAACTTTGGATGGGTGCAATATTATTTGGTTTCCAGATTTATGGAGATTTCTCCGGATATTCTGATATTGCCATTGGTACTGCTCGCTTATTTGGGTTTAGATTAATGACAAACTTTAAGTTTCCTTATTTTTCACGAGATATTGCAGAATTTTGGCGACGTTGGCACATCTCATTGTCAACTTGGTTTCGAGATTACTTATATATACCACTGGGAGGATCCAGAGGGAGTAAAAAAATGCAACTGCGAAATACAATGATTATATTTCTAGTGAGCGGATTTTGGCATGGAGCGAATTGGACTTTTATAGTATGGGGAGCTATTCACGCACTTCTTTTCTTGCCTTTGTTATTAACTAACCGAAATCGTAAACATCTAGACATTCAGCGTTTAAGCATCAGAAACTACAGCTCTATGATTTTGACATTTACATTGGTCACTTTGGCTTGGGTATTTTTTAGAGCTGACAATATAACTATAGCAACTAACTACATTATAAGTATGTTTAATTTTAATGGTTCCTCTTTAGATTTATTCTTAAAAAGTCAGAAAATGATTCTTTTAACCGGAATTACTTTATTATCCATATTTATAATGTTACGTTACGAATTTAGAACCTTTAAAAGAAATCAAGTTGAAATTTCTTTATCATCCCCTCACATTCTTTTTATAATGCTGCTAATATTAATGTTTGGAGTTTTCAAAAATCCTGCAGACTTTATTTATTTTCAATTCTAATGAAAGCGTTTCTAAAATATATCGGTTTTCTAAGTATTACTTTTTTAATACTCGCTTCGCTAATGTCATTTATAAGCCTATATTCTCTACGTACGTCAAGTTTATACAAACCTTCATTTATCGTTAATTCTGTTTCTGAAAACAACTTTGATTATATTATTTTAGGTTCAAGTGTCGGACTGACAACACTCAATACAAAATTAATTGACTCAATTACAAGAATGAATGGAATTAATTTTTCCGAAGATGACACCGGATTATCAAGTCAATATTTAATGCTTCAACACACTTTATATGAAGGAAAAAAAATGAAATATTGTATTCTTGCTCCAGGATTGGCTGCATTGAGGAATAAAGATGCAAATATTGGTGGGAATGATTACCGATTTGTAATGCACGTAAATCGTGACTATATAGGAAATTATTATAAGGAAGCAGCACCAAATTCTTTTGAAGCACGCATTTTATACACAACCAAATACTTGCCTTTTGTGGGAGTTTCTTATTACAATACCGAATTGTTTTTTCCTTCTATTCGTGTGCTTTTTGATAAAAAGAAACGAAATCGATTTGATGATAAAGGGAATTATACCTATCCACAGAAAAAAGCAAATCTTAAAGAAAAACCTTTGGATACGGTAAAAGTAACATTCGATCATACATACCTGAAAAAAATTGAAGCACTTTGTAAGAAAAACGATATTGAATTAATATATTATTTTTCGCCGGAATATCAAAAATTTGTTTCTTATGAAAAACCGGAGAATTTACACGTCATCAATCATTCAAATATTTTTCAAGATGAACTCTCACTCTTTTATGATCCACTACATGTAAATAGTAAAGGAAGAGAAAAAGCTACGCTCCATTTTATTAAAGATTTTGAGCAATTCTATTTATCAGATTCAGGAAACTAATTAGAATTTAACTCCTACTCTATCAAATATCTGAGTAAAACGCTACAAATTCGCGTTCTTGTTTTTCTAAATTAAATTCTCTTCTGACGCGTTCTACAGCACGGGCGGCTATATCCTCTTTTTCTGATGAATTTAGTTGAATCACTTTCTGAAGTCTATCGGCAAGTAATTCGGGGTTGTTCTTTGGAACTACCCATCCCGTTTGTTTATGCAACACATTTTCAGACAATCCTTCGGCATTGCTGACAACACACAATTTCCCCATGGCCTGAGCTTCCAATACAGCATTGCAGAAACCTTCTTGATAGGAATATTGAATATAAATATCTGAAAATTCCATGTGACTCTTTACTTCTTCATGAGAAAGATTGCCTAAAAATCGAATATGATTTGAAAGTCCTAATTTATAGACAGTAAAAGCAATTCTTCGATACAATTGCCCACTTCCTATAATTGTATAAATAAAATCAATATTTCGAGATTTTAAAATTGCAAGTGCTTCAATAATTTGAATATAATTTTTAATCCAGTGCAATCGACCTACCGTTAAAAAAGTAACCGTGTTTTTGTTTGAAATATGAATTGTAGATGTAAAAAGTTTAATATCTACTGCAGGCGTTATCTTCTCTACAGGGATTAAAGTGGAAAATCCGTGAGGAATTGCCAATTTTACCAAACCCTCCGAAATCGTATGAACTTTATCGACATATTTCCATAACTTGGTATAACATCCCGGATTTTTAACAGGATAAACGGCAATGTCAAAACCTCTAAAACTTACAGCCATTCTTGCATTGATAGCTTTGGCTACAGTTTCGCTTCCAAGAGCCAACGTAGAAAATCCAAAATGCAACCAATCTACATCTGATTTTAATAAATGCGCATTTAAATATATTTTTTTAGCTATTTCTCCAAGGGAAGTTCCTTCTTTTCGTTCTAATTTCACATAGCGTTTCAATCGGCCTAAATGGGGAATCAAGCTGAAGTATTCTTTTGCAAAATAAAAAAGCTGTATTAACGGATTTCGGTGGACTTTAGACGCAAATTTTACCGGACACAATTCAAACGTATTTTCTCCACCACGGCAAAACAAGGTAATTTCAAACCCGTTTTTTTGTAGTCCTTTTATTTTACTTCGAAAAAATGTTTCAGAATATCCCGGCGGATTGGCAAGTACAAGTCCTATTTTCATCTTTTCCCGATGGTTCATTTACTTTCTGTTGGTAAATTCTCTTTCATAACTTTTAATCTGAAATATGTCCAAATAGTGATTGATTACTTCGTATTCCTGATTTAAAAAATGAGGTTGTTTTGCATCTTTATTTACAATTTTACTCTTCGGATGTGTTTTACTAGAAGGCACACGGTAGCGGGACTCCAGATTGGTTAACGGCTCTAAATTAAAATGATTACAAACTTCTCTAAAAAGATTAATATCCTTTATCAGCATCTCATATTTTACAGTTTGTAACGGAACCCCCGGTATTTGTTTAATCTCGAATGCATCACAATTTTCGATACACCAACGAATTGTCAAGGCTTCGAGAGGTTCATAAGAAGAGTTGGAAAAAGTAAATCCATACCTATTTTTTAAAATAGCGGTAACTTTTTCTTGATTCTTAAAGTGCTCCAAATTATACAACCATGGAAATTTGACACGGGATTGGGATAACAAGGTATCATATGGATTTCTGATAATCGTTATTGTAGGCATTTTCATGGTTCCATACATAAAATTTCCTCCCAAACTTCCTCGGACCATTTTGATAATAAATTTTTTGGGAATAAAAGGCCACAAATGACGTTTCCATTTACGATTGCTGTTCTGGGCAATCCAGTCATTGTCAACGCGATTTGAAAAAACTTTACGCAAATATTTTTCAGCTTCAAAACTGTTCTCTTCAGTGAGATATTGATCGGCAATCAGTTTTCCTTTTGAGGTATTAAATTCATGTTCGGGTTCAAACAACATCCGATAACGATGTTGTTGAGCAATTAATTCGGAAAACCAACTGGAACCACTTCTCGCAGATCCGAGTATTAAAACATGATTCTTATAAACTTTCATATAACGCTTCTCTCGATTTTATAAATTTTTCATAACTGTATTGGCGAACTACTTTTTCACGCATTTTTCTTCCTATTTCCTTCCGATTCGCTTCCGACATCTGTGCATACTTTTCCAAAAGCATACTTAATTCAGAAACATTTTCTGATTCGAAAATATTTTCTTCAAATCCTTTTAATATATCGACAATTCCCGCCACCCGTGAACCAAGAACCGGTATTTCCATAGCCATGGCTTCCACAGGCGCCATAGGCATTCCTTCGCGTTTTCCCTCATTTTTTGTGGGAATAACAAAAACATCTGCAACCGATAAATATTCTTGAACATTCATCTGTTTTCCGGTAAATATGATGTTGGAATTGTCTTTATATTTTTCTTTTAAATTTTTCACATAATCCGTTCGGTCATCTCCTACCAAAAAAAGTTTCCAATCAGAGATTTGAGAACGGATCATCGCTTCGGTTAAAATCTCAATTCCTTTTACCGGTACCATATTCACAACAGAAATTACCACAAAGTCTTGAGGTGAAATTTGATATTCAGAAATAATTTTTTCACTTTTAGGCTGAGGAGCGTATTCATCCGTATCCAAACCAAGCGGCATATATACAGCATTTATTTTAGAATCCGCTGGAAAAAATTCTTCCATCATAGATTCATTTATGGCAATAACCTTAGTACTTAATTTGGATCGGTAACGCCAGGCTTTGTTCCCCCAGCCCATCGCTTTTTTTGTATAAATAAATTTTATTCCGGCCAATTTTGCGGCAAGCGGTTCTGAAAAATCAGAACTCCAATGCCACGAATGAATTAAATCCCAATTGTGTTTTTTAAAAAATTTGACGACTTTCCACAGTCGAAAAGGAAAAGTGAGCAACGGTTTATATTCAGTTTCATAAGGAAATATATGAATTGGCACACCCAAAGATTCTATTTTCTTATAAAAAGCTCCTTTGGTATTTTTAACCAATATTTCAGGTTCAAAACGGTTTTTATCAATGCCCTGAATCAAATCATATACTACTTTTCCACTCCCGGCAGTATCAAAATTTGGAATGGAATAAAGAATTCTCCTTTTTTTCATTATTATTTCTTAGAAAAATAATCAGTTGATTGTTTTTATAATTTTTGCAGGATTTCCTGCCACCACACTATTCGAAGGCACATCTTTAACCACAACTGCACCGGCTCCGATAATGACATTATCACCAATGGTTATTTTTCCGATAATAACCGCATTGGCACCTACTGTCACATTGTCCCCAATGGTAGGTATCATCGTGTTGTCATTATTTTTATTTCCAATGGTAAGACCATTTCTAAATTGAAAATTTTCCCCAATTGATTTGGCATTGATAACCGTTGCATAAGGATGATAGCAAGTTAATCCTCCTTTAATTTTTGTGCTTCCAAAAATTTTACAAAGATAATCTTGCTTCATAAAATAGTTGCGTAAGGATAATGTTTTCCCTTTTGTGCGATAAAAAAAGATAAATGCATACTCCGGATAATACCTCATTAAATGTTCAAATTTATCACGAACTGTTTTGTTTCTTGAAGTGCATCCGCGCACAGTGTACGTTTGTTCGATGTCTTTTATAATAGTCGAATTTCCTTCAACATAATTAGAATACAGCCTTTTGATTATTATTTTTTGACGAAGAATATTAAATATCTTTCTCGGTTTCATTAGAGATAATGTTTCATGATTTTATATAAGTAAATTTTTAACAAGAACTTAGACGGAAATAATACAAGAATTCCTATCAATAACTGTAAAACAAATGGAAATTTTAAAGGTTGAATGTCTTTCAACAATTTTTTCTTTAATTTTTTGCGTTCATTAAATCCTTTTGTTTCTATTATAATTCGTGGAACGGAACTGTATATTTTATGCTTTAATATTTTTCCGTATTCTTTTTCCTCCGGATGTTGAAGATAAAAAGGGATATGTGAATAAATAATCCGTGGCCACTGCATTGACGCTCTGCTTTTTGATGCTTTAACCTTATCGGTTATGGATTCACCGTGTTTCAGATATAAATAAACGTATTTGTCTATGAATGCAATTTTAGACGTCATTCCCAGTTGAATGTCCAAAGCTGTATCCTCCCCCAATCGTAACCTATTATCATACTTTCCTATATTTAAAAAGGTTTCCCTTCTATAAAGAAATGCAGGAGGCCCAACAACGGAACTTAAATCTCTAAACCATTTTAAACCCCAATAAGGTTTTGGTTTTAAGATAATCTCATTACTTTCGTCTAAATCAGAACGGTTTATATCTGAAATTGGTAAACTAGATTTATACATTTTACCAAAAGAAGCGTCAATGGATTTGTCATTGATAAGTACAGAACTTAAATCTTCCAATGTAGTATCAAACAATTGATCGTCAACATCATAAAAATAAACAAAATCACCGGATGATTCATCAAAACCTTTATTTCTCGCCGCGGCTGCACCTTGAACCTTCTCTTGAAAAACTTTAACTCGGGAGTCGATTTCAGCCAATTCTTTTGCCATTTTCAAGGAAGTATCTTTGGAATTGTTATCTACAAAAATAATTTCTAAATGGAGGCTTACAGTTTGTTTACAAATGAAATCATAAGCTTGATTCACAAATTTTTCAGCATTATAAAGCGGTATAATGATGCTGATGGAACTCATAATTGGTTAGTTTTAAATTTTTAAGCAATTTAGGATATTCTATGTGTTTTTAAGAATTTTTATCTACAAATATTTCTTTCCACAATGCCAAAGTCAATAACATACTGACAGGATGTGAAAAATAAACATCATTGTTATTTTTAAAACTATTGTAAAATCGTGTTACAATTTCTTTGGGTACAAGGTCATAAAAAGAAGGAGCAAAAATTCGTTCTTGCAACTTTAAATCATTTTCATGACCTACAAATTGCAATTCCCAATTTCGTTGGGTATATTTTTTTCCTATTTTCTCAAGTGTCACGCGTTTTGCTTTATTTAAAACACGATATGGCAAATTATAAGGCGTTCTGTTTTTGTGGTAATTGTATAAATTAAATGGTTTTTGTGCCTGCCAAGTAATTTTAGCCACTTTAGGATTCTGAGATTTTATATACGCAATTTGGATTTTTCTGTCGGCTAAATACTCCTCCGGGATTTCACAGATAAATTGGCACATTCTGTCATCATAATAAGGCGCTTCGATGGGACTTGTTGCTTCAAATATTCCGAAATTACTGTTTGTCCAGCGTACGGCTCGTGTCATGCTTTTGTAGGCGCGCATTTTTGCACCTAAATGATTCTCAATCGGAATTGAATCCCAAATTTCTTGAACCCGAGAACACAGATAACTTTCAAAATCGCCATCCAATTCCCAAGCTTCCCACAAAGCTTCAGCCAATTCTTTTCCTCCGCGTACAAGAATGTCGTTCATCACAACATCTACCGCATTTTCATTGGTAAGATGCTCGGGAGCAACTTTGTCAAACAACACATCGCCCCAATGTCCCAAAGTAAAAACACCTTTCATTTTTCTGAATTCATCGATAACTCCCATTTGGCGCGGATGTGTAAAATCAGAATAACAACCGTTGATTTTAGCCAATTCTTCAATTTTATCCCACAAATAACCGGGTTGAATCGTCATATCTCGGTATTCATAACCCAAAACTTTGGCAATTTTCTTGGAAATTCCACCTTCTTTGTATCCATTTTTAAATGAATAACTGTAAGAAATAATCGGATTATTTAATGTAGCATACGCGACAGCTTGCGTTCTGCTGTCAAGTCCGCCGGACAAAGGCAATAGAACGGTTTGGTCTCCTGCTTGTTCTTTACAAATCTGATGGAACAATTCTGTGAAGTCAGAAACCGCTTGTTCGAATGTGATGTTTTTGGGTTTATAATACCATTGAAACCAAGGTTTTGATTCAATCCAATAGCCTTCATCATCGATTTTATTAATAGTTCCTGGAGGAAGTGCTTTTAAATCTTTCCAATGCGTATCGGAGCCTAAAAAATAACCGATTGCGGCAAAAATACACAAGGCTTTATAGTCAGGTTCATGATTTTCTTTAACCTTTACAATGTGGTGATGCAGAGGAAGAATTGGAACTTTTATGGTTTCCATTTTATGATGTTAGTTAGCGCTGGTTGCAAAATGGTGGTAAAGATATAAAGAGTTCAGAAATTTTTATTAGAAAATACGTAACCTTTTAAAGTAAGCTGGAAATTAATGGATTTATTCACCGGAAACTTTTTCAATTCAACTCTGAAAAATTTATGTTTTTATTAAGGAAAATAGTCAAAAGAGATGGTACATTTGCGCTTGACAATTTTGTCAAACATAAAAGTCAAACAATTATGTCAATACAAAAGAAAGACGATGTCACCTATGAGCTGATAATCAAAACAGCTAAAAGACTCCTTTTTAAAGAAGGAAGATTTAATGTAACTACACAAGAAATTGCCGATGCTGCAGGTATTAACAGAACATTAATCAACTATTATTTTAGATCGAGAGATGCACTTTTTGAACTCGTGCTTCAAAACGCAGTTGAAGAAGAAGAAAAACGAAGAGAAATGATTGTTTTCTCAAATTTACCGATTCGGGAAAAATTAGAAACATTCATTGACTATTATTTTGAACAAGCTAAAAAATATCCTTATCGCGAAGTTTATATTGTTACTCAGATGAACAGTGAATCCATTTGTAAGTTGAACAATAAAGATCATATAAAGCGATTGACTGAGAAGTTTTTTTTGGAGTTGGAACACGAGATGGAAAAAGGAAATATTCAAAAAATGGAACCCATTCAATTTGTTCTCAATTTTATTTCCATGCTTATTTTACCGGTGTGTATGCGTCCCCTGCTACAAAATAGTTTTGACTTAGCAGATGAGGGCTACGACAACATATTGGCGAATCGAAAGGAAGTTATCTTAAAATCCATTTTTAAAAATTAAATCAACAATCAAACGGAAATTTATATGAAATTTTATTCATTTAGACAGAAAATCTTTTTTGTTGCCTTACTTTCTTTGTCATTCACTTTTTATGAGGGAACGGCACAAGAAAAAATGACTTTAAAAGATGCGGTCAATTATGCGTTGGAAAATAAAGCAGATGCAAATAAAGCCCGTCTTGACGTAGAAAACAGTGAACATTTAATCGGAGAAGTTCGGTCAAGAGCGCTTCCTCAAATCAACGCATCGGGAAATCTAATGTATAATGCAATTTTACAAGAAATGGCCATGCCCGGTGACATTATAGGAATGCCCGGACAGACGTTATTGGTTGCTTTTGGACAAAAATGGACGGCTATCGGTGGTGTGCACCTGTCTCAGAACCTTTTTGATTATTCGGTGTTTACAGGTTTAAAAGCAGCAAAAACTACACGAGAGTTTTATAAAATCAATGAACAGTTAACTCAAGAACAAGTCATTGAAGCGGTTGCTAAAAATTATTATCAAATTTTCATTACACGTCAAAAGCTAGAAACTATAAAGCAAACTTTGGAAAACACTAACAAGGTTAAAAACACGGTTGAAGGATTGTTTGAAAACGGTTTGGCAAAAAAGATTGACTTGGATCGTATCAAAGTAACGATTGTAAACTTGGAATCGGCTTTGAAACAACTTGAAAACGCAGCTGTTCTTCAGGAAAACTCACTCAAATTCCTTATCGGAATGCAAATCGACACACCGATTGAATTGGTTGAAGAAAACCTTGAAATGGAAATCACACCGGTGTTGCAAGACGCGCCTGACGTAAAATCATTGACACAGTTTCAGTTATTGGAAACCCAAAAGCAACTTTTGGAATACAATAAAGAATCTATTAAAGCTGCCTACTACCCTACGCTATCTTTAAGTGCCAATTACAGTTATCAAGGATTGGGTGACAAATTTCCAATCGACGGAAAACCTGCCGATGGCGTATATTGGACAGATTATTCTACGATTGGCTTAAACCTGAACATTCCCATTTTCAGCGGTTTCCGTACACGTTCATTGATTCGTCAGGCGCAAACCCAATTGGATGTTTTGGAAGAAGATATGAAAGAAGCCGAATTGGCTTTAAATTTTGCTTATGAAAATGCGAAAACGCAAATTAATAACAATGTCATCACCATTGAAAATCAACGGGAAAACGTAAAGTTGGCGCAGGAAGTTTTAGACAATACTCAAAATAATTACCTCAACGGATTAGCTACACTTACGGATTTATTAGAAGCAGAAAATGCATTGGCGGATGCAAAAAACAATTATTCAAATGCACTCTTAGAATATAAAGTAGCTGAAATTGAGCTAATTAAATCAAGAGGAGAATTAGATACTTTAAAATAATCAACCTTAAATTTTAATCAAAAACCAACATCACTTTCCAATTCTCATTTGAGAATTGAATTGAGGTCAAAAAACAAATTAAAAATGAAAAAAATAATCTATACCTTAATTGCCATAGGCCTTATCGTTTGGGCAGGTTTTATCTTGGTCGGCAACAAGAAAAAAATGGAAGAGGAAACTGCCATTGTAGCGCAACAAAATGAATTTATTACCGTTCGCGTAGATACCGTAAAAACTGAAGTGGTGCACCAAGCGTATCGCGCCAACGGAAATTTTGCACCTTTACAAGATTTAAAATTGGCTTCTGAAAGGGGCGGTCAAGTAGTTCAAGTTCTCGTAGATGAAGGCGCAGAAGTTCGTGTTGGTCAAACTTTGGCAATTATCAAAGCTGATTTACAATCCATTGAATTGCAAAATGCTGAAGCTGCTTATCAAACAGCTAAAAAAGATGCACAGCGTTTTGAAAATGCATTTGAAACCGGTGGTGTCACGCAACAGCAACTCGATCAGATACGACTCCAACTTCAATCGGCAGAAGCACGATTAAATCAAGCAAAAATTACGGTTGGTGACAGTCATGTAAAATCTACTATCAATGGAATTGTAAACAAAAGACACATCGAACCCGGAACTGTGGTTGGTCCCGGCACCCCTCTTTTTGACGTGGTCAATGTTTCTAAATTGAAATTAAATGTAAATGTTTCTGAAAGTCAAGTTGCCGCTATCAACACCGGGGATGAAGTTAGAATAAAAGCAAGTGTTTATCCGGATAAAGAATTCAAAGGAAAAATTACATTCATAGCAGCAATGGCCGATAGTTCCCTAAACTTCCCGGTAGAAATTGAAGTAATCAACAACACTGAAAATCAATTACGAGCAGGTATGTACGGCTCCGTACTCTTCTCATCTCAAGGCGAAGACATTCCGGCGATTAAAGTTGTTCCCAGAGATGCTTTTGTGGGGAGTGTGAGTAATAATGAAATTTTTGTTGCTAAAGATGGTACGGCACAATTAAGAAAAGTTGTTGCCGGAAGAAATTTCGGTGATAAAGTTGAAATTCTGGACGGATTAGAAACCGGAGAAATCGTAATCACAAGCGGGATCATTAATTTAACCGACGGAGCGAAAATCGCCATTGTAGAATAAAGAAAAGAATTCAGAAAAGAGAAAAGCTGCTTTCTATAGGGTAATTAATTTCATCTTGCCGGTTTCCTTTTCTCTGTTCTTAAAAAAATAAAAATCATATGAAATTAGCAGAAATATCTATCAAGCGTCCCACGATGATAGTCGTGATGTTTGCGATATTAATATTGGGTGGATTGTTTTCATACACCAAATTAGGTTATGAACTTATACCGAAATTCGAAGTGAACGTGATCTCCATTTCCACGATTTATCCCGGAGCTTCACCATCTGAAATTGAAAATACGGTTACTAAAAAGATTGAAGATGCGATCTCTTCTCTCGAAAACGTAAAGAAAATTATCTCTCAATCCCATGAGAGTGTTTCTTTGGTGATGATTGAATTGAATACCGGAGCCAATGTGGACTTTTCTTTAAACGAGGCACAGCGGAAAATTAATGCCATTCTTGCCGATTTGCCTGAAGATGCCGATCCGCCTTCGCTTATTAAATTTTCGATGGATGACTTGCCGATTATTACAATTGCCGCTACAGGAGATATGGACGAGGTTGCATTTTTTGACTTGTTAGACAAAAAAATTCAGCCGATGCTGTCCCGTGTAGAAGGTGTGGCACAAGTAAATCTAATTGGTGGTGAGGAACGTGAAATTCAGGTGAATATCAATCAGCAAAAGTTAGAAGGTTTCGGATTAACTGTTCCTGAAATCCGACAAGTTGTCTTGACTTCAAATTTAGATTTCCCCACGGGAAATGTGAAAACCAGAGAAAACACAACGCTTATCCGTCTTTCCGGAAAATACAAAGATGTTGAAGAACTTGAGAATTTGGTAATCAGAGAAATGGACGGCATTCAAATCCGTTTGAAAGATGTGGCTGAAGTTCGCGATACGCAAAAAGACGTTGAAAAGTTGGCAAGACACAATCAGGAAAATGCCATCTTAATTCAAGTTTTAAAACAATCCGATGCCAACGCCGTGGCGGTTAGTGAACTGGTGCGAGAAACTGCTTTGGAAATTGAAAACGATTACAAAGCTCAGAATGTAAAATTAAACATTGCAAATGATACGAGTGAGTTTACTTTAACAGCAGCCAACAACGTAATTTTCGACATCTTTTTTGCTGTTTTTCTCGTGGGTGCCGTTATGTTGTTGTTCCTTCACAGTTTACGAAATGCCTTTATCGTAATGGTTACGATTCCGGCATCCTTGATTGCGACTTTTATCGGAATTTATTTTATGGGCTTCACGCTAAACTTGATGAGTTTGGTAGCGCTTTCATTGGTAGTCGGGATTTTGGTGGATGATGCGATTGTAGTATTGGAAAATATTCACCGACATATGGAAATGGGTAAAAATAAGGTGCGAGCTGCCTATGACGGTGCATCTGAAATAGGTTTTACGGTGGTTGCCATTACCCTTGTTATTATTGTGGTATTCTTACCGATTACACTCAGCGGTGATTTGGTTGCCAACATCATCAAGCAGTTTGCAGTTACCGTAATGATTGCTACCGCATTTTCATTTCTCGCTTCGTTTACGCTTGTTCCTTGGCTTTCTTCACGGTTTGGAAAAATCGAAGAAGTGTCTGACAAAAACCTGTATGGTAAATTAATTCTATGGTTTGAAGGGAGAATTCAAGCGTTTACTCACTGGATTTCAGGGTTGTTGGGATGGGCATTAAAAAGCACAAAAAATAAAATAATTACGCTTGGTGTAGCTACATTGTTGTTCTTTGGATCTTTTGTGTTGGTTGGTGCAGGTTTTATTGGGGGTGAATTCTTTCCGAGAATGGATAAAGGAGAGTTTTTGGTGCAATTGGAACTTCCAAAAGACGCTTCTCTGGAACAGACAAATTTCTTGACTCAAAAAGCGGAACGTTTCTTAAGACAAAAGCCTGAAGTCGTCAATATGATTACTAAAGTTGGGGAAACCAGTGGCGGATTTGGATCAACGCAAGCCACAGCTTATATGTCTGAAATTTCTGTAGAGTTAGTAGATAAATCCGAGCGAGAAGACAATACATTTATCTACGGTGCAAAACTAAAAAGAGAACTCCAAGAATATCTGGTAGATGCAAAGGTTAAAATTGTTCCGTTGGGAATGATGGGTGCAAATGATGCGCCATTGCAACTGGTTGTCGTTGGTACAGACCTTGAAAGTGCTATGGAATTTGCTCAAAAAGCAGAAGCAGAACTCTTGAAAATTGCCGGAACATCGGAAGTGGAACTTTCTGTTGAAGATGGAAATCCTGAAATTACGGTAGAAGTTGACAGAGATAAAATGTCTCGTCTCGGGCTGGATTTAGGAACGGTGGGGATTACCATGCAAACTGCATTCAGTGGGAATACCGATGCCAAATTCCGAGCAGGCGAGTATGAATATGACATCAATATTCGTTATGACGAGTTCAACCGTTCCAATATTGACGATGTTCGAAATATTATGTTCGTAAACAACCGCGGAGAAACCGTCCGATTAAGTCAATTTGCAGATGTTCAACAAGGTTCGGGTCCCAGTGTATTGGAACGAAGAGACAAAAGCCCATCAGTTACCGTAAAATCTCAAGTTATTGGAAGAGCTGTGGGTGATGTTGCCACGGAATGGGAAGAAATTTTCTCACAAATCGAGCGACCTGCAGGAGTAAGCTATGTTTGGGAAGGAGATATTGGAATGCAACAGGAAGGATTCGGTACTTTGGGAATTGCCCTAATTGCTGCAATTATCCTTGTTTATCTCGTAATGGTTGCACTTTATAACAGTTACGTGCATCCGTTTGTAGTATTGTTTTCTATTCCACTTGCGCTTATTGGAGTGATGATAATTCTGGCATTGACCAACAACTCTATCAATATTTTTACCATATTGGGTATGATTATGTTGATTGGACTCGTGGCAAAAAATGCAATTTTGATTGTAGACTTTACAAATATAAGACGGGCAGCCGGAGAAGACATAAATACAGCACTTATTCAAGCAAACCACGCAAGGCTTCGTCCGATTTTGATGACAACCATTGCCATGGTATTCGGAATGGTTCCGATTGCAATTGCATCAGGAGCTGCTGCCGAACTTAATAACGGACTTGCTTTGGTAATTATCGGAGGGTTAATTTCCTCGTTATTCCTCACGCTGGTTATCGTTCCGGTAGTGTATTCTGTATTTGAAAGCATCACGCAACGATTTACTAAAAACAAAGAGAAAATCGATTATGCCTCCGAAATGGTAGCAGAATATAAACCCATTGAGATTAAAGAAGAGTTTGAAAACTAAAGTATATTGGTGTTAAGTTTCAGACCTATATTAAAAAACTCCCTCGAAAAAGACATTTTGAGGGAGTTTGTTTTTTTATAACTTAAAATAATCCTTATTGTCTCTTGACAAATGGTCTGATAATTAGGCGTGCTGCTTTGTCATGATTAATATAACTATAGGTCCAGTTAAAAAAGGTAACGACCCTGTTTCTGAAGCCAACCAAAAACCACAAGTGAACAAAAATCCATAAAAACCAAGCAAAAGGTCCTCCAACATGCAGGTTTCCAATATCGGCGACAGCCTTATTTCTTCCGATAGTTGCCATGGGTCCTTTGTCTTTATATTTAAATGGAATCATCGGTTTTCCCTTGAGCATTCTTTGAAAATTTGAACCCAATCTTTTCCCCTGTTGAATTGCAGGTTGCGCAACTTGCGGATGACCATGTGGAAAAGCTTCTGTTGGCATTAGTGCAATATCTCCAATGGCAAATATGCGTTCCGTTCCCAACACTCGATTAAATTTATCAACCTGATACCTCCTTGCACGTTCATGCCAAGAATCTTGATTTAACCCTTCAATTTGAATTCCGGAAACTCCAGCAGCCCATATAAATGTTTCTGTTTCAAACACTTTTCCTTTGCTTGTTGTAACGGTATAGCCGTCATAATCTTTTATAAATTCGGATAAATGAATGTTGACTCCCAGTTGATCGAGGAATTTATATGCCATTTTGGAAACTTTCTCACTCATTCCCCCCAACAAACGATCCTGACCTTCCACCAAATGAACTTCCATGTCGTCCTTTTCCAATTCCGGATAATCATGTTCTAAAATTCCTTTTCTAAACTCAGCCAATGCACCTGCCAATTCAACTCCGGTGGGTCCTCCTCCCGCTATAATAAAAGTGAGCAATCGTTTTCTGTCAACTAGATTAGCAGCACGATCTGCTTTTTCGATATTTTGAAGAATCAGACTTCTGATGTTTAATGCCTGCGGAATGGTCTTCATCGGCATACTGTTTTGTGCAATGGATTCGTTGCCAAAAAAATTTGTCCGTGTGCCTGTGGCAATAACTAAATAATCATATTGAACACTTCCAATAGAAGTCATTACTGTTCGCTGTTCTCTATTTATTTGCTCTACGGTACACAGCCGAAAATGAAAATTTTTGTGATTTCTGAATATTTTCCGCAAGGGATACGCAATTGAATCTGCTTCCAAACTGGCAGTTGAAACTTGATAAAGTAAAGGTTGAAAAGTATGGTAATTATGTCTGTCAATCAGAACTATTTGAACATCAACTTTTTTAAGATTTCTGATAAATGCGTTTCCGCCGAATCCCCCACCGATGACAACCACGCGAGGTAAATCTGTTTCAGGAATATTCATAGCTAAATTTTTGCCCCGCAAAATTACAAAATTACGCAGCTATTTCGGATAAATGTATCAAAATTAAATTTTAGTGTATTTCTTTAAAATCAGACTGTGAAAAAATGTATAATCAGATAGGATTCTATGTTAATTTTTAGGATATCGCCACTGTCTTTGCTTGTCCAATTCCGCTTCTTTTTTCAACTCCTCCACAGGGATGACTTTGAGAAAAGACGGATGTTGCTCAATGGCGTATTCAATTTTTTCCACAATATCTTGAACGGTATCATTTTCGTAATCGATGTCAAGAGGCGGTTTGATTTCCATGGTTTGGAGAATGTTTCTCTTCTTAATCCGGATTCCCTTTTTATCGAATGACCGTCGAAATCCGTCAATAACTATAGGAACTACAATGGGTTTGTTTTGTTTAATTATATGTGCCGTTCCGCGGCGAATGGGTTTCCAAGGTTTGGTGGTTCCTTGAGGAAAAGTAATTAGCCAGCCGTCTGCAAGTGCTTTATTAATGTTGCTGAGATCACTCAACTTAACTTGTCTGTTGATTTCTTTTCCTTTATCACGCCAAGTGCGTTCGATACTTACCGAACCTGCATAAGCCAAAATTTTGGGCAGCAAGCCGGCATTCATCGTTTCTCGAGCAGCAACAAAATATACATTTAATTTAGGTCTCCACAGGTAACCAATGTTTTTGATACTGTCTACTCGTCCGTGTAAACTGGCGTTAAACACGTGAAACATTGCAACCACATCGGCGAAATAGGTTTGATGATTGCTCACAAAAAGCACATTCTTATCCGGCAGATTGCGAATAACATCACTTCCAATTATCTGTAATTCATTAAATCCTTTAAATCTTCTATGAGTCAATGTACCCAACACTCGGATTAACCAAAGTTTAAGAATAAGATAATGCCCGAATGGATTTTTCTTAAAAAGACCCATTTTAAAAATTTAATGTTAAAATATTATTCCTGCTAAGAAATAAGTAGGTTCCTTATTTCATGGGGTCAAATATAAGAAATAAAGGTTTTTAATAAAGTTTCTTTAATAACTCTCTAACTTCATTTAACATCATCGCTGTAGCACCCCAAACCATATGATCGTTAAAAACAAATCCCGGAACCTCTATAACGGGTGAATAGGAAGCACTTACATTCCGTATTTCAATGCAATTGTCATCCATAAATTTTTCCAAATCAACTTCAATAATCGCATCAACTTCGATATCGTCGGGAATAAATGTCGGTGTTTGTGAAGTTATTCCGACAAAAGGCTGAACAAAAAAATCGCTCGGAGGAATATATACTTCAGTTAATTGTTTGATGATTTCAATTTTTTCGGGATTCACCCCTACTTCTTCCTGCGCTTCTCTTAATGCCGTATCTTGCAATGAGTTGTCTTCGAGTTCTACTTTTCCTCCGGGCAAACTTACTTGTGCAGAATGAATGCCTCGATAGGTTTTTCGAAGAATTAGTACAAAACGTGTTTTCATTTCCAAAGATGGATAAAACAAAACCAAAACTGCTGCTCTTTTCGGATTTGTCATTGTTTTTATCGCTTGAAGTTGATGTTGGATGCGGTTTTTCGGAATCATTGCTAACTGAATATCTTCTCCCGGAAGCGCCATTTTTTTTATTTTTACAATTCTTTTTTCAAATTCGCGAAAATTCATTTTATGAAACCAATTTTTATTTATTTAAGTCTTGTTCTTTTTTTAATTGCTTGTGATGACTCCAAAAAGCATCAGAAACCTGCAAATGATAAGGATTTTCAGCAAGAACAAAATCTTCAACCCTCAGATAGTGCAAAAAGTGCGCCCGAAAAGAAAGCTCACAAACAATCCTCTCAAAAGCAATATCCAAAAATAACCAATTCAAATGTGGTAGCATTTTTAACGGAATACGGCAAAGAAAATCCTGAAACTAAAGTTTTATTTGAAACAAAATTCGGTACGATTGAAATTGAGCTTTATAAAGACACTCCTTTACACCGTGCCAATTTTATTTATT
>LSQX01276635.1_pt2 | contig 33158 bp, 30 predicted proteins | sample 654561 | NCBI WGS metagenome assembly LSQX01 (sample SAMN04489861, study PRJNA283612) | anaerobic digester metagenome | isolation source: 4 biogas reactors fed with cattle manure at either 37C or 55C with and... | place: Denmark: Kongens Lyngby | collected 2014 | reverse complement strand
TATCGGTATCAATGTCATCTTCATAATGCCGCATGTGCCCGCCGGCGGCATTAGCCAGCGCCTCATAGGAAACGAGAGGATCACCCGGTACGCCAGGCGGCAAGGCCGAAAGATCAAGAAGCTCGCGGGCAAGCATTTTGATATTGAGCGCGGCGGGCGTTTTCGGCTCTGCTTTAGTGGGAACACCCATTGTTACCGACTGGGACCAGGCGCTTTCGTTATTCCAGGAATCCCAAGCTGAAACCCAATATTTATAGGTGTACCCCTCTTTCACATCGGCATCAAAATAGGTCAGGTCAGGGTAGCCTGAGATTTCAGTGTCCAAGATAATTTGCTTGGCCCTATTTTTCGTGATGCTGGAAACCACTGATTTTCCCTGCCAGGTCAGCCGGCCGTTTTGCTGTACGAGCTGATCCACGGACGGAGCGGACTGTAAATTTTCTGAAACCCCCGAACCGCTCTGCGAAGGCTGGCCGGCGCTTTTTTCCCCGGCGCCAGATCCAGCAGGAGGCGAGGGCTTGTCATACTTGATATCGCTTAAGATCTCCGGGGGACCGAAGCCTTTCGCTCCTTCCGCCACTGCCCGGTAAATAGTGAAACGAACAATATTTTCGGCAGAATCGACAGAATCGGTGAAACGAACCGCATTGGTAAAATCGGCAAAGATGGGCAGCACGATGCCGCGTTTGTTTTTATTCGCCTCGATGGATTGGTTAACGCCGATGGAATGATTCGCAATGCGGGTCGTTTCGTCGGCATCAGAGTCCATCGCATCTTTTCTTGAAGCGCTTTTTCCGGGCATGGAAAGCGTTGCGGGAGAGATAGCGGGGGCGTTAGGCGGTGTGACCTTTTCAACTTTAAACTCTATAACATCGGAATATTCGCTCATACGCCCAAAGACATCAATGGAGCAAATGCGGTACTGTGCGGTCCTACCGTTTTCCACCTTGTCTTCAAAGAATATGGGTGATTCGAAGTAGACGTCGGATTCATCAAGCATGTAGGAAATCGCGACCGGTTCCTGATTGATCCGGACGAAGTCTTTTTCCCCGTCGAGCTTGCGTTCGATAATGTAGCCGCTGATAATCCCGCGTTCTGCTTCGCTTTGGGCCTGCTCCCAGCGAAGCGGCACTCTGCCATCGATGCCGTAACCCAAAAGACCCTGCGGTTTGGTAAGATCATTTGCCTTTCCATTTGTGAGAAACACCCTGCCAATTAAGGTGCCACCCGGTGTTTCCACATAATAGGCGATATCAGCATCGTCTTTGAGCTCAAGCCCGGACAGATCGTCAAAGAATAAAAATCCGGCTTCTTCCGCGAATTCATCATTGACGAAGCTCAATGACATAAGCTGCTGTCTGGCGGTGAATATCTCATAGGCAATCTGAAACTCGGGCCGGCCTTCCAGCAGACTTAAGCCGCTTATTGGATTGGCCTGTATGAGAGAAAACTTTTGCCAGATAGACGATTGAATTGAAGCGCTTGTAAGAGCGTTGTTTTGCAACCGATTCTGCACGTAGATGGGATTTCCCAGCAAAATATCAGTCTCCGGAATTTTTTGCCCGATATCCGCGGGAATGGTAATACGCATATCCCGCATCTTTTCAAAATCGACAGCACCGCTCACGCGCGGCTTGGATTCCAGGATGTCGGTGCGGTACACCGCGCTGCGGAATTCTCCCGCGTCCGCCATGCCCATTTCGATGAGCTTAGCGTCTGTCAACTCGGCTTGCCTGTATAATTCCTGGATGAGATTGATATTCTCCTGTTTATGTTTTGCATACTCATCTTCATCATCCACTTCCCATCCATCAAGCTCGATAAGACCGCTTTGGCCCTTAGCCGGCGAAGCAACGCCTTCTTTGACAAGCTCGCGCCGACCATCGATCTCACGGTACAGCATAAATCCCCCCTCTGGAACCCAGTCGCCCGAGGGAGTCATATGCAGGAGGATTTCGCCCGGGTTTTGCCATACGCCTTTCATGTTAACCGTAGACGGTATTTCCACCGACTCTGCGTCTGAAGGCGGCATGAGCAGGTTTTGCGTCGCGGCCTGCAAGTTGGTAAGAATTTCGGTCTGTGCCGCAAGGGCCTGCCGCACAGAAGGCGCAGACACATGGATGCCGGGCTGCTGGTTTGCCAGCAAAATCATCGGAGCCTGCACCTCTCCGGCATTGAAAAGGAGCGGCGAGACGGCGGCTTGATTCTCAGGCTCATTCCTTAAGGGAGCAGAGGACGCTCCTTCCGGCGCATTCGCCGGAAAATCAAGCAGCTGTATTGTCTCGTCAGATTCTTCCAGCCGTTCCGACAGCTGCCTGTCAAGAATGCGCAGATTGTTGAGAGCCAGGCGGGAGTCCACGATATCCGTTAACTGTGCTGCCGAAAGCAGCTCCTCTGCAATGGCAGGATTCCGCAGCAACGAGTCGATGCTCGGGGCATCGCTGTGCAGTAACTCCTCCAGTGTCTGCGGCTCTTTTATTTCGGTATCGGCAAGGATATAAGCCCGGTCGGGCAGGTAGGAAAAGACTGTAAAAAAGCCGAGGGACCATAAGATTCCTGTCGTTACGAGCGCCAAAGCAGAGAACGTAACAAGTACAGAACGGACAGTATGCGTCCTAAACTGAGACAGCACCCAATGCGCTGCATTCTTAAAAATTTTCATTTCTTCAACTCCTATTCTTCTATAGGCTGGCGGAAATCATAGTAGCGCAATACCAGCTCGGTTTTGCTGTTGACGTTCAATTTACGGTATATTTGTTTGATAAAGTAGTTCACTCCCCAAATAGTTATGGAAAATTCCGCCGCAATATCTTTTGCCTTCATGCCCCTGAGAAGCATATGGAAAACCTCTTTCTCACGCGGCGTCAATGTTATGACGGCATCCGCTTCCGAGGGGCGTCCTTTTTTTTGTTGCATGACAATCCCTCCCACTCTAACTACCATTTTAGAGAGGAAACCTTGTTTTTAATAGCTACTAATCTTGGTAGGTTGGTATAAAACAGAGCCCTGACCGAAGTCAGGGCTCTGTTTTATACCAAAGGACGAGCTGTAAAATGATATGTTATGACTGAAAGCGATTTATGGTTCTCGTGAAAAGCTGTGCGAGCTCAGGCGGGCGAACAATTCCGAGCGGTTGTTGATACCCAGCTTTTTATAAAGATTTTTGATGTGAAAATTGGCGGTGTGGACGCTGATCTTCAACTCATCTGCAATCTGCTTAGTATCCTTCCCGTGTAAAAGCAATGCGGCAACCTCCTTTTCGCGGGGCGTAAGTTTCAGATTTTCCAGCACATCCGACTCCTCCACCTTCCGCACAGCCTCAGTCATGTCAACAGCGTGAAAATCGTCCGACCATTCCGCATAAAAAAGATACTTCGAGTAGGCAGGGGACAACAGGATAAATACGACAAATACAGCGCCGGAGATCAGTGTGGCCGCAAGGGGCAGAAGCTCGGGCGAGTAAGCGGAAATAGCGCCCGGAATCACATAGGAAATCACGCTCACCGGCAGAATGGTCACAAGGCACAGCTTGAAGATGCGAAAGTTCCCATGCTTTTTAAAAACACAGCCGAGAAGGTAGTAGGCCGCGATATATCCCATCTGTTCAAAGCCGTGGATATAGCGGGCAAAGCTCCGCAAGGCTGTGCCTTCCGGCATAAAATAAAGGCCGTAGGTGCAGATCATGGCAATAAAAAACAGGTTGCACATGGTCCAGACGCTGCGCCTGGTGATAAGCTGCAGCGCCACCGCAAGGCAGACGGCGAGAATGCCTATGGCTCCGTTCGCGGCCATAGCGGCCGACGACGAGGCCCCCGGTAAATAGGTATAAAATATCTCAACAAAGTAGTGGGCGACAAAGAAATACAAGGTCAGCTTAAGGGCCGGATTTAGACTTGCTTTCGGCCTGTTCTCCGCAGCTGAAAAATCCTCCGCTTTATAAAAAGACAGACAAACGCAGGTACCAAGAATAAGCGCCGCCAAATACGTTTTGTCAAAAACGCCCGCTAATAAAGAGAGCCCCGAAATGAGCTGGTTGAGCGCAAAGAATAATGAGATGGCCGCGGCGCCCAACAGGCGCTCCGTATTGTTGAGCGTAAATGTATAGGCAAAGGCCGCGCAGGCCGCGCAGCCTCCCAAGCCGAACATGAAGAATATGGCCGTCAGCAGGCTTAGCGGGCTTTCGGGAAGCAGAAGCCATACGATAAAAGCGGCGGCGGTGATCAAGGCGGACACCTTTGAAACCAGCGTCATATTTTTTGTACTTGTAAACGCGAACAAAGCCCCGGCTCCCACGCAGTAAGCGCTTCCCATAAGCGTCATGGCGTCCAGGCTGAAAAGCTGTATTGAGTCGCTGAACAACACCCCCTGCATATTCGCAAAAACAGGCGCCAGAGGAAAGATCAGCATATATTTCAAGTGGCTCACGCGCACATTGCGAACGTTGATATTATCTTTAGAGCGGAGCAGTGCAAGAAAGGAAGCCGCGAAGCCTCTTTTCATGTCCTGTTTCGCTTTTGCCATGTCGTCACCTCCTTGACCCGTTTCCATGCGTCCCCTTTTTTTGCCGGGCATCGGGGGGCTTTTCAGCGGTTTTTGGAACAAGCCATAAATTGCCCTTTTTCAAAGCTCCGTCTATACGCCCCTCGACACAGTACATCGTAACCCTTCTGCCGCTGACACCCCATTTTTCACCGGCCTCTTTTACCGTTAGATAATTTATCATGGCATCACCCGATCTTTTTTTACATTATACCGTATGGCTTTATAGACTTCAAGAACTTGAAGGATAAGACGATAAAAAACTATGCGCTACCGGGTATCTTTTATTGTTCTGCAAGTGACATGAAGGTTAATGGCTAAAGCATTCAATGTGAAAGAAAATGCAAAGCCTGCGATTATCCTACACCAGATGTCATTGAAGTCTATAGCCTATTTTTCGATTGTTAAGGTGACCATATCAACCATGCTGGGAGAATAGAGTTTTGATATTGCTCTGAATCCTTGAAGCTAATAACTGCTGACATCACGCCATCTTTAATCGTTATTGCAATTTGAACCGCGTCGGGATGACCAGCCTTATCGATATAAGAATGCTCCTCTAAAATCTCTTGCTCCACAGCGGTTTGGCTTATATCAAACCGCTTTCTCTTTTCCTCGAATGTGCTGCGGGTGATTGGCTTTGGCTTCCCTCTCCCATAGGTTTTTCTCGCCATGAACTGCTCATTTGTTAACGCAGTTATGCTGCCCTTAAATTGATACTGTGTCAAATTGTTCAAACGGATGCCGAGGTTCTTTCCCATCTGCAGATGTACAAGGACATCATTCCCGCAGATATATTCTGTTGTGGTTAAGGAAGCATCGTGTTTTATATTCGGGTCATGGTAAATATCTATGTCAACTCGGTAAGTGGCAACAACCGTCATAAGCACTCTCTTTCTTCATCAAAGTCCATTTTGGAATTCGTCACAGACGAATATAGGCACTTTCGATTATACCGAACTATTTAATATTCGTCAATGACGAATACACTAACTTTCGTCTGCTACCTATAATGAATGGTGGACGGAGGTGAAGCGTTTGACAGAGGTTCAGATAAAGGAAATGGCCGCACGCATTAAGGCTCGCCGTGAAGCACTGGGGTTTACGCAGGAAAGCTTTTGCGAAGCGATAGACTTATCGGCAAGCTCCTATACAAAAATTGAAAACGCATTTCAAAAGCCGGCGCTTGATACCTTGATTAGAATTGCCAAGCGTCTTGATTTATCGTTAGACTATATTGTGTTCGGGTCTAAGGAACATAAACCGAGAGAGGTTCGTGACACGGATATTCTAAATTCGATACTGGAGTCCGTTGACAGCGATGCGTTGCAGAGCGTTAGCACACTCCTTGGGAAAATGGCGAAAATCAAGGGAAAATAAGCTGCTGTGTCTTAAATGCCCCAATTTAGACTGACATCTTGGTATGTCCTAAAGTTGATGGTTACAGGCTTGCTTGCAAGCAAGGCAGGCCAGCGCGCGCTGCGCACTTGGCCTGCTTTGCTTGCTGGGAGCTTTCGCCCCCAGACCCCCATTGATCGCCCCGCGTTGCGGAGCGGCTGCGCACCCCTTTCGGGGCGCTAATAGAGTCACTGTCACCTATGTTGAGCGTCAGTTTCGCGCTTCTGGGCGCGGGAATCGGTTCCCAAAAACCTGTCCACATTGGATTTTGCGACAAGGAGTTCTTTCATATCCGAGCGCGCCTGAGCGTATTCCAGGCGGGCTTTTTTCTTTTCCTCCACCAGCGACGCATACTCGGCCCGCAGGCTTTTGATGGCGGGAATCTTCGTCATCCCCAGTTCGTCAAAGGCTTTCTTCGCTGCCTGATGAAGTAGGATGTCCGCCTCATGCTCGGCCTTGAATTTCTTGCTGTACCCGGCTTTTCGGTAGTCAATATAGGTCTGCCGGGTCTTGCTGTAATCAACAATATGCTTCTGCAGGGCGGCGTTGGCGGTCAGCTTCGCCTCCAAATCTTTCATCAGCTCCGAGCTGGAGTTGAATCGTGCGGTGGCCACCGCGGATTTTTCGGCGAGGACATCGTAGCGGTCAAGCCCCTGTTCTTGAAGATAAATGAGCGTCCGTGCCATCGCTTTGAGGTTGTGAACCTTTGCCCAGCGTTCAAAGCCAGGCCCCTTGCCGGACTGAATCTTTTCCTGAATGTCGATGAGCAGGCTGACCGATTGCACCGGCGCCTTGGGGATACCGCCACGGCGAACCGGCGCGATCCTGCGCCCGGCGATGCGCTCACGGATGGCTGCCTCGGTGTAGTCGGCGCCGAGGGTTTTCTCCCGGCATCGGGTGAACTTTTCCTGATCCGAAGTGCGAAAAGAGAGGTGCTTGCCTCGTTTGATCTCATAGCCCGCCGCCTGCATTTCCATGAGGAACGCTTCAAAATCGGCGGGGCGCTTTTCCAGCACGACGTCGATGGCCTGACGAAGCCGCTCCTGAAAAGAGAGCGGACGGTCGCCGCCCATCGCGTCCAGCCATTTGCCGTAATGCCCTCGGCTGGGCTTGGGGTTTTCAATGATGGATACCCCATGCTCCAGACAAATCCTATCGCTGACACGGCGCAGGGCGAAGGCCGAACCGATGAAGTTTCGGAATTTGCGCCGATAATCCAGATCGGTGGAATTGAAAATAATGTGGTTATGAACATGCGCTCTATCAATGTGCGTGCAGACAATAAAGGAGTGCCGCCCCTTTGTGAAGGCCAGCGCCAGCTCCTGTCCGATGCGGTTTGCCTCTTCGGGCGTCACCTCGTCAGGCAGAAAGGCTTGACGGGTATGGTAGGCGATAATATTCTGTTCGCCCTGATCACGCCCGGTGAGTTGTGCGTACTGCCGTTTGGAAAGCGCGAACTCCGCGTCGGCGGTTTTGGCATCGCACATAAAAGAGGAAATAAGTTCACCATTTCTTGTTTTTTCCGGGTTGGCGACATAGTCAATGACATCCTCGATCGTCCTGCCGCTCCCGGCATGGATGGGCATGAGCCTTGTAGCGGCGATAGGCGTCACCTCCTTTTTGTCCGCATGGGTTGCCCGGCATGGTATAATATATTTGCACATAGCAAAAGCTGATGGGATGAATCAAGCAGTCTGAAAGGAGCAGCCGGAGCATGGAAAACAGAACCTATTTAGCCATCGACCTCAAGTCTTTTTATGCTTCGACTGAATGCATCGAGCGCGGGCTTGATCCGATGAAAACGAACCTCGTTGTAGCTGACGAGAGCCGCACGGAAAAGACCATCTGCCTTGCGGTATCGCCGCCACTGAAACGCTATGGCATCCCCGGCCGGGCAAGGCTGTTCGAGGTGGTGCAAAAGGTCAAAGAAGCAAACGCCCAGCGGCAGAGAAGTGCGCCGGGGCATCGCTTCACCGGCGCGTCCCATGACGATCCCGAACTCAAAGCATCACCAGAGCTGGCGATTGATTACATCATAGCCCCTCCGCGCATGGCGCTCTATGTGGAATACAGCACGCGCATTTACGAAACCTATTTGAAATATGTCGCGCCTGAAGATATCCATGTTTACTCCATAGACGAGGTGTTCATGGATGTGACACACTACCTGAACACCTATGGGCTCACCGCCCGGCAGCTCGCCATGAAGATCATTCTTGATGTACTTGATACGACCGGCATTACGGCCACCGCGGGCATAGGCACCAATCTATACCTCTGCAAAATTGCGATGGATATCGGTGCCAAGCACATTCAGCCGGATAAAAACGGCGTGCGAATTGCCGAGCTGGATGAGATGAGCTATCGCAAATCCTTGTGGAGCCACCGTCCGCTCACCGACTTCTGGCGGGTGGGGCGGGGCTACGCTAAAAAGCTGGAGGAACATGGCCTCTACACGATGGGCGACATCGCCAGATGCTCCATCGGAGGGCCTGCGGATCACCACAACGAAACCCTGCTTTACAAGCTGTTCGGAGTCAATGCCGAGCTACTCATCGACCATGCGTGGGGATGGGAGCCTGTTACCATTGCCGATGTGAAAGCCTACAAACCCAGCACAAACAGTATAAGCTCTGGGCAGGTACTGCAATCTCCCTATCCCTGTAACAAGGCAAAGCTCATCGTCCGGGAGATGACCGATCTGCTGGCGCTGGACTTGGTGGACAAGGGGCTTGTGACCAACCAGCTTGTGCTGACGATAGGGTATGACATCGAAAACCTCACCGATCCGAAGCGACGGCAAGCCTACAGCGGCGAAATCACCACAGACCATTATGGACGCGCCATTCCCAAGCACGCCCACGGAACAACAAACCTCGGGCGGTATACTTCTTCAACAAAACTGATTCTGGATGCCGTTTCTGACCTGTGCGAGCGCATCATTGATGAAAAACTTCTGGTCAGACGGATCAATGTCACGGCGGCCCATGTCATAGAAGAAGCCGCCGCACCGAAGCCGGAACCCTACGAGCAGCTCGACCTATTTACCGATTATCATGCACTCCAGGCAAAGCAGGCCGAGGAAGAAGCGGCGCTTGCGAGGGAGAAGCAGAGGCAGAAGGCCATGCTCTCTATCAAAAAACGGTATGGCAAGAACGCAATTCTCAAAGGTATGAATCTCGAAGAAGGAGCGACCACCATAGAACGAAACCGCCAGATCGGAGGACATAAGGAATGAAAAACCTATATGAAGATATACTCCATCTGCCGCGTCCCGTTTCCTCCACCCGTCCGCAGATGCCCATCGCTGATCGGGCGGCTCAGTTTTCGCCGTTCGCGGCCCTCACCGGCCATGGTGCCGCCATCCGGGAAACGGCGCGGCTGATCGAGCGGCGGCGGGAAATCAGTGAGGATGAGCAAACTGCCCTGGGCGATAAGCTGACGATGCTTGCGGAGATAGCCTCCGATCATCCCGTGGTATCCGTCACCTATTTCCGGGTAGACGAAAAAAAGGACGGCGGCAGTTATGTTGCCGCCGCCGGTGCCGTCAAAAAAATTGACGAATATGAGCGTGTAATCATGTTGATGGATGGGACGAGGATTCCCATCGGAGATATTTCGGAAATTAAAAGCGAACTGTTTGAGAAAATGGATTAAGGGCGCATCGTTAACACGTCTCTGCGCAAAGGCCATGTCGTTTCTACTCCAAAGAGGAATCGGAGACATCAATGACGTGCAGCTCCAGATTTTTTGAGGCGGCCATGCGCATTGTCTGCGCCGTGCCGCTTCGCTCCCGACCGTCGAATACCGCAATCACCCGCTGGCTGTTTTCTACCAAATAGCGGTTTCTCGCAAAAAAGCAATCGGGGCTGTACTCCTGCGCAATAAGCTTCATGCCACTGCACTGTGCGAGCACTTGTTTAAACAGCGGGTTCTTGCTCTTCAGTCTGTTCTTATAAGGGATGACGGCCTCCAGAAAAAGATCGGAATGCGTCTCCTTCTTTTCCGCCACGATAGCCCCAAACTCCAAATCAGAACCATCCGCCATGCCGCAGAGGAACATAGTGAACCCATCCTCAATGGCCTGCTCCACCTCTTTCCGGAGCTGTTCCCGTACATAGTCAATCTTTCCCTTGGAGATATCTCTGTGGCCGGTAATGCATACGCTTTTCATGTCGCTCACCTCATAGTAATATTGGAGCAATATCAAATGTCTGCCGGCATCGATCCGCGGCCCATTGTGAGAGCATGATGTTTTGAGTATTGCTCCTGACATTCAGTTTACACATGCCGCGCATTGATTGCAAACATTTTCGTTTGCATTTCGTGTTCTTATATTCATCTTCTGGAGCAAATATAATTGTAACCAGAGGTGAATACAATGGATGAAAAGTTTGTGGTCACACCCAAGACCGAACGGTCTGTGACGATGACCATTCGCATCGATACCGAATACAATCAAAAGCTAGAAGAAATCGCGCTAAAAAGCGGGCGCTCCCGCAACGAGCTGATCAATATGGCGATTAAGTTTGCCTTTGATCATATCGAGTTTATCGACAGCAGCTCGCAAAAGAAATAACCCGCAAAGGGGAAGGCGACATAACCGATTCTGATGCAATCGATTATGCCGCTTTTTTTGTCATGCTCAAATAGATTTGATTGCAAAGTTCAGGTCTTCCAGCCGGTCAATAAGCCACTCCGCCAGCTTGGGAATCCCATAGGGGCTGACCACGAAAGTGATGATGGCTGTGGTCAACGCTCCGCCCGGCTCTTTCAGCAGAATCAGTGTCAGCAGCGCCAACGTGAGCAGCAGAGTGGAGATGACGCCCAGCACCGCGCCGGAAAAACCGCAGACGAACCGACCGGCACCCACCACGATGGACAAGGCCAGCGTGATGGGAAACAGAATAATCTTAAACAGAATCCGCATGGCAAAGCCTCCTCTCTAATCGTCAGAGGACATGCCGTCCTCCGGCTTTTTCGGCTCCAGAACCCGGATGTCCGGCTCCGGCGAGGAAATATACATTTCCTCGGTATCCTGTTGCGCCTTTTGCAAAATCGCTATTGCCTCGGTCTGTGAACGAAATAACCGCTTATACATCGCCGCGTAATCCGGCATGGTTTATCCCTCCCCGCTCTTAGCGTTGGTTGATGTTACCTTGCTTCGGGAGGAATTGCAAGAGGATGCCACACGTTATTTCGAACTAATTTCAGAGCCTGTTTTGTTGCTTCTGCTTGACCCGGTTTCGTGAGAAACGTATAATAACACTTGCGCCATATATCACAATAACATAGGAAGATTTGGAATGAGCGAAAACAGTAAACCGGCCACCATGCTGGAAGAATACGAGCCGGAGCAGGCCGCCAAGCTCAGATGGACGGAAGCGGTTGACGGCCCGATTTGCGAGCTGTTCAGCGCGCTCAAGCTGGAAAAACTGTCCGCCGAGGACGGCAACGGAAACAAGGTAAAGCTGAGCGTGACCAAAGATAATGAAATCAAAATTGAGCTGTCGTCCGTAACCATTCGGTGACACAAAGCGCCCGCGTGCTTTCGATGAAGCAGCGGGCGCTTTTGCATCTTTCCGTGCTACCCGATTTTAGACAGGGCCGTGAGGATGCCCCCGGCACGCTCCCAGACATCATCCAGCCGGACGCGCAAATCCTCAATGTCGGCGGTGTAGATGCTCCCCGTCTCGTTGGCTTTTTTAGCGTACTGATTTAGGTTGTTGGAGCAGTAGCGCAGAAGGGACACCAGTTCCCGCACCTCGGTGAGATCAAGGCTGATGAAGTATCCGTCAATGCCCACCTTGCGAAAGTAGGCTCCCGAACTGGTGATGCCCATCGCCGCCATGCGTTCCCGGATGAGGGCGGCCTCCTCCTCAGTGGCGGCAAAGTGAAACCGGACTGAACGCTTGCGGGCGGCTTGCCTGCGGCTCATCGCTCGGCCTCATTTTTAGATTTATTGGTTTTCCCGGTGTCCTTTTTCGGGCGGGGAGCATCCGTTGCCTCCCTGATCTGATCCCGCACCGAGGGCTTTTCGTTGTGTGGGGATTTCGGAAGTACCGCGGGGGTACCTCCGAACATATCCACCAGGAACCGCTTGCCGCCAAGCTGAATGGCTGCGGTGAACGCCTCGTTAAAATCGGCGTGTTGCTTTTCGGCTTTGGGCATGAATAACGCCTCGCCGATGTGCGGAATCGCGCCTTCGTAGGCGCCGACCTCCAGGCGGCCATCCTTGTGAATGCGCATATATCCGCCCTCCTCGCCGCCGATGTAGTAAAAAGCGCCGCGGCCGTTCAGACGGAAGATGGCGTCCTCCGTCCAGTGAAAGCGGCTGTTCTCGGTAATATCCTGCCAGAGCGCAAATTCGTCTTTTGTCATAGCGGCTCCCTTCTCACCGCGGTCTTTGGCTTCCTTGATCTGCTCCAGCACCGAGGGCTTTTCTCCGGCAAGCGACTCCGGCGCAAGCTCACGGATTTCCTCATGGGTCTGCCCATCGGTCAAATCCGCTTTGGGAACCGCCGTGTTGTTGCGCAGACCGTCAATCATATTATAATTTTGCTCGGCGCTCATCTCCGCGGCGGCCAGAGGGTTTGAGATTTCCCTGCATGATTCATCCCTCATGTGGACAAGGGTGCGGGCGGCATAATAATTCTCCGCCGCTTTTTCAGAATCGCAGTAGCGGCCCCAATAGAAATCCCGCGCGCCGTTTTCAACGGTAAACTGCCAGCAGACAAAGGGATCGGGGGCGCCCGGATTGTGGCCGATGGCAAAGCCACGCTGATTGTCGAACCAAACGGAGCGGGTGATCTCGTAGCCATGCACGACATGACCGGCCTCCGGTGCGCCGGGCAGGGCGAACCGCTCCGCCCCCAGCTCCTGATACAGCTTGCGGAAGTGCGTGGCAAAGCCGTCGATCAAGATGGCGTGAGAATCCAGGATGGCGTCCCCGAACGCATGGTCGGGCAAATCAAAGGCAGAGGCCCACTCCTTATTGTCGCGGGAAAAGCGGCTCCGCGAAGCTGATCCGTGGGCTCGTACCTTGCGCCCAGCGCCTCCATGCGCTCGGCAAACTCGCAGATGTGGTAATCGTTGTCCCCAATGCGAACATGCGCCTCGTCAATGTGATGACAGGAGCGCGTCAGCGTACCCCTGCCATCGCCGGGCGGGTAGGCAATCGTGATGCTTGCGCCATCGGGAATCTGGAACAGCTCCCTGTAATCGCTGTCGATAAAGCGGATCGTCCCTGCTGCGCCGGGATATTCTGAGCGATCTCTCATCCTCGACGGACTATTGCTACAGCCACCCGCAGGCAAAATTGTCGGATCGGGACGGCTACGATTACGGTTTCAAGCTGGAAACCGAAACCCGGCAGTATTTTGTCCGCTGCACCACGCTTCGCCATGAGTATTTCTATGTTTACGCCTTGTCCCGCCACAGGGCGAATCTGCAATCACGCCCCGAACAGAAAAAGCCTTTCTTGCTTTCGGTCACCGCCGAACCGCACCGGGGGCAGGCCCCGACCGATAGAGCGGCAGAACGGGCGAACCGCATACTGTGCGCCTGATCCGGTGCGGTGTGAGCGGATACAAGGCCGCGGGTCATGTCAGCAATGCCCTCCATAAACTTGGAGTCCGCAAGCTCCCCGCGCTCAATCCTCGCCAGCATATGCTCCCACTCGGCGGTGAGCTGGGGAGATTTGATGATGTCGGGCAGCGCGGCAATGAGGTTCACACCCTTTTCCGTGGGGAAAAGCTGTTTGCTTTTGCGCGCCACAAAGCCGGATTTCACCAGCTTCTCAATGATGTCGGCGCGGGTGGCGGGCGTGCCGAGTCCTTTGCGCTCGGCGTCTTCGGGAGCGTCGTCGGAACCGGCTGACTCCATTGCGGACAGCAGGGTGTCCTCGGTAAAGTGCTTCGGCGGCGAGCTGAAGCCCTCCCGCACGTATGCGACGACGGAAGAAAAGACCTGGCCCTCGGAAAGCTCCGGTAAGGATGTCCCGTCCGCGTCATCCTCCTGCGGTTTCTCTTTGAGCGAGGCCCGAAATACCCGCTCCACGGCTTTCCAGCCCTCCCGCAAAACCGTCCTGCCCTTGGCGGTGAACAGATGTCCGGCGCACTCCACCGTGACCACCGTCTCGGCGTGGCTATGCTTTTCTCCCACGGCGCAGAGCAGGCGAACCGCCAGCAGATGCAGGATGTTCCGCTCCCCGGCGGGAAGCCCGTCCAGATTTGTCTTTGCCATTGTGGGCGTGGGGATGATGGCGTGGTGGTCGCTCACCTTGCCGTTATTGATGACTTGCCCCACGCCAATCGGCAGGGGCAACCCGGCGGGCAGAAATTCCAGCTTCCCGGCGACAGCGGAAACCAGGGCGGGCAGACCCGGCACCATGTCCTCGGTCAGAAAGCGGGAATCGGTACGCGGATAGGTGCAGAGTTTCTTCTCATACAGGCTTTGGGTATAGTCCAGCGTCTGCTGGGCGGTGTATCCGAACAGCCGGTTCGCCTCCCGCTGGAGCGTGGTGAGGTCATAGAGCTTCGGAGGCGCGGTGTTCTTATCCTGCCGCTTGATTTTCCGAACAGCGGCGTCTTTCCCATTACATACAGAGCGGATGGCATCGGCAGCGGCGCGATCCTCCATCTTTTCGCCCGAAGCGGTGAAGCCGGCAAGGTCGAGGACCGACGTGTAGAACGGCGTTTTTACAAAGGCGGCGATGGCGGCCTCCCGCTCCACCAGCAGGGCAAGCGTGGGAGTCTGCACCCGGCCTACATTCAAGGTCACGCCGCACAAGCACGAAAAAAGCCGCGTGGCATTGATTCCAACCAGCCAATCGGCTTGGGAGCGGCAAAGAGCCGCCCGGTACAGGCTGTCATAGTCCGCGCCGGGCCGCAGCTTCTCGAAGCCATCGCGAATAGCAGAGTCCTCCATTGAAGAAATCTAAAGCCTCTGCACAGGTTTTGTGCATTTACAAAAGTCGTATACCAGCCGAAAGATCAGTTCGCCCTCCCGACCGGCGTCGGTTGCACATATCACGATATCCACAGACTTGTCGTTCAGCAGGCGGCGCAGGATATCAAGCTGCTTTTTCTTGCCCTGCGCGGCGGCGTACCGCCAACGTTCCGGCAGAATGGGCAAGTCCTCAAGCCGCCACTTGGCAAACCGCTCATCATAAGCGGCGGCCTGCGCCAGCTCCACCAGATGACCGACACACCAGCTCACAATCCAGCCGTTGCCGCGGATGCAGCCGTCCCCGCGCTCCCTCGCGCCGAGTACAGCGGCGATGACCTGCGCAACTGAGGGTTTTTCGGCAATAACCAGGCGGCAGCTCATATTCCCGCCTCCCTCCGCAGAATGTCCGCCGCATCCAGCCGCTCCCACGGCAAGTCGAGGTCGGCCCGCCCGAAATGACCATAAGCGGCGGTCTGCCGGTAAATGGGGCGGCGAAGCCCCAGCCGGTCAATGATGGCCGAGGGGCGCAGGTCGAAGTGCTTCTGAACGAGGGCGAGAATCTCCGCATCGGGCAGCTTGCCGGTGCCAAAGGCGTCTACGGCGACGGATACCGGCTGCGCCACGCCGATGGCGTAGGCAAGCTGAACCTCCAGTCGTTTTGCAATCTCCGCCGCAACGAGATTCTTGGCGATGTGGCGGGCGGCATAGGTGGCGCTCCTGTCCACTTTGGTCGGGTCTTTGCCGGAAAACGCTCCGCCGCCATGCCGGGCGAAACCGCCGTAGGTATCCACAATGATTTTGCGGCCGGTCAGCCCCGAATCGCCATGAGGCCCGCCCACCACAAACCGACCGGTGGGATTGACAAAGTATTTTGTGCGTTCGTCCAGCAGATGGGCGGGAACAGCCGCCTCGACCACATGGCGCAGGATATCCCTGCGGATGACCTCCTGACCGATCTCCGGCGCATGCTGCGCCGAGATGACAATGGTGTCCACCCGCACAGGCGCACCGTCACGGTATTCCACCGTCACCTGAGATTTGCCGTCCGGCCCAAGATAGGGCAGCAGACCGCTCCCGCGCACTTCCGAAAGGCGCCGGGTCAGCCTGTGGGCGAGGTGGATGGGCATGGGCATGAAATCCTCGGTTTCATCGGTTGCATAGCCGAACATCATGCCCTGATCGCCCGCGCCATTGCTGAAGGAACCCCCGGCTTTGGCCTCCAGGGAAGCATCCACGCCCAGGGCAATGTCCGGGGACTGGCTGTTCAAAGATAGCAGCACAGCGATAGAATCCGCGTCAAATCCCCACCTTGCATCGGTGTACCCGATGCGGCGAACCGTTTCCCGCACGATGGTCTGGACATCCACGGTGCAGGAAGTGGTGATCTCGCCCATGACGAACACAACGCCGGTGGCGGCTGCAACCTCGCAGGCCACCCGCGCCGCGGGGTCTTTGGCGAGGATGGCATCAAGAACAGCGTCGGAAATTTGGTCGCAGAGCTTGTCGGGATGCCCCTCGGTGACTGATTCCGAAGTAAATAAAAAGTCTTTCATGGCGTATTTCTCCTTTTCACAGATCAATAGAGGAAATGGGCGGCGCGGAGCCAAAGCCCCGCACCGCCCATCGTCCTAACCGTTATGCTCCGCGCTGTCCTTTCCGACGCTCACTCCAGAGGGCAATGCCGCAGGCCCCGGCGAGGGCAAACAGCAGCCCTGCCAGCGCATAATCCAGCGTGGGAAACGCCTCGCCGGTTTTGGGAATGGAGATGCCCGGCGTGCCGGTGGGCGGGTTCGGCTTGGACGGCTGCACCGGCTGGCTTCCATCCTCCTTTATGTTGGTGACCTCCACTTTCACAACCGCGCCGGCCTTAATGCGAAACAGGATTCTGGCGCTTTCCAGCTTATAGCCTGCAGGAGCTGTTTTCTCAATTAGATAATAGTCCCCAGCGGGGAGAGAAAGCGCAGCGGTACCGTCCGCACCGCTGGTGATTTCCCCGGCCTTTTTATTGTCGGCAAGGCTGAATACCTCAAATATCGCGCCGGGCAGGGGCTGGCCGCTGCCAGCGGCCTTTTTCACCAGCTTCACCGTGCCGGTGTCGGGCGCTTCGGGCGTTTCCGACTCCAGCAATTTATTGCTGAGAGTGATCTCCTTTGTTTCCCCGGTTTTAATCTTGAAATCCACCTTATCCGTCGACAGCGCATACCCTGCCGGGGCTTTCAGCTCCCGCAGGAAATATCCGCCCGCCTCAAGCTCCAGCACGGCCTCGCCGTAGCGGTCGGTGGTGATCTCGTCCAGCTTCTCGCGGGTGGCGGCGTCGTAGACACTGAACACCGCGCCGGACAGGAGCTTGCCATCCTCGGACTTCTTGATGATTAAAAGCGACCCGGCTGTGGACGCCTCCTGTTTGTTGGTAACGGTGATTTCTTTGGTCTCCTCCGATTTGATGCGAAAGGCGATGCGCCCGCTGTCCAGCTTAAAGCCTGTAGGCGCCTCCAGCTCCCGCAGATAATATTCGCCCGCCGCCAGCTCCAACGTAGCCTCGCCATAGTGGTCGGTGGTGATTTTGCCCATGCGCTTATCGTCCGAGGTGCGATATATGCCGAATACAGCACCTTTCAGAAGCGTTCCCGTTTTTTTCGCTTTCTTAATCACCAGTAGCTTGCCGGGCTTGCTTTCGGGTTCAGGCGGTGCGGGTTTTTCCACAGCCTTGTTAATGAGAGTGATCTCGGTTGTTTCGCCCTCCTTTACGGGGACGGCGGTCTTTTCCGTGGAAAGAACATATCCCGAGGGTGCGGTCTGTTCGAGCAAATAGTAACCCTGCTCCAGCGCCGGCAGAGCCGCGCTCACGGCGGTACCGTCGCTGCCGGTGGCAAGCTCGCCAACCTTTTCGCCGGTGTCCGTGCGATAGAGGCCAAAGACCGCGCCGGGCAGAAGCTTGCCGTCCTCGGACTTTTTGATAAGCCTGACCTTGCCGCCTTGGGGCTGGGGTACGGGTTCCTTTTCATTCTGAACCGCAACCTCCACAGCCGCGCCATGCTCGGTCAGGGCGAAAGCGACAGCTCCCTCCGGCAGAATATAGCCTTCGGCTGCCGCTGTTTCCACAAGATAGTATCGGCCAAGAGGAAGCTCCGCCTGTGCGGAACCGTCCGCGCCCGTGCGCAGTTCGCTCACTTTTTCATCGTTCGCGCTGCGGTAGATGTCAAAGGCGACACCGGCGAGAGGCGCGCCGTTTTCCCCGGTTTTCAGCACCTTCACGATGCCAAAGCTGCGCTCATTGGGAACGGTGATTTCCACATGGCACTTTTTTGTCCCAATGGAAAAGGGGAAGGTCTCATCCGACAGGACAAATCCCTCGGCCGGAACCAGCTCCTTGATATAATAATCTCCTTTGGAGAGCTTCGCGTATGTGGCTGTACCGTCGTTTCCGATGGTCAGTTCCGCAATTTTTTGTCCCGTCCTGGTATATAAGTCAAAAATGGTTCCCGCCAGCGGCGAGGTGTCGGAGTTTTCAGCCGCCAACCCTCGCTGGGCCATATCGGCGGCATCTACCTTGATGACGGTGACGCTCCCTGTGGGGGAAGGCCCGTGACCGGATGTGGTGATTTCACAGCTCTCGCCGTCCTGCTCGTGTAAAAGGTCGGTGTTTGTCCCGCTGTCGGAGCAGCCGAGGGGCGGCGCGGGCTCGGCAGCAAAAGCTGTGAGCGGTGTCATCAGGCCGAACACCGCGCAGAAATCAAGCAGCATAGTCAAGATGCGTTTCATTGTGATTCCTCCGTTTCGATTTGAATTTGATCCACAAGCCTCGCCCGGACAAGCAGCCGGTGGGTCGCCTTGCGGATGGGGGTGCAGGTGTAGAGGGTGAGCAGGCGCTCGCCCTCCGGCTGGGTAAAGGCGGCTTGGTCTCCGGATTCGATGACCAGCGTCTCGAACACTTCGTAGATGAAGGCCGCGCCGCTTTTGTCCTCATAGCGGATGAGATCGCCCTCGGACACCTCGCCCAGCCGATTGAAGAAATGGCCGTAGGTGTAGCTGCGGTGCCCGGCGATCACGGCGTTGCCTTCGCCGCCCAGGGGCGCGGTTTGCGGCACATGGCCCACCGCCACCTTGAGCTGGGTCTCGGAAACGCCGTCCGTCACCGGCAGTACCGCGTCGATGCGGTCGATGGTCAGGACACCCGTGCCGGTTACCTCAAGGGCGGCGGGCGCGGGTTCTTCCTGCAGCGGCTCGGCTTGTGCTGTGAGAACCGCCTCGCCCATATCATAGAAACTCGTATCCCCGTCGGGAAAGGACTCCTCCATCACAAACACGCCGTTGCCGGATGAAATGCTATCCAGAAGCTCGGCCTGCCGGTCAAGCATCCGCTGTTTTTGCAGCATGGGCGAGATGAGCAGCCACGCGCCCGCGCAAAAAGCCCCCGCCATCAAAATGGCGAGGGCCGCGACCTTGCTTCTTTTTGCCGTCACTCTTTGTCCTCCGGGCCGGTTAGGTCATCCTCTTCCGGGTAGAGATAATCCTCCTCATCGTCGGAGATGTAGTAATCCTCAAACTCGGTTTCGTCTTCATCGAACTCGTCCGGCTCCTGCGCCTGCTGTTTGGGCTTCAAAATCTTGAAATAATAGCCCGCGCCGCCGGCCGCCGCTGCCGCCAGCAGGATGAAGATGAGTGCGCCGCCGTTGCCTTTTTCGGCTGGCTGCTCCGGCTCGGGTTCAGGAGCGGGAGTCGGCTCAGGCTCCGGCTGAGGCGTAGGCGCCGGCGTGGGAACGGCGCTCTCGCCGGATGTGCCGCTCTTCTTTTGGGCAAGCGCCGCCAAATCCTCCTCGGTCACGGCGTTCAGGAAATAGACATTCTCGGTTTCCCTTTGGCGGTCGATGATGAGATAAAAGATGTTCTCGTCCGGGGTAGTGATGGTAAAGAACTCCTTGCCGTCGCCATCGGTGGCGTTATCCACCGTAGTCGCAGAACCGGCGGGGGTAAAGGGCTTTGACTCCGGTACCGCCGATTCGGCGGGCTGGGGTGCAGGAGTGGGCGCGGGCGTTTGCTCGGCCGGGGATGCGGGCTTCACATAGTAGGGGTTTTTAATCTGGATCTCCTGTGACTTGTTGCCGGCGAAATCGATGGCGTAGACGGTCACCGTTTCGCCTGTCCCGGCGTAATCCCGCAGGATGACGTCCAGCGCGCCGTCCACACGGTAGTTGATACGCTGACCGCCGATGAATACCGCCTCCACGCCGGATTCGGCGTCGCTGGCCTCGATGTGAAGCACGTCCTCGTTAACCTTGGCGGTCAGCGTGGGTGGCGTAGTGTCGGCGGGCGCGTCCGCATGGGCCGTGACGGGCAAAGCAAAGGCGCTCACGCAGAGCATGAGCGCCAAGAGCAGCATGATGGGTTTACGCTTCATGTTCAGAAACCTCCTGTCTTTCCTGATATGTGGGCTTAATGGGTGTGCGGCTGTTTTGTGCCTTGAACGCGCGGATGAAATCGGCCAAATCCTGCGGCGCGACGTCTACCGAGCGGAACAGGCCCACAATCTCGGTGTTTTCCATGTCGATCCGCTGGGCTTCCAGCTCCCGAAGCCGCGCCTGCAGCTCGGTGATTCTGGTCTTGGTTTTCTCAATCTCGCTGATGGTTTTTTGGATTTTCGGGTTCATCGTGACCTCCTTAATTGATTCTGCCTTATCAGGCAAAAATAGTTATCAGGAAAAAAGAGAGCAAAGCCGCTGGTTAGGGCAGCGGACGCTCTCTCATTCCTGATAATTTCAACAGCTATTTCAGTCCGGCGAGCAATTTCAGCATTTCATCATCATCGACTTTGTAACGGTCGGCGTTGATATGCTCTTTGAGCGGACTGTCGTGTGGTACAGATTTTTCGATTGCTTTTCGCTTTAATTCAGTGTCGGCATGAGCGTAGACGAGTGTAGTTTCCAGATTTGCGTGGCCCAGCCATTGCGATACAAGCGTTAGATCAACGCCATTTTGGTACATACTCATCGCGCAAGAATGGCGAAACAGGTGTGGATGCACATTTTCCGGCACTTCGGGGCATACAAGCCGCGCCGTTGCGCCATATTCGTGAACAAAATGCCTCGCCGTATCTTCCGACATGCGTTTTCGTCTACCACCTCTTTCTGTAAAAAATAAGTATTGGTCAGAATAAATGCCCTCATCGGGATGGAACGCTTTGAGGTATTCTCTCAAATGAGCGGTGACAGTTTCCCGTAAAGGTACATTGCGTGTTTTCGCCCCCTTTCCATGAAGCGTAACTCTTGGGGCGTTGCCAAACTGTATGTCCCGCAAGCGAACATCAAGCAGTTCTTGGATTCTTGCGCCCGTTTTGTAGAGGAATAACATCAGAAACATATCCCGAAGTCCCTTTTGCCTTGAAGTATCAGGCTGCGCAAGGATAGCCGTTACCGCTGCCTCGCTCATATGTTCCACCAGTTTCTTAGGTTCCTTGGCCGTATCGACTTTCTTGATTTCCTCCATGTGTGCGACGGTTGTGACATCCGAATCGGCGGCGTAATTGTAAAATGCCCGGATGCACTGGAGCCTGTGATTGCGTGTGGAAATGCTGCACCCACGTTCTGTTTCAAGGTAATCAAGAAACTCGGACAGCGTTTTTCGGTCAATCATCTCAAAAGTAATCTTGTTAAGCGGAATTTCCCTCTTTTCTTTCACAAAATCCAGAAGCAATTCCAGCGATTTCTGGTAAGCGCGGATGGTGTTTGGACTGTACTTCCTCTCGTTGGGCAGATATATTTTGAAAAAATCATGCACCAACGAGAACAGCGGGCTTAGGCCACAGGTATAGAGTAAGCGCCAGAGTACCGATACTGTTTCCCGCAGGAATGGGTCGTGTGCGCTTTCAAGTGTATCGGCAGTCTTTAACAATGCCGCCAGTTCTTCGTCCGTCAAAATATATGGAGAGTACGCTTGCTTCTTTGGAATTGTGTTCGTAGGCAGAATATACGCGCCGTTCCCCAAATACTTTGCAAACACTCGGATGGCGGCGGCTTTGTTTTGCAAACCGCCGCGCCCTCGTGCAATCTCATCTGAAATCCAGCCACGTACCGCCTCTCGGCTAAGATGTTCCAGTTCCGGGTGGTTCTCCAGACAATACCTGTCAAAAAGTCGCAAGTTTCCGGCATGGTGCATGGAGCGCCCCATTGCCGCGCGAAACTCCAGATAATCTTCTACTAGCGGAGCCAGTTTGCTCGAATACGTTTTAATCACCGTGCACCGCCTTTTTTCGCTTAGGCATGATGCCGGTAAAATCAAGCGCACACTCTTTCAGATGTTTGGTATCAAGCGAAATATACTGCTTTGTTGAATCAATATCCGAATGGCCCAGCACTTGCGCCACTGTTGTTACAACTGTCCCCGATATGACCATATTGCTTCCGAGTGCGCGGCGCAGTCCATGAAATGAGCATTTTGGCAGTCCAACCCTTTCCCGGTAACTGTTGAATTGGCCATATAAAATAGGGTGGCTGATTGCTCGGATCGGGGCGTTGGCCCGCAGAAACACGTTCTCTAATTCACTTTTCGGCCTGCCGTTCAAAATGTAGTCCTGAACCGCCATGCCCACATCGGTAGTCAGCGGCAGGGCAAGTGATTCCTCTGTTTTTGATTGAGTAATCCTGATTTCTCCGTTGCGCCAATCAATATCTTTGAATTTTAGTCCCGTGATGTCAATGGCGCGAAGGCCGGTCACTGCCGCAAGCAGAATCATGGCGTAATCACGTTTGCCCTCGAATGTATCACGGTCTATTACATTCAGAACAGCGGCTATCTCGGCATGAGGCACAGGGCGCTTAATCTTTTTCGCTATCGGTACGGAGAATGACAGGAGCCTTTCGTATGTCCCTACACCAATGCCAACATCGTACAGATAGACGCACAGTTTCTTCAAGGCTCTTTTCATGGTGTCTAAGCTACCACCGACCATGCGGGTGGAGCAATCAATGAGATATTTTCGGACTACCGATTCATCAACCTTACTCAAATCATCGTGGCCTTCCGAATGCAACCATCCAAAGTATGCTTTTGCAAAAGGCCATACGCTGCGCCGCGCCTTCTCACTCCAACCATCATATAGCAAAATGTCTGCAAGAAGCTGCTCGTAATAGTCCGGCAATTTGGGAACAAGCCGATGCGCAAAATTCACCTCACCTGTATCGTGCAGTTCGGTGAGATATGTTGCTGTTTTCGTTAAAAACCTGTAGTAGATGCGATTGATTTCTCCATTCTCGTAGCGCCTTTCGGATTCGCCGACAAATTGAGCAACAATATCCGCGTTGTAGGTGCTTTTTCCCTGCTGCTCATGCTGTCCGGCAATTTTGAACCAAATCCATTCCTTTTCACCGATGCTTCGCTCGGTGTAGCCATGCTGTCTAAAAGTATCTACAGCATGTGCCGCTAATTCTTGAATGCTTACGGCATTCATACAATCCACCGCCTTTAGTGATAGTCAGGGATTACCCTGCTCTACCATTATGGTGGTTTTAACATAGATAGGAAGAACATTCACCCGATCTTATCAGGAATGAGAGAGCGTCCGCTGCCCTAACCAGCGGCTTTGCTCTCTTTTTTCCTGATAACTATTTTTGCCTGATAAGGCAGATTATCGGGTCAACCCGATAATCTGCCGAAGCTGTAGAAATGCTCCGTCCAATACCTTGTGTCAATGCTGGCGTACTGCACCGGCTTACCCGCGTGGATCATCTGCCCGTTGCCGATGTAGATGCCCACATGGGTGACCGTGTTGTGGGTGCTGTAGGTTCCTTTGAAGAAAATCAAATCCCCCGGCTGCGCGTTTTCGCGGGAAACAGGGGTGGATGCGTTATACAGCCCCTGCGCGTTGGTGGCGATATTGCGAACGCCCGACTTGGAGAGCGACCAGCACACAAAGCCGGAGCAATCGAACTTGTCAGGCCCCTTCGCCCCGAACACATAGGGCTTGCCGAGGTGCTTCTGCGCCTCCTCCATGAGCGCGGCATAGCTGCCGCTCCCCATCGGCGCGCCGGGATATGCGGGGAAATCCACGCCGCCGGGCGAACCGGGCGGGATGCGTCCCGAACCGTCGTCGCCGGTCTCGGAAAAGAACAGCGGGTTCAGATACTGATTTTTGTAGATGACCTCGAAATGAAGATGCGGCCCCGTTGAGTTGCCGGTGCTGCCCACTTTGGCGATGACATCGCCTTTTTTAATCTCCTGCCCGGCTGAAACGAGAAGCTGGGAGCAGTGAGCGTACTTGGTGACAAGCCCCTTGCCATCGTCCAGCACTGCGACAAGGCCATAACCGCCGCTGTCCCCGGAGAAGGTGACCCTGCCGTCATGGGCGGCGAGGATTTCCGTGCCAGCGGGCATGCCGGTATCGATGCCCTTGTGGTAGTCCTTTTCCCCGCTGATAGGATGGACCCGCCAGCCGTAGTAGCTGGTGACATAGGGCAGCCAGTTTCCGGCAAAGGGATTCAGCGCATACTGCCGGTTGCCCCTGGTGGACATGAGGACGCCGAAATGCTCCTGCTGCTCTCTGTCCATGCGGGAGGAAATGAGATCGGAGAAGGAGCGGGAGGTCAGGCTGATGTTGAGAATATGCCACTCGTAGGGAACCTCCACCTCGTAGGTGTCGGTATAGGTGTTGCCCTCCGCGTCCGTCCATGTGTCGGTGCGGGTTTCGGTGCGGTAACGGATTTCCACTTCCTCCACAAAGGATAGGGTGTACTGCTCCTCGAAGATGGCGCGAAGCTCCGCCTGTATGCCCGCAAAGGTGAAGTCCTGATATTTGGCGGTCAGGAAGGCCATCAGCTCATAGGGATCGTGGGAAATATCGTCCACATTGTAGCGGTATTCGTCAAAGCCAGGGTGGTCACGCTCGGCATTGTCGATCTGGATCTGCAAATCCGCCTCCCACTCGGTGTAAAACAGCTCGGCGTCGTCAATGTCCCGATCCTCGGCCACATAGCTCCCCGCCGTTACCGAGGACAGCACGCCCAGGGCCATATTGGAGCAGGAGCCGAACATGCTCATGATCAGGAACACCAACAGGAGAAGGAGCAGGGCGATCCCCACTCCCACCGGATGACGGCGAACGAAGCCGACCACCGCCTGTGTGAGCTTGGCGGCGTTTTCTCCGGCCTTTTTGGCGGCCTTTGCGCCGCGCTTTGCCTCCCGCGCCGCTTTTGCGTACTGCCGCTTAATCTTCTGCTTTTGCAAGAATCGGGAAAGGGTACTGCTTTGAAGCTGAGGGTTGTCATGCAGGGCCCCTCGGTAGGCATGGTTTACGGCGTGCTTCTGCGTGCGCCGTTCCCGCTTCGCCACGCGGCGGTAGGGCGCGGTCTTGTGCAGGCGATAGGCACGGCGGGCAAGGCCCTCGGCCATCAGTTCACCCTTGTGACCGGCCTCAACGCCCACATTTTCCTGTTCCACCTGATGGATTTTCGTATGGGCATATCCGATGGCGGCGTTCGCCCCCGCCTTAACCGGGCGCAGGGGCAGAGGCCCTTTGAGATGCGCACGCTGGGACTTGACCTCCTGCTCAAAGCGGAGCCGGCGTTTCATTTTGCCCCGCTCGGCATCAAAGGACTTTTCCAGCCGAGGCTTTTTTCGGGTGGGCAATTTTTTCTTTGCCGCCGCCAGCTTCTCCGCCGAATGCTCCGCTTTCAGGCGAGATTGTTCCAGCCGCTTGTCCGTCTTCCCGGCAGACCCTGCCCCCGCGTCCTTCGGCGGCGGGAGTTCTTCCTTGCCGAACTGAAGCCGTGAGGATTTGGCGGGTTTTGTATCGGAGGTGCTGTCCGAAGGAGAATCGGGGGTGGATGCATCTTGATTGTCAGTGCCTCTGACAGTCTCTGCTGGTTGCTTCTCCATGAATTTTCGCGCATACCCTGTGCCGCGCTGATTTGGTTTTGTGCCTGCGGGAGTAGCCGGAGCGGATGCGTCAAACAGCAGCCGGCCGGGGCGCTCCATTGCAGGAGGTGCATCTGATATCTCACCCCCTGCCGGGGTGGTCAGCTCATCGCGGGGCAAGCCGCCGGATTTTCGTCCGGCCGGGGGAACGGAAAGCGCAACCTGAAACGGCGGGACATCCGAGATGGGAGAGATATCCGCATCCCGCGCGGGCAAATCCATCCCGCCCTGTGCATCCGTTTGAAATTGCCTCTGGTAACGCGAACCGTGCTGGCGGGAGGATCGGGCTTGCTCACCGTCCCTCTGTGAAATAACAGGCTCCGCAGGCATGGCTTTGGCGTCGGCATCAAGGGTATGGGATGCCTCCTATGTGGTGTGTGCCGTATCTCTGCCACGGAAATCGGCGTCCATCTGGCGTGTATCCTGCAAATCCGCCGTCCGCGGCTGTTTCGTGCGGGGAATCGCTTCCTCCCGTGTGTAAGCCTGTGGTCTGCGCTGAGAGCGGCCGCCGCGCTCGGAATCAGGGGCAGGCCCTATACCGGCCGCGCCCTCCGTGAGCCGGTCCCGCAGCTTAAAATCCTGCCTCCGCTGACTGATCCGGCTCTCTTCGCCGGTGGCGGCGTTGCGCTCCACCAAGCCGTCGCGGGTCATTTTATGGGTCTTTTTATCTCTGCCTTTGAATCGTTCATCATGTGACAATCGCTATTTCACCTCCTCCGAAAAGACAGGGCGGCAACCGCCGCCCTGGCCCAAATATATTCACGCCGCCACCTCCGAGGGGCGGGTCGTGAGTAACGAATACAGCTCGGTATCCTTGGGGAAACGATCCACAAAGGGGATGATGACATTCCCGTAGAACAGCAGCCCTTCTCCCGGTCCACTGTGCGTGACATACGAAAGCTGGTGGTTGGAAATGCCGAGCTGCTTGGCTAAAATCTGCCGGTCGCCCGCCGCCTGATTGAGCATATACACGAAATCCGAGTTTTCAAAGATGTTTTCCACCTCTTTAGAGGTGAGGAAATCCTTGACATTCTGAGTCAAACCGCTGGGAATCCCGCCCCATTTACGGAAGCGTTTCCAAATTTCCACCGTGTAGGCCGCGGTCTGCTCTTCTTTGAGCAACAAGTGCATCTCATCGATGTAGAACCATGTGGTTTTGTGGGCGGCGCGGTTGACGGTGACGCGGTTCCAGACGGAGTCCTGCAAAATCAGCATGGCGATCTTTTTAAGCCCCTTGCCCAGTTCCTTCAGGTCGTAGCACACCAGGCGGTTTGTGATGTCCACATTGGTGCGGTGGTTGAAGATGTTGAGCGAACCCGTCACATAAATCTCCAGGGCGGTGGCAATGCGCTGGGCTTCCGCTTCGGACTGCGCCCGGAGAAGATTGTACAGGTCTTCCAGTATGGGCATCCGCTCCTGCGCGGGGTTGGCGAGATAATCTCTATAGACAAGGCGGGTGCAGCGGTCGATGATGGTTTTTTCCACCGGCTGAAGCCCGTCTTTGCCACCGATGATCAGTTCGCACAGGCTCAGGATAAAGTCGCTTTTGAGGGTCAGAGGGTCTTCTTCATCGCTATAGTCGGGGTTGATATCCAGCGGATTGATATGGTACGGCGATACCGGCGAGAGCTTGATGACCTGGCCCCCAAGCCGCTCCACGATGGGAAAATACTCGCTTTCCGGGTCCGATATAATAATATCGTCGTCGGTGAGCAGGAACACATTCACGATCTCGCGCTTGGCTGCAAAGGATTTGCCTGATCCGGGCGTGCCTAAAAACAGGCCGTTGGGGTTTTTTAACAGCTTTCGATCCGCCATGATGAGGTTGCTGGAGAGGGCGTTCAGACCATAGTAGAGCGCCTCTCCGGTCTGGAACAGTTCACAGGTGGTAAACGGCACAAAGATGGCGGTGGAACTGGTAGTCAGGCCCCGCTGAATCTCAATCTGGTTGATCCCTAGCGGCAGAGAGGACATCAGCCCCTGCTCCTGCTGCCAATCCAATCGCTTCAAGGCGCAGTTGTATTTTTGTGCCACGCCCGCCGCCGCGAATATACTGTTTTCCATGCGCTGGCGCTTGGCGGCGGTGTTCATCACCAGCACGGTGACGAGAAACATCCGTTCGTTGCGGCTCTGCAAATCGGTCAGCAGATTCTTGGCCTCCTCGCCGTAAGTCACCAGATCGGGCGGCAGCACATCCATGTCATAGCCCGACCGCACTGCCTTCTTTTGCTCCTCAATTCGCATTTTGTCGAGGTCGGAGAGCTTATGTTTGATCGTTTTGATGGCTTCCGACTGGTCGATGGAGCGGATGTGCAGATTGACCGTCACGGCATCCTCAAGGTCGAGGAAGTCCGCCAGCATGCGGTCGGTCAGCTCCGGGGCAAGAATCTGCACAAAGCTGACCGCGCCGATGTGCCCGCCCATGCGGAAGGTGCGTCCATCCCGGAAATCGAGGCCGGAGGGAGCGACGGCGTCCTTTGTGCCGGCGCCGGTCCTGGCGATGTCCTTCCAATCGAAACGGAACTTTTCCTGACCGTCCGGGTGGAACTGGCCGTGCAGCACCTCCAGCCGTTCCAAGCCGGAGAGGGGGCGGGCGGCTACGCCCAGCACCTTGAAGTTTGCGAGAATGTCCGCCTCAATCCGCTCCAATCGTGACTTGGCGGTCTTCAGGCTGTCGGCCTCGATGCCGAAGGTCACATATTTGGATTTCACCAAACCGTTGTTGCCCTTGGCAAGCTGATTTTTCAGCATGCCGGCATACTCCCTGCGGATGGAATCAAAAGCATCATCCCGGTCGGGGATGTCGATGGATTGCTGAAACTCTCGGATGTTGGCGCGGCGGTTGATGAAGGTGAGCTGTACGCTGATGGAACTATCAAAGTAATTGAGCCAGTCGCAGTAGTTTTCAAATATCTGCGTCTTGTCCTCATTCTGGGCGAGCTGGTAGTTGATATCCTGAAATTGCACCGTTTTGGTGAACAGGCGGTCATTGACCCGGCAGATGCCGTCGCGGTACATTTCCCGGTAGGGGATGCTCTGCTGAACGGTCTGCGGCGCTTTGCCGCCGAGCAGCTTATGCACCACGCCGCCCGATTTGGGCACGATCGGCTTGGATTTACCCGGCATGGCGCGCAGCTCCGCCTTATTGCGGGCGGCGCTTTTCGCGGCGGCTGACAGTCGTTTTTCCTGCTGTGCCTGCTGTTTGGTTTTGGTGGACAATGGCGGTTCCCTCCTTTTCGAGATAGCGGTATAGGTTTTCAGTTTTGTAGGGGCGCACGCCCGGCCAGAGCTTCGCCCTCAAAAAATTGCGGGCAACTTTTTCGGCGGGCTGGCCGTCTTTCTCGTACATGGCAAAAAAGAAAAACGGCAGCATCAGCCCGATCATCAGAAAGACCGCGGCATCGGTGCCGATGGCGGTGCGGCTGAACAGATAGGTCGGGATGCCTACGGCTCCCGCGATGGAGAAACAGATAAGCTGGCGCTTCGTGAGGTTCAGCGCCACCTTGGTCTTGACCTTCGTCAAATCCTTGGGTACGGGTACGAATGGCATCAGGCAGCCTCCTTTCCGGGCGGCAGAGCCAACTGCCGCGCCATGCTTTGTAAAATGTACGCCACGCAGGGAACGGCGACGGAGTTGCCCAGCATCTGGTAGCGTTTGGTATCGCTGATGGGTTTGCCCAGCTCGTCCAACGCCGTCCAGCCGTCGGGATAGCCCTGAAGCCGTTCGCATTCCGTGGGAGTCAGGCGGCGCACGATATAGCCGGTACGCACCGGGTTCTGATAATTAAGGGAATACCCCGGCTTATCCTTTGCCTGCAGGGTGCCGGAGAGATCGCCGATCTCCTTGTAATTGCGGCAATCCACCGCGGAGCAGATCAGATCGGTGGGACTTTTATACTGGCGGGCGGCTTGGGTGGACGCCAGCTCGTTTGCTTTGTACTCATCGCTACGCTGCATGCTGTACGCCTTGGCGATGCCGTGGACATCCGTCCCGGTGAGGGTGTAGGCAATTTCTTCGTTGATGCCGTCCCCACGCGGCCCATTCTGATCCTGCCGCCCGACCATATTGCCCTGCAGGCAGTAGGCGACGCACAAGTCCGTCTCGCTTGCCATGCCCGCCGGTCGTGATAATCCCGCGCCGGAAGCGCAGAGGGTGCCGCTCACCTCGGGATGAACGGCGCCGCCCACAGCATGACGGTCCGTGGCGGTTAACGTGGGGCTGATCTCTTTTTGTACGCCAAGCCCGTTGCCGCCATTATGGGGCTGGCGGCCGATGGCGGTCGCCGCGATGCCGTAGGCTTCGGTCATGACCAGCGGGGCATTTCGGGCGCTGGCGTTGGACGCGGTGGACAGGGTGTAGGCGGTATCGGCGGTGGACACCTCTCCCGCCTGATTTTGGTGGACAGCCTTGCAGATATAAGGCTTGTTGTTGCCGCTTGTGCCGGCCGCCTCGGTGAGGGTAGGACACAGATCGGCGCAAATCTCGGAGCTCGCCTGTGCGGTAGCCGCACAGATAACCGGCAGATTGCCGTGGGTTTCGCTGCGGAGCGTGGGCGCTGTATGCCCATTCGGTACTTTTCAGAAGTCACAGCCCATAAGGTGGACTGGCTTTGGTATCCGTACATTCCATTTGGCAAGATTTCAGTGATACAGGGCGATCCCGGCGACGGCAAGACGACGTTTATCCTGAACGTGGCTGCCTTGCTGTCCAAAGGACTGTCCATGCCTGGTCTGGACTCCGCTGGTTCCTCTGGCGGCGTCATATATCAAAGCGCGGAAGATGGCGCCGAGGATACGCTGAAGCCGCGGTTGGTGAGCGCGGGCGCCGACTGCGCTCGGATTGCGTTTATCGATGATTCCGAATGCGGATTGACGCTGAACGATGTCCGGATAGAGGACGCAATCAAAGAAACAAAAGCGCGTTTGTTGGTGCTTGACCCCTTGCAGGCATATTTAGGAGATGGCAATGAACTGAACCGTGCCGATGGCGTTCGTCCGATGCTCAAGCAGCTTGCGTCCGTTGCCGAGCGCACAGGATGCGCTATTGTTATGGTAGGACATATGAACAAGGCAAGCGGTTCGAAAAGCATCTATCGCGGGCTTGGCTCCATCGATATTACGGCCGTCGCCCGAAGCGTTCTACTGGTGGGCAGGATTAAAAACGACCCATCTGTGCGCGTGATGGCACAAGTCAAAAACAGCCTTGCCCCGGAGGGCAGGCCCATTGCGTTTGAAATTCACGAGGATTCCAGCGTACATTGGATTGGGGAATACGATATTACTGTGGACGAGCTATTAAATGGAGATAGCGACGCCTCATCCGACAGCGGCAAAATTCCGATGGTCATGGAGAAACTCACCGAACTACTCAGTGGAAAATCGGTTCCGTGTATGCGGGTTTATGAAGCTTTCCGCGAGATGGATGTGGGTAAGCGCACAGTGGACCGCGCAAAGAAATCCCTTGGCGTTCAATCCGTCAAGCGTGCTGACGGCTGGTATTGGAGGTTGTGAAGGAGGCCGTCATGGCAAATACGGCGCGAAAAAGAATCATTTCCGAGGTCGATCCAAAGTACAACAGCAAGGATTGGCGGCAGAAGAAGCTGCGCGTGGCCGCCTATGCGCGGGTATCGACCGACAGCAAGGATCAGGAGAACAGCCTGAAAAACCAGCGGGAATACTACGAAAAGTTCATCCCACAGCATCCGAATTGGGAATATATCGGCATATTTTTTGACGACGGAATCAGTGGAACCAGCGTTCGGAATCGAGCCGGCTTCCGCGAGATGATTGAAGCCTGTAAAGCCGGGCGCATCGATTTGATTGTCATAAAAGACGTATCCCGCTTTGCCCGCAATACAACGGACTGCCTGAACACGGTGCAGGAGCTTCTGACGCTGGACCCGCCTGTAGGCATCTACTTTGAAAACAACAATTTAAACACGCTGGAAGCGGGAAACAAAGTCATTCTGACGGTGCTTGCCATGTTTGCGGAGCTGGACAGCGAGCTGAAATCCGGGTCGGTGAAATTTGGGCTTCAGGTCATTTTTGACCGGGGCGACTATCTCTGCCCAACGCAAAATCTCTTGGGGTACCGGAAAGACGGCAAATACCGCATGGTGGTCGAGCCGCAGGGAGCAAGGACGGTTCGTCTCATCTATGACCTGTTTCTATCCGGGTACTCGAAAAAGGAAATCGCCGATATACTGACCGAACTCGCGCTTCCCACGGCAAAGGGCAACCTGGAATGGTCGACTGCCGCCGTTGCCGGGATTTACCGCAATGAACGCTACTGCGGCGATATCATCATGCAAAAAAGCTACACAGTCAGCTTTCTGACCCACCAGACCAGACGGAATGTCGGGCAGCGGCGGCTCTATTATGAGCCGGAGCATCACGAAGGGATCGTATCGCGAGAAGAACACGCGCGGGCGCTCCTGCTGTTAAAGGCAAACCACGCGTCCCCGTTCTTCAATCACGAATACGAAATCAGGATCATAAGGCGCGGCTTGCTGGCTGGATTCATTCCTATGAATCCGGCATTCGGCGGTTATGACGCGGGGCACTATCTTGGCGCACTGGTCATGGCGCGTATCCGTCAGGTGGATATCCGGGCGGAAGTCGCCTACATTATGGGCGCAAAGCGTGTGCGCCGGGAATTGTTTGGCGGCAAGGACACGGCGACTGTCACCGTCTCCCGCCAGGGGCTTTGCTTCAACGCAAGCTGTGCTTCCTTGCTGAAACACACGGATTATGCTGAAATTCTCTTCCATCCCGGTGAGAGGTTGCTGGCGGTGCGCGGGTGTACAAAACGAAATAAAAATGCCATAGGCTGGAGCAGCCGTTTGATTCCTGCAAAAGAACTGTCCCGCATACTGTTCGATCTCATGGGGTGGAAGGAAAACTGGAAGTATAAAAGCACGGCAAACTGCTTTTCAAAGAACGATGACCAGGTACTGCTCTTTGATCTCGGCTGCTGTGAATTCCATTTGCCGCCGGGCGAACAGGGTGGGCGTCCGGTCAGAGCGGTTCCTTCCGACTGGCTGGCAGGCTTCGGCGAAGCCCTGCCGGAATACATGATGCTATGCAGGCGTGCGCTGGCAAATGTATTAGATGATTGGAGCATCGGCGCTTCCGCCACCGCCGTGCCGGGCTTTGCAAGTGGGGTGAAAACGCTCACCCGTAAGGAAGCGGAAAGACGAATCGCGGAAATGGGGGGTATGAATGGATAGCGCCGAACAATTGGGGCTTGATCTCATGACCGAAACCGGCAAAAAAGGTCGGGGCGGCTTAAGCGATTATAGCGAGCTGAAAAAGGAGAGCGTGCAGCGGGTGCGCGGCGATTTTCTCTCCCCCATATTTAAGCCGAA
>LSQX01112932.1_pt1 | contig 33166 bp, 34 predicted proteins | sample 654561 | NCBI WGS metagenome assembly LSQX01 (sample SAMN04489861, study PRJNA283612) | anaerobic digester metagenome | isolation source: 4 biogas reactors fed with cattle manure at either 37C or 55C with and... | place: Denmark: Kongens Lyngby | collected 2014 | reverse complement strand
CCGCGACATCAAGCCGGGCAACCTGCTCATCACGCAGAACGGGCAGGTGAAGATCACGGACTTCGGCATCGCCAAGGCGGCCGCCGCCGTCCCGCTCACCCGCACCGGCATGGTGGTGGGCACCGCCCAGTACGTCTCCCCGGAGCAGGCGCAGGGACGCGAGGTCACCGCCGCCTCCGACGTGTACTCCCTCGGCGTGGTGGGCTACGAGATGCTCGCCGGCCGCCGCCCCTTCACCGGCGACTCCTCGGTGTCGGTGGCGCTGGCGCACATCAGCCAGGCCCCGCCGGCCCTGTCGACGAACGTCTCCGCCGAGACCCGCGAACTCATCGGCATCGCCCTGCGCAAGGACCCGGGGCAGCGCTTCGCCGACGGCAACGAGATGGCCCTGGCCGTCTCCGCCGTCCGCCTGGGCAAGCGTCCCCCGCAGCCGCAGTCCGCGGCACCGACGGAGGTCGCGCACGAGCCCTCCCCGACCGAGGCCACCCGGATGCTCGGCGCGGTGACGCACCCCACGACGATCCGTCCGGCGCAGACCACACCCCCCGTGCCGCCGGCCCGGCCCCTGCCCCCGGCGGCGCCGCAGCCCGCCCCCCGCCGCAGCGGCGGCGGTTTCGGCACCGGGCTGCTCCTCGCGCTGCTCATCGCGACGCTGCTCGGCGGCGGCATGTACCTCGCCTGGCAGGCCGGCCTCTTCGAGGGCGGCACCGCCGGGGACGATCCGAGCACCACCCCGACGACCACCCAGGAAGTCATCACCGAGTGGGTCACGCCCTCGCCGGAGCCGGAGCCCACTCCGACCCCGACCACGCAGGAAACCGTCACCGAGACGGTCACCCCCACCGAGGAGTCCCCCACCACCGAACCGGAGCCGACCCCGGAGCCGACCCCGCCCACGCAGCCGACCGCGCCACCCACGACACCGCCGCCGCCGGCGACCACCGCGCCCCCGGTGGACCCCGGTGACGGAATCCCCGGCGACCTCGCTCCACTTCTGGATACGCTGGGGAATCTGACCAACGGAGGTAACTGATGACGCTGCTCGGTGGCCGCTACCAGCTGGCCGAGGTGATCGGCACCGGTGGCATGTCCGAGGTGTTCGCCGCCGAGGACACGCTGCTGGGCCGGGGCGTCGCCGTGAAGCGGCTCCGCCTCGAGCTGGCCCGTGACGTCAACTTCCGGGAGCGTTTCCGCCGCGAGGCGCAGAACTCCGGCAAGCTCAACCACCCGGCGATCGTGGCGGTGTTCGACACGGGTGAGACCACCATCGACGGCGTGACCGTGCCGTACATCGTCATGGAGCGTGTCCACGGCCGGACGCTGCGGGACTTCGTCCGCGAGGAGGGGCAGCTGAGCCCGTCCCGCGCCGCGGAGCTGCTCATCCCCGTCGCGGAGGCGCTGCAGGCCAGCCACGACGCGGGCATCATCCACCGCGACGTCAAGCCGGCGAACATCATGATCACCAACACCGGCGAGGTGAAGGTGATGGACTTCGGCATCGCCCGCGCGCTCGACGACTCGACGTCCGCGATGACGCAGACCTCCGCCGTCATCGGCACGGCACAGTACCTCTCCCCGGAGCAGGCCCGCGGCAAGGCCGCCGACGCCCGTTCCGACGTCTACGCCCTCGGCTGCGTCCTCTACGAGACGGTCACCGGCCGTCCGCCCTTCGAGGGCGAGACGCCCTTCGCCGTCGCGTACCAGCATGTGCAGGAGGACCCGGAGGCACCGTCCTCGCTTATCGACACCCTCTCCCCCACCGCCGCCGTCAACGTCGACGCCGTGGTGCTCACCGCCATGGCCAAGCACCCGGCGGACCGCTACCAGACGGCCGCCGCCATGCGCGATGACCTGCGTAAACTGGCCCGCAACGCCGTCACCGACGCCGCCCGCCATTACATCGCCGAGGATCAGCCCCCCGCGGACGACTCCCCCACCACCGTGACGGCGCGGGTGCCGGAGGAGGGGGCGTCGAGAAGCAACCGTTGGATGGTGTGGCTCACCGCCGTGCTGGCCGTCCTGTCCCTGGGCCTCGGCGGCGTCTTCGTGTGGGACACGCTGCGCGGCCCCGAGGACAACGCCTCCCGCCAGCTGGTCTCCGTGCCGGACGTCACCGGCCTGCCGCGCCAGGACGCGACCGCCCGCCTCGAGGCACTCGAGCTGCGTGTCGACATCAACGAGGAACCCTCCCCCGACATCCCCCGCGGCACCGTCATCCGCACGAACCCGACCGCCGGCTCCCAGCTGCAGAAGGGCACGTCCGTGACCCTGACCGTCTCCAGCGGCCGCGAGATCACCGACGTCCCGGATGTCACCGACATGACCCCGCAGGAGGCCGCCGACGCCCTCGCCGAAGTCGACCTCCTCCTCGAGCAGCAGGTCAACGAGGACACCTCCGAGACCGTCACCGCCGGCCGCATCATGAGCCAGAGCCCGCCGGCCGGCGCGCAGATCTCCAAGGGCTCCCGCGTGACCATCACCGTCTCCACCGGCCCCGCCCTCGTCCGCATCCCCGCCCTGTCCGGCATGCAGGTCGAACAGGCCGAGGCGACGCTGAGCAGCCTCGGTTTCGTCCCGCAGGTCACCGTCGTCGACTCCGCCGAACCCGAGGGCCGCGTCCTCCGCGTGGACAACGAGGGCGCCCAGGCCCGCCGCGGCGACACCGTCATCCTGGAGGTGTCCAACGGCATGATCATCACCCTGCCCGACGTCACCCGTCTCAACGAGTCCCGGGCCCGCGAGGTCCTCCGCGACGCCGGCCACACCGGCGCCGTCCGCATCGGCGAACCCGTCTCCACCGGCGCCCTCGTGGACTCCAACCTCACCGCCGCGACCGTCCCCATCGGCGGCACCCAGATCCGCAAGGACGCCGAAATCACCCTGCGCCTCTGGAAGTTCGACGTCGGTGTCTTCCTCCCCGAGTCCCAGGCCGACCCCGCCGAGGCGCCCGGCGGTCCGCTCGACGGACTCCTCGGCCGCCGCTGACCCCCCGCTGCTACTCTTAGACCCACTGAACCGCCGGTACCCACACCTGAAAGGCCCGTGACAATGCCCAAGGCAAAGATCACCAAGAACACCATCCCCGCCACCACCTCCAGCGCCAACCGCACCCCGGTCAAGATCAACACCGGTGGTACCCCGGTCTGGTACAAGGCCATCATGTTCGGCTTCATGCTGGCGGGCCTGGCCTGGCTGATCGTCAACTACCTCGCCGGCCACCAGATCGGCTTCATGGTCGAGCTGGGCGCCTGGAACTACGGCATCGGTTTCGGACTGTTCGTCATCGGTCTCCTCATGACGATGGGCTGGCGTTAACGCCCCCTGCGTCTGCCTGGCGGGTCTGCGGCCCCGACTGCCCCTTGTGCGGCGGTCGGGGCTTTTTCATGCCCGCCGCCTTTCAGCAAGTTCGAGACGAGATGGTCGGGAGCACATGTCCTCTCGACCGTGCGGCCCCGTGGCGGACTCGTCTCGACGATGTGAGCTCGACGCTGTGAAACCTGCGAAACGACCACCCCGGGGACGGGCGTGACGGTTGTGGTTGTTGTGCACAGAACGGCCGGTTATCCCCAGTTGTCCACAGGGACCGCCGGGATTCCACCGGGTTATCCACCGGTGAACGGGAGGTGAATTCATCCACAGCAGTTATCCACACTGTGGATAGTTACACGGGTGTGATTACTCGAAAATCACACCATACACATCGATCCACAGGCCCGGGAGCACGCGATTCACCTGAAGATTCGAACATTTGCGCAGGTGGGGAAAACTGTCCACATAGTTATCCACAGGCTGGGGAGAACTTGTGTAACGAGAGATTCTTCACATTCTCCACAGATCTATCCCCAGCCTGTGGATAACTTTCGAATCACAAGTTACACAAGCCCCACGGCGACCACCGACGCCGTCAGCACCGCCAGGACCCCCGCCCAGCGGACCCGCACATCCGGGTGCACGAAGAAGAACAGCATGGCCCCACCCGTCAGCAGGCCACCCATGTGTCCCCACAGCGACACCGAGGGCGCCAGGAAGGTGTAGATGACGTTGACGCCGACGAACGCCAGCGGGGCGCGCAGATCCCCGCCACTGACGCGCGCCACGCCGACGAGCAGCATCATGAGTGCGAACAGCGCCCCGGAGGCGCCAGCGGTGGGTTGGGCCCAGTCCATCCACAGGACGGTCGCCGACGCGCCCACCGCCCCCGTGAGGAACGCCGCGGTGTAGAGGGCCGTGCCGGCGAATCGCTCGATCTCCCGGCCGATGAGCATGAGGAGGAACCCGTTGATGGCCACGTGGCCCAGGTCGATGTGGAGGAAGGCCGCCCCGAGGGCCCGCAGACGGTCGAGGCCCCCGGTGGAGACCTCCGGGCCGTAGAGGAGCCAGGCGTCGCCCAGGGAGGAGGCGGAGAGGTTGTTCATCAGTGACCGCGACTGCACGGCGGTGATGATGTACACCACGACGGCCAGGGCGGTGAAGAGCGTGGTGGCGGGGGCCTGCTCCCACCAACGGCGCAGGGTGAGCATGGTGAGGACTCCTGGAATGAGGAAGGCCCGCGGGCGTCGACAAGCGACGGCGCGGGCCGGGGTGGAGCAGAGACTTAGGCGATGGTGACGGACTCGATCATGACCGGGTCCACCGGGCGGTCCATGCGGTCGGTGGGGGTGGAGGCGATCGCGTCGACGACCTTCTGGGACTCCGCGTCGACGACCTCACCGAAGATGGTGTGGCGGTTGTTCAGGTGCGGGGTCGGGCCCACGGTGATGAAGAACTGGGAGCCGTTGGTGCCCGGGCCGGCGTTGGCCATGGCGAGCAGGTACGGACGATCGAAGCGGAGCTCCGGGTGGAACTCGTCGGCGAACATGTAGCCCGGGCCGCCACGGCCGGTGCCGGTCGGGTCGCCGCCCTGGATCATGAAGCCGTCGATGACGCGGTGGAACACGGCGCCGTCGTAGAACGGGCCGGACTTCTCGCCGGAGGCGTTCTCGGTGGAGTACTCCTTGGAACCGTCGGCCAGGCCGACGAAGTTGGCCACGGTGGCCGGTGCGTGGTTGCCGAAGAGCTCGATGACGATGTCACCACGGTTGGTGTGCAGCGTCGCGGTAGCGGTCTTGTTGGTCATGCGGGACAGTCTAGCGAAAAACCGTTCCCCGGAGGTCAGCGACAGCCTCCCGCCGGTGTCCCCGACGCCACTAGGCTGGTGCCATGACCCGCCATGATGACAACGCACGACCGGACCACCGCTACCGGAGGAAAATCCGGTTCTTCGCGGACTGGGGCGCCGACTCCCCGCTCTGGGAGAACGGCACGGACACCTATCTGATGGCACCACGGGACTACGGCCTGTCCGAGTCGCTGACGCAGCGGCTCTACGCATGGTGCGACCACTGGCGGTCCCACCACCACTGGGAGACAGGCTGGGATGACCCGGCGTCGGAGGAGAAGTCCCGGAGGGACGGGGACGCCCTCATCGAGGATCTCCGCCGGGAGGTGGCCGCCTTCGCGGAGGTCATCGACGACCGCTAGCCGCCCCCGGAATCACGAGGGGCCCGGCCCCACCGACGGTGGAACCGGGCCCGCAGGCATCATGCAGGTACTACAGGGACTCGACCACGAGGTCGCGGGCGAGGACCATGTTGCGCAGGGACTGCCTCGGTCTCCTCGTAACCGCGGGTCTTCAGGCCGCAGTCCGGGTTGACCCACAGGCGCTCGGTCGGCACGTTGACCAGGGCGGCCTTGATGAGCTCGGTGAGCTCGGCGACATCCGGGACACGCGGGGAGTGGATGTCCCAGATGCCCGGTCCGATCTCGGAGTGGAAGGACTCGTCGAGGTCGGCGAGCAGCTCCATGCGGGAGCGGGCGGCCTCGATGGAGGTGACGTCGGCGTCGAGGGCGGCGACGGCGTCGATGATCTGGCCGAACTCCGAGTAGCAGAGGTGGGTGTGGATCTGGGTGGTCGGCTTCGCGTCGAGGGAGACGAGGCGGAAGGAGCGGACGGCCCAGTCGAGGTACGCGGGGCGGTCCTCCTCGCGCAGCGGCAGCAGCTCGCGGAGGGCCGGCTCGTCGATCTGGATGATGTCGATGCCGGCGGCCTCGAGGTCGGCGACCTCGTCGGCCAGGGCGACGCCGATCTGGTCGGCGGAGACGGACTTCGGCACATCGTCGCGGGTGAAGGACCAGGCGAGGATGGTCACCGGGCCGGTGAGCATGCCCTTGACGTGCTTCTCGGACAGGGACTGGGCGTACTTGGCCCACTCGACGGTCATGGCCTTCGGGCGGGAGACATCGCCGACGACGATGGAGGGGCGGGTGCAGCGGGAGCCGTAGGACTGGACCCAGCCGTGCTCGGTGGTGACGAAGCCGTCGAGGAGCTCGGCGAAGTACTGGACCATGTCGTTGCGCTCGGGCTCGCCGTGGACGAGGACGTCGATGCCGAGGCGCTCCTGCAGCTCGATGACGGACTTGACCTCGTCCTTGAGGGCGTCGACGTACTGGTCGTCGGTGAGGGTGCCGGAGCGGTGGTCGGCGCGGGCCTTGCGGATCTCGGTGGTCTGCGGGAAGGAGCCGATCGTGGTGGTCGGCAGCTTCGGCAGGTTGAGCACCTTCTGTGCCTCGACGCGGCCCTCGAACTCCGGCTCGCGTGCGACCTGGCCGTCCGGCAGAGCGGCGACGCGGTCCTGGACAGCCTGGTTGTGGGTGCGTGCGGATTCGCGGCGGGTGCGCACGGCGCGGTCGGAGCGGGCGAAGGCGTCGGCGGCGGCGACGGTGCCACCCTCGAGGGCGGCGGCCAGGGCCTGGGCCTCGCCGATCTTCTCGTCGGCGAAGGAAAGCCAACCGGCGACGTCGACCGGGAGGTTCTTCTCCACGGAGACGGTGTGCGGCACGTGCTGCAGGGAGACGGAGGAGGTCACGGCGAGCTTCTCGACGCCGCCGTCCTTCAGCTCCTCGAGCACGGACAGGCGCTCACGCAGGTCGGCGGCCCAGATGTTGCGGCCGTCGATGACACCCGCGGCAAGCGTGATACCGGTGCCGGCGACAGCCTTGGCCACGCGTGCGACATAGCCCTCCTCGTTGTTCAGGGTGACCGGTGCGAGGTCGACGGCCAGGGCCTCCGGCTTCGCGCCGACCAGGGCGTCGAGGCCGGCGCGCAGGGCGCCGTACGGGGTGGTGATGAGGACCTGCGGGCGGTTCTCCTCACCCAGGATCTCGCCGTAGACGGTGGCGGCGTGGTCGGCCAGCTCCTGGTCGGAGGCGATGGTCAGGTCGGCGACCAGGGCGGGCTCGGCGAGCTGGATCCACTCGACGCCGGCCTCCTTGAGGGCGGCCAGGACCTGCTTGTAGGCGGCGGTCAGGTCGGCGAGGCGGGTCAGCGGGTTGAATCCCTCGCCAGCGTCCTCGGTGGCCTTGGACTTGGCCAGCAGGGTGACCGGGCCGACGAGGAACGGGCGGACGACGTGGCCGGCGTTCTTGGCCTCGGTGACGATGTCGAGGATGCGCTGCGGGCGCGGGGTGATGACGGTGTTCTCGGAGACCTCCGGGACAAGGTAGTGGTAGTTGGTGTCGAACCNNNTTGGTCATCTCGAGCGGGGAGCGCTGCGCGTTGCCGCGGGCCAGGGCGAAGTACTCGGTGAGGTCGATCTCTGCGGCGTCGCCACCGATGAGGCCGACGGTGACGGCGGTCTCCAGCACCTGGTCGTAGAGGGCGACGTCGGCGGGGATGGCGTAATCCTGGTCGAGGCCCAGGTCACGCAGGCGGGCGTAGTTCTCGACGCGGATGGAGTGCGCGGAGGAGACGAAGGTCTCCTCGTCGATGCGGCCGGCCCAGAAGGACTCGAGGGCCTTCTTGAGCTCGCGGTTGGCGCCGACGCGCGGGTAGCCCTCGATGGTGAAGGTGGGGAAAGCTGCAGACATGAAGAGGTGGACCTTTCGGAGAAGTTCAGGAGTTTATCGGTGATACGCGGACTGCGGGTGGGCCCTATCCCGGGGTGCGGGGGGCGATGCCGATGCGGTCGAGCAGTTCGGTGGTGGTGTCCGGCCGGTTGAACGTGTACACGTGCATCCCCCCGGCACCGGCGGCCAGGATGGTCTGCGCGAGCTCGGCCGTGAGGTCGAGGCCCGTCTGGTACTCGCTCTCCGGCCCGGCCGCCTCCAACTGGTTGAGCAACCGGTCGGGGACGGTGAGTCCGGAGAGCTGCCCCATTCGGCGCAGTCTCGCGACAGACGTCATCGGCATGATGCCGGGGATCAGCGGGATGCGTACCCCGGCGAGGCGGGCCCGTTCGGCGAAGCGGAGGTAGTCCTCGGCGTCGAAGAAGAGCTGGGTGATGGCGAAGTCGGCGCCGAGGCGCTGCTTCGTCAGCAGCACGTCGATGTCCTCGTCCATGTTGGCGGATTCCTCGTGGCCGCTGGGGTAGGCGGCGACGCCGATGGCGAGGCGGCCGGCGCCGAAGCGGGCCTCCTGGTCGTCCTCGATCGACTGGATGAGGTTGATGAGGTCGGTGGCGTGCGCCAGGTAGCCGGCGGGCATCTCGGTCTGGCCTTCGGCGAGGTCGCCGCGCAGGGCCAGCAGGCCGCGGACCCCGGAGTCCATGAGGCGGTTGATCCAGCCGATGAGCTCCTCGCGGGTGCCGGCGGTGCAGGCGAGGTGGGCCAGGGTCGGGATGCGGGTGGAGGAGGTGATCTTCTCGATGAACCGGGCCGTGCCCTCCAGCCAGCCGGAGTTCCGGGAGCTGGTCACGGAGATGTAGTCCGGGTTGTAGGACTCGAGGGTGTTCAGGAGGGCGTCGATGGTGGTTTCGTCGGCGTCGTGGCGCGGCGGCATGACCTCGAACGACAGCGAGGTGCGCTGCGGGACGCGGGCCTGGCGGTGTTCCTCGGGGTCGAAGGTGTCCAGCGGGGCGGAGGCGGAGAATCGACGCTTGGCGCTGTACTGCTGCGCGGCTGCGTTCATGTTTTTTCTCCTCCTTCTCGGCGGTGTCGGGGTCCCGTTGGGCAAGTGGCTGTGAATGTAGCAAGCCAAGGGTTTGCTCCGGGTATTTTTTCTAAAGGTAGGATTTAGAGTTATTGGCCTGACCTGCTGTAACCAGGGTACCGCACCATGAATATAATTCGGCCGGAACCGCCCGGAATCGCGCAAAAATGAACCAAGCTGTTCACTTTTGTTTTCCCAGGATCCGCGGACGATTTTTCCGGCACCGCACCCCGATTCCTGGCTACGCTGGAGGGCAGACGACCCTACTGCAAGGAGATGAACGTGAACCCCGCCACCATCAAGATGCTCATTGACGGTTTCTCCACCGTGCGTGACCGCGTCAAGGAGTACAACGAGAAGAAGGCCCGCGAGGCCTACGATCTACTGTCCGATCGCGTCGACATCGACGAGCTGCGTGCCCGCGGCGAGGAGCTTCTCGACGAAGGCCGCAAGGAGGCCGGCGTGGTCACCCAGGCCGCCCACGCGCGTCTCGACGACGCGAAGAAGCGCCTGGCCAAGGTCGCCGACAACACCCCGGCCCGCAAGCGTGCGAAGAAGGCCCGCAGCCGCCGCAACTGGAGCCTGGCCGGCCTGGCCGCGCTGCTGGTGGCCGCCATCGGCGGTGCCGTCTACTGGTTCACCCGCCAGCAGCAGGCCCCGGGTGATGTCCCGCCGCGCGTCGAGGACTTCTCCGATGAGGCACCCGAGACCGAGTCGAAGCTGGTGTACTCGACCACCACCCCGGGTTCCCCGGAGGAGGGTGCGACCGAGCGCGACGAGGAGCTGCTGGGCTCCCTCGACGAGCAGCTGGAGAAGCACCGCCTGGCCGCCGAGGATGAGGCCGGCGAGGTGGAGGTCACCGAGGAAGATCCCGTCAACGAGGAGACCGTCGACGACGTCACCGACCCGGATGCCGAGTCCGGCGACCAGAAGTAACTCACACGGCAAGCGCCCTCTCCCCCACCCGGGAGAGGGCGCTTCTTCGTGCCCTGCGTGTGACCGGTGGCACAGGTACGCTCGGCGTCATGCGTATGAACGTGCTGACCGTCAAGACCGTCGATGACCTGACCCTCTACTTCCGCGCCCAGTCCAAGGAGAAGGACGTCAACGGCCTGCCCGAGGTGGACAACGTCGAGCGCCTCCGCGCCGTGATGGAGTCCGAGGACCCGGACGCCGCCTTCGAGTGCGAGGACCTCCACGGCGACCTGCGCACCGTCCCCGCCGCCGAGATCTCGCAGTACGACGTCGAGATGATGGAGGACACCGCCATCCGCGGTCACTAAAATCCATGGGCTTCGAGTTCCACGATTTCGAGACGCTCGTCGAGATTCCGGGCGAGGGGCAGGTCCGCCTCATCCTCTCCGATGACCTCGATGCGGCTTATGCTCCCCTGTCACCGGAGATGACGGCGCGCATCGCTGACACTCTCGATGAGGCCCCGGGGTGGTTGGCGGTGGCGCGGGAGCGGATCCGGGAGGAGTTCCCGGACGGTGAGGCACCTGAACTGACCAGCGTGTGCGTGCTGTCCGAACCCCCGGAACCCTGGCGCTTCGGGGTGTCCTTCTGGGTGGCGGAGGATCGTGAGCACGGTCGGGGCCTGCAGTTCGCCGCCGCCGAGACCGGGGGTTACACCGTTGTGGGGTACGGGGGCGCCGAGGTGGCCTTCTACTGACCCCGGCACACCGCCTCGTGCTCGATGTGCCCGGGGTGTTCGAGCTGGATCGTCGAGTGCTCGATGTGCAGTTCTCGCAACGCCTCCTGCGCCGACCCGAGCACCCCGCACTCCCCCGCCGGCACGCACGCCTCATCGACGACGAGGTGGGCCGTGGCGAGCGGGGTCTGTCCGTCGGTGGACCAGACGTGCAGGTCGTGGACGGCGATCACGCCCGGTAGCCGGGTGAGTGCGCGTTCCACTTCCCGCGTATCGACGCCCCGCGGCGCCTTCTCCATGAGCACCCCCAGCGTCTGCCACAGCAGGCTGAGCGCCCGGGGCAGGACGAACGCGACGATGGCCACAGAGGCCACGGTGTCGGCGTGCGCCCAACCGGTGAACCGGATCACCAGGGCGGCGATGATCACTGCCACGGAGCCGAGCATGTCGGCGATGACGTGGAGGAACGCGCCGCGGATGTTGAGGTTGTCCTCACGGTGGCGGGAAAGCACCCACGCCGACGCCGCGTTGGCCACCAGGCCGACGACGGCGACCGCCAGCATGAGCGTGGTGTCGATGTCGTGGTGCCCGCCGAGGCGCCCGAGGGCCTGCACCAGGATCCACACCACCACGCCCGTCACCACCAGGGCGTTGAGCAGGGCGGCGAGGACCTCGACGCGGCGGTAGCCGAACGTCGCGCTTGCCGACGCCGCCTTCCGCCCCACCAGCGCGGCGAGGAGGGCGACGACGAGGCCCGCGGCGTCGGAAAGCATGTGCATCGCATCGGAGAGCAGCGCCAGCGAGCCGGACACGAGTCCGCCGATGAGTTCGGCGAGGAACACGGTGCCGGTGATGAGGGCCGCGATGCCGAGCGCGCGCAGGGGCGCGTCCCTGTGGTCATGATCGTGTGCCATGACCACAGGGTAGCTTATTGAAACGCTATTGAAAACGTCAGGCGCGTCCCTTGAGGATGAGGTTCCAGTACATGAACGGCAGTCCGTAACGCTTGAGCACCCACATGTCGAAACGCGGCTTCGTCGTGTCGATCACCGGGATCGACGGCGTCGGCTCCATCTTGTAGTTGAACTCCGCCAGCAGCACCGAACGCTGCGACGTGACCAGCGGACACGAGGCGTAGCCCTCGTACGTCGGGGACAGCGCGCGGCCCTCCATCGCGGCCAGCAGGTTCTTCACCAGCACCGGCGCCTGCTTACGGATCGCCGCACCCGTCTTCGAGTTCGGCGCACTCGAGGCGTCACCCAGCGAGAACACGTTCGGGTACTCCGTGTGCTGCAGCGTGTGCTTGTCCACCTTGACGTACCCCAGCGGGTTGTCCGGGTCGGCCAGCGGACTGTTCTTCACCCAGTCCGGCGCGGACTGCTTCGGCACCACGTGCATGATGTCGTAGTGGATGTCCTCCGACTCGCCGCTGGCGTTGTTCCGGATGGTCGCCGTCCGCGTCGCACCGTCCACCTCCGTGAGCTCGGAGTTGAAACGCACGTCGATGCCGTAGTCCGCGACGACCTTCTCCAGCTCGTCCGAGAACACCTTCACGCCGAACATGCCCGGGGACGGCAGCACGAGGATCACGTGGATGTCATCGAGCACGCCCTCCTTCCGCCAGTGGTCCGCCGCCAGGTAGGCGATCTTCTGCGGGGCGCCGCCACACTTGATCGGGTCGGTCGGCATGGTGAACACGGCCGTGCCCTGCTTCATGTGCTTGATCATCTGCCACGTCTTCGGCGCCAGGTCGAAGCGGTAGTTGCTGGACACATTCGGCGTTTTCAGCGCCTCCGGCAGCCCCGGGGTCTTGTCCCAGTCGAGCTGGATGCCCGGGCACACCACCAGATAGTCGTAGGACACCACGGTCCCGTCGGCAAGGTGCACCTCGTTCTTCCCCGGGTCCACGTTCTCCGCGGCGCCCTTGATCCACGCCACACCCTGCGGCATGACGCTGGCCTGCGGACGCACGGTGCTGTTGATGTCGCCCTGGCCGCCGCCGATCATGGTCCAGAGCGGCTGGTAGTAGTGCTTGTCGCTGGGCTCGATGACCGCGACGTCGTCCTGTCCCTTGTTGCGCAGTCGTGCTGCGACGCTGATGCCGGCGTTGCCGCCGCCGATGATGACGATCCGGTGGTGGATGGTCATGATGTCCTCCGTCAGTGCTGATCTCAGGTGGTTGATGAGTGACCGAAGAGATGAGTCGACTCGTTTTTTATTCACCTTAGCAGTGACGGCCATCGCAGGATTGGCAGTTTGTGATTCCAGTTACAGATTGCTTCTCGACGCCCCCGCCTCGTCCCCTGACACAACGTCGAGACCACATCGTCGAGACGACCCCGCCCCGGGCCCACCAAGGTCGAGACCACTCCCCTCTCGACCATGTCCTCTCGAACCTGCCCAGCCCGCCCCCGGACAACCCGCCGCGTGTACGGCAGGAGTTGTCCCGTAACTTTCCCGCACAGGACCCACCTGATGCCCTCTCGGCACCTCACGGATAAGAGCAGGACAGGACTGCTACCAGCCCAAACAAGAAAAACCGCAGGTCATGTGCGACCTGCGGTTTTCCACCTTGTGGAGCATAGGAGAATCGAACTCCTGACCTTCTGCTTGCAAAGCAGATGGAGTATCCACGCAGGTAGAGACGTTATCTGGTGAGCGTCCAGCTCATGAGACGACACTGTACACCCCTCGCGTGCCATATACGTGCCATAAGTCCTAAGGAGGACACACCACCATGAGCACCACCCCCGAGTTCATCGGCAAGGCCAACCCACACGAGAAAGGCACCCGCGATTGGATCGAGTGGGATGACGCATACTTCCGCGAGATGAAGGAGACCGGCGCGATCGTGGACCTTGCGAAGAAGATCATTGCCGTTGCAGAGAGCGAGACCGAAGAGGATGACCGCGTTCTAGTTGACGAAACGTTCCTCGCTTACGCGGACGTGGAAGACGGGCGCGTCTTCGCTATCCACTCCACCGAAGTCAACGACGGAGAAGACGTTCTAGTCCCCTTGTGGGATGAAGTCCTGGACCGTGAACTTGCTCTGTTCGAGGACCGGGAAGGGGAGAACCCGGGATACCTTGGTGGACGCGCCCGCGTGCGGATCTTCCAGTAGCACCACCAAAGAGTAAGCCCCCGCTCATGGCGGGGGCTTTTTTGACTCTTCAGACTAGTCAGATACCGGTGGCCGCAGCGGAGGACAGGAAGAACCCCAGAGACGAGAGCGGAATCATCGAGAGGGCAGGAAGGAAACCATTCACCGCAGCGCGGAAAGTGTCGGTGTACTGCTCAACCGAAGATCCAACAGCGTGTGCGTAGGCTTCAACATCCATCGCGTTAAAAAGTGCGTCGATAACCGGATTAAACATAAGATACTTCCTTACGGTCGCTACATGCGCTGGAGCGCAACCGCGTCACGTCCACGCGGCGGAGTCATTGTACATATACCAAGAGAAGGTTAATAAACAAGGACAAGCTGGTGACCGCCAGAGCGCTAAACAGCTCCCCCGCCTGTCGCCGGTACGACTACGGCGTGATCATCGGGTCAAGCCGGAACTAACGAAAGTTGCGCAGGTGCGTTCCATGATCACAGACACAGGACTGAATGCGGAGAGTACGAAACTCGCAAGGCCCATGAAGCCACCTCCCTGAAGGAAGAGCGCTGTCGCGAGCGCAATGAACATTGCCGAAACAACAACCAACAGTGCGTTAGCCCAACTCAGGACAGTGCCCACCTCACCCGAAGATCAACTTGAGCCTACCGGAGAAACAGCAAGACCCAGCGCGATTGGCGCGCCGGGCTGTGGTGAGTGGTTCTAGCTGTAGTTGTAGACCGTCTGGCGACTGACGCCGAAGTGCTCAGCGATCGAGGCAACCGACTTGCCTGCTTCCCGCATGGCCTTGAGTTCATCAGCCTGCGCAGGAGAGAGGGCCGCCTTACGGCCCTTGTACTTACCCTTGGCCTTGGCAATCGCGATCCCCTCCCGCTGGCGCTCAAGAATCATGGAGCGCTCAAACTCAGCCACGGCACCCAGCATCGAGAGCAGCAGCGTGTTCATCGGGGAATCTTCGCCGGTGAACTTCAGGTTTTCCTTGTGGAACTCCACCGCTACCCCCTTGGCTGTGAGCTCACGAACTACCCGGCGTAGATCTTCGAGATTGCGCGCCAGGCGGTCCATCGAGTGGACCACGATGGTGTCCCCGTCACGGACGTTATCGAGCAGCCGCTCAAGTTCCGGACGGTTGGCGTCCTTACCACTGGCCTTATCCGTGTACATGCGATCGACGGCTACACCGTCGAGCTGTCGCTCTGTGTTCTGATCGATGGTGCTGACTCGCTGGTATCCGAAGCGCATGACGTGTGTCCCTCTGATCTGTGGTTAGTGTCTAAATAGACTCTAAGACATTGATAGACACTTGTCCAACAAATGCCGAACCCACCCTATTTGGATACACTTTGGGGGGGTGCTGGAGTGTCCACCTAGGGTGTACCCCACCTGGACACCGGGAGCGAGAGGGTGTGTCCCCCAGGACGGGTAAGCCGGTACAGGGCAACAACCCGCAAGGACAGAGAGAGCACGTGGCGCGCTTCCCGGTGCGCCGGGTTGTGCGGTCGCGCCACGAATAGTGGATCCGCAACGAAACGTGGATCCAGCAGCTGGCACAGGTGCCGGCTACCGGCCTTCGTTGCGCGCCCTTCGCCAGGAGCCCGGACCAACCCCCAGGGGGTGTACCCCCACCCCGGCTCGCCACACCGGACGTGATTGCGGGTGCCGTCTCCGGTACGGGTTATAAGGTCGATAAGGTAACCTATTAAATGGTCTTCCGACCATTGGCCCACAGTGCTGGATACGATTGAAAATGTCTGTCAAGAAAAAGGGGTCCACCGGTGTCCATCGTTTCCGCGCCGATCGCGCGCTCAACCATCAAAGCGAACCTAGACGACTTCTCTCACGCGTGGCGCAAGAGAATCGACGGTTGGAAAGAAAGTGCTAAGGGGGCAACTGAGAAGTCAGCAGCCCAGCAGTTCTGGTCCGATCTGTTCCGCTGCTTCGGGATCATCCCGGAGCGTATCGACCTCTTCGAGCGTGACGCTGTTCGAGCATCCACCGGCCGGTCCGGCTGGATTGATCTGTTCTGGTCCGGTGTCGTCCTGGGAGAAGCCAAGTCCCTTGGCCGCAACCTTGATGTAGCCCACAAACAGGCTCTGGACTACCTCGCCGGTGGATCCATCGGCCAGCATGAGTGGCCGAAGTACGTGATCGTCTCCGACTTTGAAAACATCCGCCTGACCCGCCTTGGTGACGAAGGCTGGGTTGAGACGTTCACGATCGACGAAATCGGCAACTACCTAGACCAACTCAGGTTCCTGGCTGGCTACGAGACAATCACGAAGCAGGAAGAAGAGGAAGCATCGATTGAAGCTTCCCATCTTATGGCGAAGCTGTTCACCGCAATGGCCGGTGACGATGTAGACGAAGCCACCGGCGACGAAGCCCCCACGGATCCTGACGAAGAGGACGAAGCTACCCAGCGGTCCTCGATGTACCTGACACGCTTGCTCTTCCTCCTCTACGGCGACGATGCCGGCCTGTGGGAAGAAGACCTGTTCTACCGCTTCGTGCTCAACCACACCAACGCAGACAATCTGGGATCCCAGCTCAACTCCCTGTTCGAGATACTGAACACCCCGGAAAACCACCGGCGAAGGGTTCCAGACCACTTCGCCAAGTTCCCGTACGTCAACGGATCCATCTTCGCTGACTCCCTCCCCCAAGAGTTCTTCGACCACGACATGCGCGAAGCCCTCCTGGACGCGTGCCGCTTCCACTGGTCCCGTATCTCCCCGGCTGTGTTCGGATCCATGTTCCAGCTTGTGAAGTCCAAGGAGGCGCGCCGGGCAGACGGCGAGCACTACACGTCCGAAAAGAACATCCTGAAGACGATCGAGCCGCTGTTTCTGGACGAACTCAGGGACGAAGCCAGACGACTGATTCAGGCCAAGTCCACGCCGGTGAAGAAGCTCCGAGAGTTCCGGGACTCGCTGGCCGATATGGTCTTCTGCGACCCCGCCTGTGGCTGTGGCAACTTCCTTGTCGTCGCCTACCGCGAACTCCGAAAGATCGAGACAGACGTTATTGTTGCGATCCGCGAGCGCGAGGGACAGAGCGGAATGGCGCTGGACGTGTCCTGGGAACAGAAGCTAAGCATCGGACAGTTCCACGGGTTCGAGCTGAACTGGTGGCCGGCGAAGATCGCAGAGACAGCCATGTTCCTTGTGGATCACCAAGCCAACCGCGAGCTTGCAGACGCTATCGGTGCCGCTCCCGATCGGCTCCCGATCGAGATTACAGCCCACATCCACCACGGCAACGCCCTCAGAATGGACTGGTCTGGTCAACTTCCTGAAGTACCCAGGCAGACATTTGTGTTTGGCAATCCTCCGTTCATTGGCGCACGGCTAATGAGCGAAGAGCAGAAACAAGAACTAAACGCTGTCTGGGAAGGTGTGAAGGGAACTAACCAGCTGGATTATGTAACCGGCTGGCACGCACAAGCGATGCGGCTCTTTGAAAAGCGGGCCGGTTCATTCGCCTTTGTAACCACTAACTCCATCGTCCAAGGCGATCAAACAGCCCGCCTGTTCGGATCGATTTTTGGCCGAGGTTGGAGGATCCGCTTCGCTCATCGAACTTTCAAATGGGATTCGGAAGCGCCCGGTAAGGCTGCTGTCCACTGTGTGATCGTGGGCTTCGACCGCCACCAATCCACCCCACCCAAGTTGTGGGACTACCCCAGTCACAGAAGTGAAGGCTTCCGTGTTGACGTAAATCTGGGAATCAACGCCTATCTGGTGGACGGGCCTAATGTGCTGGTAGAGAGCCGTCGAACTCCACTGTCACCCGTGGTTGCTCCCGCAGTTTTTGGCAGTATGCCGAATGATGGAGGTCACTTAGTGCCGAAGGCCGGAACACCCCGGCCACTACATGACCCTATTGCCATGAAGTACGTCACTAGCTTCGTCGGAGCTCAAGAATTGATCCAGGGCCATGACCGATGGTGCTTTTGGTTTGCTCGCGATTCCTATATCCCTATGGACATTATAGATTCTCCGGTCCTGCAAACCCACGTGGAGGCGGTTAAGCAATTACGCAGTTCGAGCAAGAGAGAAGCAACTCAGAAATTAGCTCGAACGCCACACCTGTTTGGCGAAATACGGCAGCCCACCATTCCGTACGTCGCTATCCCCCGCCATGTAAGTGAATCCCGGCCCTATTGGACAGCCGCCCAAATGGGGCCAGGAACTATCTGTGGTGATTCCAACATGTGGGCAGAAGACCCTGAAGGCCTTCAGTTTGCACTGATTTCCAGTTCGATGTTCATTACTTGGCAGCGGACTGTGGGGGGACGAATCAAGTCAGACTTGCGCTTCGCCAACACACTCACGTGGAACACGTTTCCTGTTCCAGATTTCGAAATCACGACTCGACAGAAAATCATCGATGCTGGGCAAGGAATCGTGAAAGCACGCGAACTGTACCCAGAACGATCACTCGCAGACCACTACAACCCGCTCGCTATGGATCCCGCGCTTGTCCGCGCTCACGATGCTCTGGACCGCGTGGTTGATCGGGCCTTCGGAGCTCCCCGCAAACTCACAACCGAACGACAGCGCCAGGAGCTACTGTTCGCGTCCTACGCGCGCATGACGCACGAGGGCTAAGCCCGCTCAAGACGAAGCCGGCCTAGGGTTTACGCCCTGGCCGGCCTTCTTGCATTCAAAAACCAAAGAGCCCCCTTTCGGGGGCATGAAAAAGTCCCCGCGTTTGACACGCGAGGAAAAATCTGGTACTCTGAAACGGCTTGGCCTGACAACTAAGCGCTAGACAAAGCGGTCTACCGACCGGCGTTGTGTGAAAACTGAACAGTGAATATCCAGTCTGCCGGAGGAGACGTGTATCCGATTCCAGACACACCAAGAGAGGAGGGGTGTCGAAATCAGCTAGAAGCCACAGTACCAACACGAAGGAGAAAACACAATATCGACGAAGAAGGAGGCCGAATGGCCCAGGTAGTAGATGCAGAGTTCCGAGCAGAGCGCGACCGACTCGCGCTAGAAGACAAGCGCCGGTGCAACCGGTGCAACGAGATCAAGACCCTTTCCGCAGACTACGGCAACGACAAGAACGGTGCAGCCGGCAAGTCCGGGCACTGCCAGGATTGTCACCGCGCCGGGGTACGGGCATGGCACCACAAGCACGGCGGGCTTCAGGGAGCCCTGGACAGCGGATTCCAGCGCGCGAAGGTTGAAGGTCGCCGGCGCTTCCGGATCAAGCCCGAGAAGCTTCTGAAGTTCTGGGAGAAGCACGGCATCGATCCGTGGAAGTGCTTCTACACCGGCAAACCGTTGGTCCGAGAGCAGGGCCACCCCAACAGTCGCGAGATCGACCACATCGAGCCGCTGTCCCTCACGGGTTCAGCCGGCCACGTCATGAAGAACATCGTCCCGTGCTCCCACGAGTGGAACCGGTACAAGTACACCCGGCGCGCAGTGGACGTGTACCTCAGCGCACCGGTGGAGTTTCAGCCCATCAAGACGTACGTCGGTCTTGCCGATGGTCACGCGGGCGTTGACTTCTACGGCGCCCCCTTGACACCGGCACAGGTGGAATGGTCGGACAGCGACCGCACCGGTGAGTTCGTTGTGTATGTCCGCAACGACGCGGAGGTGAGCCAGTGACCGCAACAACGGAGGAGTACACCCTCACCCCGGAGGAGGAACTCTCGTTCCTCATGTGGGACCAAGGCGTCCATACGCTGACCGCTCTGGAAGAGCGTGGCCCAGTGAACGAGGAAGATAAATGGTTGATCCCTGGCTTGGTCTCAACCACCAGCACATTCATCTACGGCGAGTCGATGGCGGGCAAGTCGTTCTTGGTATCGCAGATCGCGGCTAGCCTTGTCGATGGTCGCAGTGTCCTTGGGATCGAGCCGTACCAGAGGGGCTTGAAAGTTCTGCTTATCGCCAACGATTCCGGCGGCGAGCTTGAGTACCAAGAGCGAATCGCCAACCTCAAGACGAACACAGACAACGTGTTCATCGTGGAGAAACTTGGCAGGCTGACCGACAGCGATTGGAACGACATGTTGGACATCGTTGAGCTCGCGGGGATCGACGTAGTAGTGCTGGATCACGCCACAGCAGAATTGAGCGGAGATTCTAACCACCGTGAACCCTGGGTTGAGCTGTGGAATCGCCTGAACGGTTTCGACGTTGCCCGTGTACTCGTCGGTCACGCAACTGATTCCCGGTACGACGGGAAGAAGATAAAGCGGCCCATGGGTAACGCCGCTGCCACCCAGCTACCCCGCGCACGGGTCCACCTGTTCGCCCCCGGTGACGTGCGAAGCCCCAAGCGCGTACTCGAACTAGATTCCAACCTCGCTTTCCGAGACCCGATTCAGTGCCGTCGAGGTGAAGGCGGGTACATCGAGTTGGATGAAGAAGCCAACGAGACACAGCGTCAGCGATCCACCAAGACCACTAACCAGAACAAGGCGTTGGTCGAGGCCGCACTATCCGCGCCGGGCGGTAAGACTCAGGTCGAGGCGTGCCAGTGGATTGCAGAACAACCGGGTGTGGACCTGGCCCCTGGCACAGTACGCACCAAACTCAACCGCATGAAAGACATCGGATGGGACCGGAACAAGGGGAAGTACGTGAGAGTTTTGTAACGCAACAGCGATACAAGCATTACAAAACACTGCGTTTCCCCAGGTCAGAGGGGTGCAACATTGCAATGTACCCCCTCTTACTAACGTAATTCACCCCAAAATTACAACCTTCTTCATCGGGGGACTTGGTCCCCCTCCCTTCGGCTCAGTGAGGATTATGGACCGGCCTCGGCGGTCCATGATCCGGACTGGCCGACTGAGAGTTCCCCCGTGGCCTTCATGGTCCACGGGGGACGATCGTCTTCGGCGGTTGTGAGATACCCAGGGGCCTCTTACGGGCCCTGGGGATCGAACAGGAAGAGGGAGGGCACCAAGCCCGACCACGCTTATCGGTGGTCGGTCTGGAAGTGGTGGAACCGGCCAAAGCAAGGTTCCGCCGAACCTGTCAGAACTACCGTGTGGCGCTGGCCAGCGAGGCAGCGACACGGCACCCTAGTGGTGCCTGTAGTGACTCAGTAGCGCCGGAGATAACCGGCGCGCCTATCCACGTCATGAATCCGCCTACGGCGATTACTTCACAGCACCACCGGACGATGGACCGGTGGGCTTCGTAGTCGAGATCCTGTTCATGAGCTCAGCGGGGCGGGACTCCCGCACCCGCATGTAGACACCGACGATGGTGGAAATATCCTCTTGGCCGAGGATCCGGCCAATCTCCTTCGGGGTGGCCCCGGCTTCTGCGAGCCGGGTGATCAACCAGTTACGCCCGTAGTGGGGAGTAATCCGCGTAGTGACCCCTGCACGGTCCTGAGCCGAGTGGAAGACGTTCCGGTACACGGTGTCCATCACAGGGCCACCTGTGGCCGTTGTAGTGGCGTAGCAGCCCGCGCCGGGCTTGTAGGTGTCCACGTGTTCCCGGACGACGTGAACGAACTCAGAGAGCACGGGGACCGTCCTGTAGCCGGCTTGAGTCTTCGGCTCATGGTGGACCATCGTGGAACGTCCCTCTTCGTCCTGGACGCGGACTAGGTTGCCCTCCACCGTGATTGTGTCGCAATCCGGGGAGATGTTCGCTCCCCGAATCCCCAGCGCTTCCCCGAGACGCAGACCGTGGAACAGGCACAGCACCGTGATCAACCTGAACCGGTGCGGGACCGTGTTCAGGATCGAGAGCATGTCAGCGGTAGCCGGCAGTTCTTTGGCCTTCGGCTTCACCTGCCGGCGCGCAGCCCGAAGGTTAACAACGTTGTGGTCAATGTGGCCGTACTCCACCGCCAGCGCTATCGCAGCGCGAAGCTTCTGGTACGCAGAGCGGTTCCGGGGTGCTGTGTCCGGCCACCGGGTGATGGTGCGCTCCCACCACTCCCCCACCATTGCAACCGTGAGCCGGTCCACGGGGACCGCGCATAGGGCTTCATCGTTCAACACGCGGTTGGTGACAATCGCTGAGTACGTGGCGTACGTGGAGTCACGCACGCCGGCCTTCATCACTGACAACCAGTGTTCTACGGCTTCGCCAACCGTGGGAACAGCGACCTTCACCTTCTTCAGTGCCGGCGGCTCCCAGGAGCCAAGATCGATGGTCTTACGCACATCCCCAAGCCATGCCAGAGCAGAGAGCTTGTCTGGGAACGTGTTGGGTGCCTTGTAGGTCTTTCCGTCCGGTCCAAGGTATCGAGCCTGGATCCGTCCGCTGGGCAGTTTCCGGGTGGATCCCCAAGAATTGCGTGCCATAACCGTGCCATAACTACCCCTGTCCGTCGTCGGACAGTCACGACGGGCGGGGGTGTCGTGCCATAAGGGAACTGTCCTTGAGCAGGACAAACACCAAAAACGAAAACAGGCCAGGGGGTGAAAACACCCTCTGACCTGCTGTTTCGTGGAGCATAGGAGAATCGAACTCCTGACCTTCTGCTTGCAAAGCAGATGCTCTACCAATTGAGCTAATGCCCCATTGTTCCTGGTGGGCCTAGCAAGAATCGAACTTGCGACCTCATCGTTATCAGCGATGCGCTCTAACCGACTGAGCTATAGGCCCTTGGAACGTTGATAACATTAGCCAGTGTTATGCCACTATGCCAAATCGCCTGGTCAGACGGCATAAATCCGACTGTCCAGGCGACTGTTTCAGGCACTGTTGAGTGCGTTACTGGGTGGCTTCCTCCTGGACGCCGATCTGCAGGCCACCGAAGAGGTCGACGATGGCGTTGTAGACGACGGCGGCCAGCGGCGCGAGCACCGTGGTGAGGATGACGCTGATGGCGCCGAGGAGCGCGGCCGCGGACATGACGAGTCCGAAGGTGACGGCGCGGTCCTCGCCGATGTCGCCGAGGAGGGAGTTGACCTGGTTCCAGATGCCGGCGGAGCCCATGCCCACGTAGAGCAGGGCGACGGCGATGAGCCAGGCGATGAGTCCGACCAGTGACATGGCCAGTCCCACCCGGAAGGCGGACAGGGGCGAGATGCGCGTGACGGCGATGGTGCGGCTGGCCATGGCCTACTCCTCGTTGTCCTCGTCGTCCCCGGCACCGTCGGCACCGTCGGCATCATCAGCCGACCCGGCTTCCGCGGCCTTCTGCTGGGCACGTTCGGTGGGGCCGGTGACGTTGCCCTTGGCGACTGCCTCGGCCTCCTCCTCGCCCTCCTCCTCGACGTTCTTGTCGATGGCGAGCAGTTCGACGCCGTCGGGCAGGTTGACCAGGCGGACACCCATGGTGGCGCGGGAGGAGGGTCGGATCTGGTTGACCTCGGTGCGGATGACGCCGCCGGCGGAGGTGATGGCGAAGATCTCGTCGTCCTCGTCGACGGCGAGGGCGCCGATGAGGTGGCCGCGCTTCGGGGTGTACTTGAAGGTGACCACGCCGAGGCCGCCGCGGCCCTGGGAGTTGTAGTCGGACATGGGGGTGCGCTTGCCGTAGCCGCCGCTGGTCGCGACGAGCAGGTAGTCGCCGTCGTGGACGACGGACATGGCGAGGAGCTGGTCGTCGTCACGGAAGCGCATGCCCTTGACGCCGGCGGTGGCGCGGCCCATGGGGCGGAGCTGGTCGTCGTCGGCGGTGAAGCGGATGGACTGTCCGTACTGGGAGACGAGGAGGAGGTCGTCGTCCTCGGAGCAGAGTGCCGCGCCGATGAGGCGGTCGCCTTCGTTGAGGTTGATGGCGATGAGGCCGGCGGAGCGGGCGGACTCGTAGTCGGTGAGGCGGGACTTCTTCACGCGGCCCTGGGCGGTGGCGAGGACGAGGTAGGGGGCGTCCTCGTAGGTCTGGATCTGGATGACCTGGGCGATGCGCTCCTCCGGCTGGAACTCCAGGAGGTTGGCCACGTGCTGGCCGCGGGCGGTGCGGGATGCCTCGGGCAGTTCGTAGGCCTTGAGGCGGTAGACGCGGCCGAAGTTGGTGAAGAAGAGGATCCAGTCGTGGGTGGAGGACACGAAGAAGTGCTTCACGACGTCGTCCTGCTTCAGCTCCGCACCCCGGACACCCTTGCCACCGCGCTTCTGCGACTTGTAGGCGTCGACCTTGGTGCGCTTGGCGTAGCCGGTGGAGGTGATGGTGACGACGACGTTCTCGCGGGCGATGAGGTCCTCCTCGGAGACGTCGCCGGTGGCGGCGATGATCCGGGTGCGACGCTCGTCGCCGTACTTCTTGACGATCTCCTCGAGCTCCTCACGCACGATGGCGCGCTGGCGCTCGGGCTTGGCCAGGATGTCCTTGTAGTCGGCGATCTCGAGCTCGATCTCGGCGAGCTCGTCGACGATCTTCTGGCGTTCGAGGGCGGCGAGGCGGCGGAGCTGCATCGCGAGGATGGCGTCGGCCTGGGTCTCGTCGACGTCGAGAAGCGCCATGAGGCCGGCGCGCGCCTCGTCGACGGTGGGCGAGCGGCGGATGAGCGCGATGACCTCGTCGAGCATGTCGAGGGCCTTGACCAGGCCGCGGAGGATGTGGGCGCGTTCCTCGGCCTCGTCGAGACGGAACTGGGTGCGGCGGATGATGACGTCGATCTGGTGGGCGACGTAGTAGCGCAGCATCTGGTCGAGACGCAGGGTGCGCGGCACGCCGTCGACGATGGACAGCATGTTGACGCCGAAGTTCGACTGCAGCTGGGAGTGCTTGTACAGGTTGTTGAGCACCACGCGCGGCACGGCGTCACGCTTGAGGGTGATGACGATGCGCAGGCCGACGCGGTCGGAGGACTCGTCGTCGATCTTGGAGATGCCCGCGAGCTTGCCGCTGGACACCTGCTCGGCGATGTTGGCGACGAGGTTGTCCGGGTTGACCTGGAACGGCAGCTCCGTGATGACGATGGTCTGGCGGTTGCCCACCTCCTCGATCGACGTCACACCGCGCATGCGGATCGAGCCGCGACCGGTCATGTAAGCGTCCTTGATGCCCTGGTCGCCGACGATGAGGCCGGACGTCGGGAAGTCGGGGCCCTTGACGTACCGCATGCAGGCCTCGAGGGCCTCCTTCTCCTCCGCCTCCGGGTTCTCGAGGAGCCAGTAGATGGCGTCGGCGAGCTCGTTGAGGTTGTGCGGCGGGATGTTCGTCGCCATGCCGACGGCGATGCCGCCGGAACCGTTCATCAGGAGGTTGGGCACGCGCGCCGGCAGGACGTCCGGCTCGCGGGTCTTGCCGTCGTAGTTCGGGGAGAAGTCGACGGTGTTCTCGCGGATGTCGCGGACCATCTCCATGGCCAGCGGCGTCATCTTGCACTCGGTGTAACGCATGGCGGCCGGGCCGTCGTTGCCGCGGGAGCCGAAGTTGCCCTGGCCGTCGACCAGCGGGTAGCGCATGCTCCACGGCTGGGCGAGGCGCACGAGGGTGTCGTAGATGGCCACGTCACCGTGCGGGTGGAACTGGCCCATCGTGTCGGAGACGGGGCGGGCGGACTTCACGTAGCCGCGCTCCGGGCGGTAGCCGGAGTCGAACATCGCGTACATGATGCGGCGGTGGACCGGCTTCATGCCGTCGCGGACCTCGGGCAGCGCACGACCGACGATGACGGACATCGCGTAGTCGATGTAGCTGGTCTGCATCTCCTCATTGATGTCAATGGGGTGGATGCGGTCGAAGAGGTCTCCTCCACCGGTGGTGGTGTCGTCGCTCATGATCACCTATCTGTAGGGGGTGTAGACCCCTCAATCCTACCTGCTGAGCCCTGTGGAGCCGCGTGCGGCGTTAGGCAGGCCGCTGCAGGTATCAGAGTGATACCACTGTGCATGCTTATCGACGCCCCTTCCCAGACCCCGTCCTCCTCCCGAAAAAGACCCGATTTCCCCGCCAACTGTTGTCATATGCGGACTTGATTGATTGTTTGGGACACAAGCGTTCCGCGGAACACAATTCCCGGAACGAATTCCCTTTGCCTGACCCCACTCAGGTCGCAGACAGCGGCCGAAATCTCCTACGCCCCCGTCACCGTCGAGAAGGGCCAGACCGCCGAGTCCGACCCCCGGCCGGCGCAGACAAGTGCGAAGACATCATGCTGCACCCAGCGAAGGCCAGCACGGACCTGGCCGAGGCGCGGGGTATCGAGATCGACTCCGAAACGGGTGTGCTGAGCATCGACCAGACCAAGCTGGAGGCCAAGTCCCACACCCTCAAAGTTGACTGCGAGCTCGACGACATCCAGTACCCGTACGAGATCACGGAGGTCACCGTAACCGTCGAGGAGAAGGCCCTGGCCTTCGCCGACACCACCGCCAAGCAGGGCGCAACCATCAAGGTGGCCACGACCAGCGCTCCGGCAGAGTTCGAGAACCTGGAGTCCACCACCGAGGACTTCACCCTCAGCGTGGACGAGGACGGCACCGTCAAGCTCGCCGTCGAGGATGACATCGAGATCGGCGATGCGACCGTCGAGTTCACCTACAAGGCCTACGGCAAGGAGCAGGACGGCTCCTTCAAGGTCACCGTCGAGGACAAGAACAAGCCGGAGGAGAACGCCTCCTCCAAGGCATCCTCCAACTTCCTCGGCTCCTTCAAGGGCCTGTCCTCCAAGTAAGGACCACTGACGCACAGTCACCCAAACACCAGGGCCACCCCGCATGACTGCGGGGTGGCCCTGCCCCTTTTCCCACCCCGGAAAACTCAACTTCCAGCCCGGAGACCCCCGACATGAGCCAGGCACACCACCACACCCCGAAGCCGATGCCACTGGCCGACAGCCCTGCAGAGCTCTCCTGCGCGGCCACCTATGGCGTTGAGATCCCCGACATCTGACCTCCCCCACAAAAGATTCACTTTCCGGAACAAACGTTGCCGGATATAACTTTCGCTGTTAATTTGGGACGCAAGCGTTCTGCGGAACATGAATCGCAGAACGAGCTTTTTGTCTGTTCACACCCAGGCCGCGGATCGCGGCCGGAAGGACGCCCCACATGGCTTTCAAGCGCTACGCAGCCCTGCTCGCAGGTTCCGCAATCGTCGGTTCCGCCCTCCTCGTTCCGCCCGCGATGGCCCAGGAAGGCGGCAACGAGACCGCAGCCGTCAAGTGCTACAAGACCGAGACCACTGAGGTCACCACCATCGAGGCCGAGCCGGTTACTCGTTCTCCTTACAGCTTCCGGATCCAGAACTACACCGTCGCAGACGACATCAACATCACGATCAAGGACACAAAGGCCAACCCCCTCGAATTCGAGGTGGGCGACGAAGTTGAGGCTGGCACGTACAAGGTGACCCTCCATGGCCGCTTTGGTATCATTCCTCTTTCTGAGGAGATCGACGTAGAGGTCACCAAGAACACCGAGACGGTCACCGAGAAGGAGGAGATCGGCTGCGCCACCATCTCCATCGCCGACGTCTCCCTCGTCCAGGGCGAGGAGGACATCGACGTCACCGTCCCAGACGGTGCCTCCGACCTGCAGATCAATGACGTCGAGAACCTGAAGTTCACCGTCGCGGACGACAGCAAGAAGGTCACCATCAACGCCACCGACGCAGAGGCCAAGGAGTACACCGTCCCGTTCTCCTACCAGGCTGAGGGCGCTGAGCCCGAGGGCAGCCGACTGACCGGCTCCTTCAAGGTCACCGTCACCGAGAAGGATGACGAGGACGACGAGAACGGCGAAGGCGGCAACGGCGGCGAGAACGGCGAAGGCGGCAACGGCGGCGAGAACGGCGAGGGCGGCAACGGCGAAGGCGGCGACACCGTGATCACCCAGACCATCGACGATGTCACCGTCACCGAGGGCGAGCCCAAGACCGTCGACCTGGAGCTCAAGGATGGCGTCACCGACCTGGAGTTCACCGAGACCGGCGACCTCGAGATCAAGCACGAGGACAGCAAGCTGACCGTCGACGCCAAGGATGTCAAGGCCGGCGAGTACACCGTCAAGTTCACCTACAAGGTTGACGGCGACGACGAGGCCAAGGAAGGCACCTTCAAGGTCACCGTCAAGGCGGAGACGGACGAGGACAAGGACGAGCCGAAGGAGAACGCCTCCTCCAAGGCTTCCTCCAACTTCCTGGGCTCCTTCAAGGGCCTGTCCTCCAAGTAGGACCTGCTGACTGACAGCACAGAAACACCAGGGCCACCCCGCACTGCGCGGGGTGGCCCTGCCCCTTTTTCAGGCCCCTGCAATCAGTAGAACCGTCAGACCCGGCATGAGGATCCCTGCACCGGTCCGGTACCGCAGATTGTCAACAAAGCCTCCGCGGTTTCTCACCTGCCAGGAGCGGGAGCCACTCTGTTCGGGGTGCTTACGACGAGGGTGACCAGCACTGATATCTTTGTAAGAAAGTTCATACAATAATGTATTTGTTGGTCATACGATGACAGTGTCCCCTCAGCGGGCATTCCCGAACAGGAGAAAAATCTTGGCATTCCAGCGTTCCTCCGCACTGCTCGGCGCCGCAGCGCTCCTCGGTTCCGCGGTTCTGGCCCAGCCGGCCCTCGCCGCCACCGTGCTCACCTACGAGGCACAGGAGCTGGCCGTCGGCGAGAGCGTGACCGTCTCTCCCCTGACCACCCCGGCCCACTGCGCGGTCTTCCTGGAGTGGGGCACCAACGATGGACTGGATGTCACCGTGGAGCCGGCCACCGGTGCCGTGACGGTGAAGGTCGTTGCCCCGCAGCAGGGCGAACACCCCGTCAACGTCGCCTGCGGCAACATCCACGGCGAGGAGGAGTCCCTGCGCTACGGCGGCGTCTCGGTCACCGTCGTCGACGACTCCACCCCGCCGGTCGACACCCCGGACGTCGAGGACGAGGACACCGAGGATGTCGAGGACACCGATCCGGTGGACACCGAGGACGAGAAGGACAAGTCGAGCAGCCTCGCTGACCTGCGCGGCTCCTCTGATCTGCCGCGCATCTTCGCAGGTTCCTCGCTGCGCTAGCCTGGCCTGACCGTGACGCCGCACCTCTCCGCAGGGGCGGCGTTGCTGATTCATGACGTCCCCTCTACCCGCAGCATCGGGTTGCCACCATCCTGGTATCAAGGAGGCATGGCCATGACTCTGCGTCTCACCCCGGAACAGGACCGCGCCCTCACCCTCCTCGCCGAGGCACAGGGTTCCAGCAAGCACGAGGCGGCCGTCCGTGCTATCGTCTCCGCCGCGAATCGCCTGCTTAACGACGCCACCGTCGCCCAACTCGCCCGCGACGTCCTCCCCGGTCACGCCGCCCTGGAGTCACGGATCCGACGGACCCGCCGATGATCCCCTCGCTCACGCCCGAGCAGCTCCTGCTCATCGCGGACCAGTTCTGCGACGCCCACCGCGTCACGGTGCGCGACTTCGGGGCGATCGTCGCCTCCGCCGCAGTCGCCGGAGCGCGTATCGACGGTATCCCCGTCCACGCCCACCCCGCAGCCGCCGGCGACGCTCTCGCGGACACCATCACCCGCCTCGAACCCCTCAGTGGTTTCAACCGGGAGTTCGGTGATGTGTGCCGGGCGGTGTATCAGCGACTCCCCCAGTGAGCCGAGCCATCGGTCTGAAGATCAAAAGTTCTTATTCTGCACCTTCGTGAGCACTTTGTTGCCTTTTCACAGAATATCTCCAGCCAGAAGGCTAAACCCGCGCATTCCCACCCCCAAAAAGAGGCAATAAAGATCATATCTATAGGTCTAATTGGCAGTTCCTGCACCCAGACTGAGAGATACCCTACCGCGGCAGGTAACACTCCAGTCGCAATCGGATAACAGTGTTGCACTGCACTCCGAACGTGGTCGCTGCCTATGGACCAATTCCCGGCGATCAGTTTCGATACATTCTCAATCTGTCAAAGGATTACGCATGTTCAACAAGCGCATCGCCGCAGCCCTGGCAGGCACTGCCCTGGCAGCCTCTGCGATTCTCGTCCCGCAGGCCACCGCCATTCCCGGCTACTACGAGTACAACGGCCAGTGGGGCACCATCGTTTCTCACGATGTGGGCCTCCCCAACGACTATGTCGGTAAGGAATTCTTCGTCCCGAACGGAACCAGCATCCCGCTTCCCGCTGCCCAGGGTGGCGGTGGTGGCAAGTTCAACAGCTGCTTCCGCGACGGCGTCCTCAAGCCCGATTCCATCAAGGAGATCACGGTCACGGACGATGACGGCGCCACCCGCCAGGCCTACACCCTGACCCCGGACTGCCAGGCAGGCACTTACACCCCGCCGGTGACCTCCACCCCGAAGACCACTGAGTCTTCGAAGCCGTCTGAGTCTTCCTCTGTCACCTCCACGTCCGTGACCTCTGAGCCATCTGAGTCCTCCTCTTCCAGCTCCGCTGCCTCGACCACCGAGCCGACCACCCCGGAGGAGCCCAAGTCCTCCCTCGGTTCCTCTGTCGGCGGCGCAGCCCTGGTCGCCCTGTCCGCTCTCGGTGCCCTCGGACTGCTGAGCTCCGGCGCCAACTCCTCCGCCTCCTCTGACGAGTCCGCACCGGTTGCCGGTGATGACTCCGAGGGTCCTGCCACCGGCCCGGTCGCTGGCCAGGATGCCAAGGCTGACGCCCAGAAGCCGGCCACCGGCCCGGTTGGCGGCCAGGACCCGAAGGCTGCCGCTCAGGCACAGGCTGCGAACGCCAAGAACGTGCCGGCCGGCACCCAGGCTGCCCCGCAGGCTGCTGCCGCTACTCCGGTCGCGCAGCAGAAGCAGCTGGCCAACACCGGCGTCGAGGGCACCATCATCGCCCTGGCTGTCGGTCTGATCGCTGCTGCAGCTGGCGCTGCTCTCCTGGTTCTGCGTCGTCGTCGCGCATAACCACTGAGCTTTCCCTGACCGTCCTGCCCCCCTCAGAGGGGGGCAGGACGGTCATTCTTTTCTGCGTGTCATCTCTCAAGGAGACGTTTCTGGCAGCGGATTGCCATGTTTTCCGGGAAAACTGAGTTTCCCCAAGATCTTTCACGGCAATCTGACTAGAGTTCCAAGTGCAATCGGTATCAACTGCATTTGAGGATCGCCGATTGATCGTCGCAGATGTTGCTCTGCGGTGATCGAAGAGAAGTCACGCCTATCTGCAAAGGATCTTTCATGTTCAGCAAGCGTATTGCCGCCGCCCTCGTGGGCACCGCCCTGGCCGCTTCTGCGGTCATCGTCCCGCAGGTCTCCGCCACCCAGACCGAGGACTCCGTGGCCGTCGCCGGCTCCGGCCCCAAGCACAAGTGCCGCGATCACCACCACAAGCCGAATCCGTGCCCGACGACCGTCAAGCCGACGACCGTCAAGCCCACGGTGACCGTGACCGCGACCAAGACCACCACCACCACGGCGCCCGCGCCCACCGAGACCGAGACCACCTCGGTGACGGCCACGGAGACCGCCACCGAGACCACCTCCATCACGAACACCAAGACGGAGACCGCCACCGAGACCGTTGGCTCCTCGATCCCGGAGGGTTCCTCTGAGGGCGACGACAACGGCGCGATCGTCGGCGCAGCTGCCTTCGGCCTCTCCGCCATCGCAGGTGGTGCCCTCCTCCTGCAGCACTTCTTCAAGCCGGCTCCGGCTCCGGAGGGCCCGGCCACCGGCCCGGTCGCTGTCGAGGACGCCAAGGCAGCCGCACAGCAGTAGATGGAGGCTCTCGCGAGCATCCCCTGATCCTCAGCCAACCGCCCTGACCCACCCGGTCAGGGCGGTTGTGTCGTTCTGCGGTCCTCCCTCCGTCGCCTCTGCCCGGGATTCGTCCACATGATTCTTCCAGGATGTGTAATATCGGTAACCGTTGTGGCTGCAGTCAACAGAAGTGACCAATGAGGCGTTCTGGCTGTGGCGGAAGAGCTGCAACTGCAGGCGATCATCGTCGTTGCGCGTCACCCGGCCCACCGGATGCGCGTCACCATGGTGATCGCCGTTTCCTTTCGTCCCACACCCACCCATCTCCCGCGATAGGCTGGTCCGCATGACTGATCTCTCCCAGCTCCTGACCGCCGACAAGCGCGACGCCGTGGTCGCGGATCTGACTGACTTCGCCGACGCGACCGTCGCGAAGCAGTCCGGCATCACCGGTACCGCCATCAAGGCCGCCGTGGCCGCCGCCAGGAAGGTCGACGCGAACATCGTGTCCAAGGGCGTCAACCGCATGCTCCCGGACGTTCTCGGCGACCTCCAGCCCCACTGGCAGGCCTTCCGTGCCGAGGAGTCCACCGACTTCGGTGCCTTCCTCGCCGGCCGCAGCTCCCAGGTCGTGGACTCGCTCATGGCCATCGCGGACCGTAACGCGGAGTCCATCACCATGGCGCCGCTCGCCAAGGCCTACAACGGTCTGCGGGGCAAGGCCGCGAAGGTCATCGAGCCGGAGGTCCCGGAGCTCGGCCGGATCCTGCAGAAGCACATGTCCTAGCGGCATGGGCACGGTACGTCTCGCGGCCTTCGGGGATCTGCACCTGGGCCGCCGCAAGGCGCCCGGTATCCGGTGGGCCCGGGAGGCGCTTGTCGACGCCGCCCGCAACGGCGCCGACGCCGTCGTCTTCACCGGCGACCTGCTGGACAAGAAGACCGCCACCGGGAAGGACCTCGACGATGCCGTCGACCTGTTCCGCATGGTGACGCACGAGCTGGAACGCCCGCTGATCCACGTGTGGGGCAACCACGACGTCGGCTCCGGCATGATCCCCCTCTTCCCGGAGATCAGCGGCGTCCACCGCCCCACGGACGACGGTGTCGCCACCATCCGGGTCCCCGACGTGCCGCTCGTGTTCCACGCGCTGAACGTGACGCAGGACCCGGACCCGCGGGACGTCGCGAAGCATCTGCCGCGCGTGGAGGAGCCCGGGCACGTCGGCATCCTCCACTCCGAGGTGGAGGGACGCTACACCAAGAACCCCTGCCTGCCGACCACCACCGAGCATCTCCTCTCCCGCGGGTACGAGGCGTGCCTCATGGGGCACGTGCACGCCCCCGTCGTCCTCCACGAGGAACCGTGGATCGGGTGGATCGGGATGGGCCAGATGCTCGAGATCGAGGTCGCCGCGCTGCCCTGAGCCCCTGCGGGGCCCTGGGGCACCTAGACGTCGAGGAAGCGGACGTCCTTCGCCTTGCGGGTGATGAAGGAGCGGCGGGCCGCGACGTCATCGCCCATGAGGATGGAGAACAGCTCGTCGGCGCGCTGCGCGTCCTCCAGCTCCACGCGACGCAGGATGCGCTGCGCCGGGTCGAGGGTGGTCTCCCACAGCTCGTTCGGGTTCATCTCACCGAGACCCTTGTAACGCTGGATGCCGTCGTCCTTGTTGATCTTGCGGCCGGCGGCGAGACCCTCCTCCAGGAGCTGGTCACGCTCCTCGTCGGAGTACGCGAAGCCCGGCTCGCCCTTGCCCTGCCACTTGAGCTTGTACAGCGGCGGGTTCGCCAGGAAGACGTGCCCCTCGGCGATGAGGTCCGGCATGAAACGGAACAGCAGCGTGAGCAGCAGCGTCGCGATGTGCTGGCCGTCGACGTCGG
>LSQX01307150.1_pt1 | contig 33174 bp, 23 predicted proteins | sample 654561 | NCBI WGS metagenome assembly LSQX01 (sample SAMN04489861, study PRJNA283612) | anaerobic digester metagenome | isolation source: 4 biogas reactors fed with cattle manure at either 37C or 55C with and... | place: Denmark: Kongens Lyngby | collected 2014 | reverse complement strand
ATCACCAACGTAAGTCTTTAATTTTTTACCCAGAGACTCGAAATCTTTTTTTGCATCTTCTAAAGCTGATGCTGAATAATCAACAAGAGCAATCTCTGCTCCATTTTTCATAAAGGCAATGGCACAGGCTTTGCCGATACCATTGCCGCCTCCGGTCACTGCTGCAGTTTTGCCGTTTAAGTCAACGCTAATACTAGCCATTATTTACCCCCTACTCCTCCCAAAATGCGAATGCGCGGCAGGGACTGCCAGTGAGGCCGGTGAATTTCAACGGCATAAAGGCTATATAAAAATCGTTGTGCTTGGGTATTTTCGTTATATTGACCAGACTTTCAGTGTGGATTATTTCTCTTTCAGCATGAACTGTATGGTTCGGATAATCAAGATCTGCAGGTGTATCCAGGCTGGCTGCATCAGTGCCGATATTGACCAGTCCCTGATCTAGCAGCCATGTAGTGGCTTCCTTGTCCAGACCAGGATATTGAGTTAGGTAACGGTTAGGATCAGTTATGGAATAAGGTTCGATACCAGTCCAGTAAAGCAGGCTCATTCCTGGCTTCAGGGATACCTGTGCAGCATTCAGGGCTTTTTTAACTGCGTCCAAGGTTATATGAACACGACCTTGTATAAATGATAGATCAATCCAGGCTGAGGGAGTGATCAACTCCGGCAGGGTAATTTTATCTACGGATAAATGTGATTTACTTGGGTCAAAATGGTAAACTGCATCAACATGGGTGGAGGTGTGATCACAGGTTACAATTCCTTTCACACCAAATCCATAAGGATATTTGCTGGCTTCTCCCAGACTGAATTTTGTTTCCTCGTGGGTTTTATGCCACCAGAAGGCAGTTTTCATATGACCTGGATAGACGGGAATGTCCGGGGCAACATCTTTGCCAAGATCCAGGAAACTGATTTTTTTGTCGAATATCTCGAGAGTAGTTACTTCTGACATTTTGTAATGTCCTCCTTAAAAATTTATTATTTCGGAACCAAACCCAAACTTTATTACAGAGAATAAGTTCAGGCAAAATTACCGTCATTTAATAGAATTATTTGCAATAAGTAAAGCAATTATTTAAAAAAATATTTATAAATAAAAACAAAAAGATACCCCCTCGTAAAGGAGAGGGTATCTTACCTGCTGATTAAATTTTTTTATGCAACACTGCTGAGGAGTTTCTTGCCTTGATCGGTGAGTTCAACCTGGATACGCCCCTGACCGAAGATCCTAATGAGGTTTAGGTCAGATAAGTTTTCAGCTACAGCAGTTAATTCAGCCATATATACTTTCATCTTGCCTGACATCTTGAACAGAGAATCAGGGCCGTCTTTAAGAGCCTGCATAAATTCCACACTGCGATTGTCAATTTTTTGTGCTTTAAGCAGTGCCAAATCTTTTGCATCCATGTATTTATCAGCAACTTTTTCTCCTTCCGGGGTAAGGTCAAAGAATAGCTGCCTGATCATTCTATTAGCTTCACGTTTAACAAGACCGCTCTTTTCCAGAATATCAAGTTCTTTATGAATGCGGGCTGCCTGGATCTCATGCTGTACAGAATAACCAGTGAGGATATTTACGATATTGGCAGTGTCGCGGTATCCTCTGCGCAGGGAAGTCAATACCTGTATTCCCAGATCACTGGGATTTTCGCCCGCAGGAATTGCTTTGACTTCTTCGTCTTTGGTCAAAAGGCTCACAACCACCAGGGTAATTAGTGCCACCGGGAATACGATCCACAGGGTATGGACCTGTTTGTAGCTTTCTGTAAGAAGTTCCCAATAAAGAACAGTACCCAGTGAAGCGATAACTGAAGCGATGGCGCCTTTGCCGTTACCGATTTTTAGCAGCCAGGAATCAAGGTAGAAGATAAACAGAGGTGCTCCAATGCCGGTTCCGAAGGCAAACAGCATACCAAGTCCACGCTGCCAGACTAAAGCAAATATAACTGCAGTAAGGCCGTAACCAATAGTACCCCATTTCGCCCAGTTCAATAGCTTGGCACTGTCTTTGATCTTCAGAACATATTGGGCAATATCACGAACCAGCTGATTGACACCGGATACCAGGTAAATGTCACTGGTGGACATGGTTGCAGCCATGATCCCTGCCATTATGATCGCTGCCAGGGGAATGGGAACCAAACCAAGGAGTGAACCTAAAGCAAGGGATGGTGCTTCCAGGTTGGGGACCAATTGTTTTACATATACTCCGGTGAATGCGCCGATGACACCAGTGGTATAGGCAATACCTACTGTCCAGATCCAGCCTATTTTAACCGTTCTTAAATTACGGGTCCCTGCGGAGCGTGCCCAGTAAGGAGCCTGGTTCAGTAATGATTGGTGCATCAGCAGGAAGGTTAATACTGATGGAACAACAAACTTGAATACCGGTAAGGTTCCATAAGGCAGTGACATGAAATTGGCCGGCAATTGTGAAGCATCAGGCCAGCCATAGGTGAAAATAAGATATAGCGGAAGTATAATAAAACTGGCTAACGCTACCCATGAAAATTGTATCAGGTCGGTTACGGTAGCTGCCCAGATTCCTCCCAGTGCTACGTATAAGGTTACGACTATGCCGACCATAAGAATTGCCAACTGCGGGCTTATTCCCAAAGCTCCGGCAATAACAGCGCCGCTGCCTACATATTGCCAGCCTAAAATCGCCAGTGATGCCAGCAAAATTACTACTGTGATCGATAAGCGGCCGCCTCTGCCATAGCGATACTCAAACCATTCTGTGGGGGTTACAGCACCGGAAGTCCTCCAGAAGCCTGCCCAGCATAAAAGGGCTACCAGAGCGCCGGTGCCCCATCCCAGGTAAAACCACATACCGCCCATGCCGAACATGTACCCATACATGACGATACCGGGGAGATAGCCTCCGGAAATCAATATTGAGGAGTTTCCTACTGCAGTCATAAGCGGAGTAAACTCACGACCGCCAATCATAAATTCTGTTTCATTGTTAGTGGTTTTTTTCCCTACATACCAGCTTAGAATAACCATTGCAGCAATATAAATAACTGTTACAGATACCATCCATGCACTACCTGCCATTAAATGAGCCTCCCTTCATATTGTGAAAGAATTTTACCAATCATTTAAAAAAATTGATTACCAGGCAGTCCAGCCGCCATCTACCATCAATATCGAGCCGGTTACAAATTTTGCTGCATCAGAGGCCAGGTAAAGAACCGCCCCGACTACATCATCAACCTCTCCCACTCTGCCAAACAAAATACGCCTTTTTACATCTTCGTGGAAAGCTTCATTTTCAAACATCGGCGCGGTAAAAGGAGTATAAATAAAGGTGGGGGCCACAGTATTCACGGTTATGTTGTATTTGGCCCATTCACCGGCTAAAACCTTGGTGAACTGGGCTACTGCACCTTTGCTGGCACAGTAGGAAGACCGTCTTTCATAGCCTACCACCGACATGGCTGAACCAAGGTTTATGATCGAGCCACTATTTTGCTTAATCATGACCTTACCGGCTGCCTGGCAGCAAAAGAAAGAACCTTTAGCATTGGTATTAATGACCTTGTCCCAAGCTTCCTCGGTAACGTCCTCTCCTCTTTGCTGTACATTGACACCTGCTGAATTCAGCAGGATATCGATATGCCCGAAGTCAGCTTCAATTCGCTGAAAAGTTTCATGGATCTGGCTGACTTTGGTAACATCACAAACGTAGGTTCTGCACTTGCCGCCCAGACCTTCGATTTCCTTTTTAGCCTGCTCCAAAGCTGCCTCTGAATAGTCGATCAATGCAATCTCAGCCCCATTTTGCATAAAGGCAATGGCACAAGCTTTGCCGATACCATTACCGCCTCCGGTTACTGCTGCTGCTTTTCCGTTTAAGTCAGCGCTAAGACTTGCCATTTTTTAACCTCCTATTAATCCTGCCAGAATGCGAAGGCACGACAGGGGCTGCCAGTGAGGCCTACAAATTTAAGCGGAAAAAATCCAACACAGAAGTCGCTGTGTTTGGGTATGTGGGTAATATTTACAAGGCTCTCGGTATGGATAATTTCTCTTTCTGCGTGAACAGTATGGTTCGGGTAATCCAGGTCAGCAGGAGTATCCAAACTGGCAGCATCAGTGCCGATATTCACCAGCCCCTGGTCTAACAGCCAGGTGGTAGCTTCTTTATCCAGGCCGGGATATTGACTTAGATAACGGTTAGGATCGATTACTGAATAGGGCTCAATACCTGTCCAATAAAGCAGGGTCATTCCCGGTTTCAGGGTTACTTTTGCGGTATCCAGAGCTTTTTTCACTGCATCCAGGGTTATATGAACACGGCCTTGTACAAAGGATAGATCGATCCAGGCAGCAGGAGTGATCAATTCGTTTAAAGTTATTTTATCTACTGAGAGATGAGATTTACTGGGGTCAAAATGGTAAACTGCATCAACATGTGTGGAAGTGTGATCACAGGTAACGATCCCTTTTACACCGAAGCCGTATGGATAATTACTGGCTTCTCCCAGGCTGAATTTGGTTTCCTCGTGGGTTTTGTGCCACCAGAAGGCAGTTTTCATATGACCTGGATAGACAGGGATATCAGGGCCGACATCTTTGCCCAGGTCAAGGAAGGTGAACTTTTTGCCGAGAAGTTCAATGGTACTTAGTGGTGCTTTGTTTGTTTCCGACATATTCTTGTTCCTCCTTAATGAAATATTTTACGGGTTTATACCTTGTGCTTTTCAGCTTTTAAAAGCACGAAAATATTTGGCATTTCCCGCCTTTCACTAAATTATTGCAAATTATGTACCAGTTCTTCTAAAAATATTGAGATTTAAAAGAATTACGCATTTCTTGGGGGTCAGCGAGGAAAGTCTGAAAAAACAACGATCATGTAAAAAATAGCAGTGTGATTCAATATCGTGACAGCTTGAAAAACAATTGGCGGTTACTTCTGGTTATATAGTGAAAAAAATCACCTGACACGATATCGCGTCGGGTGATTCTTAATCATGACAGTTTTTAATTGTCCTGCAACGGAATGCCATATTGTTTTGCTTTTCGCCATATGGTAGTTTGGCTGGTGCCAAGTGCGGCAGCTACTTTTCTGCTGCTTCCCAGCCGGGCAACATATCTTCTGATAAGTTCTTTTTCAAATGCTTCCACTTCACTTTTCAAAGAGATGACAGAGGTGTCATCTGTATCAATACTAATTTTAAAGTTTTCTTCAGAATCCGGAAAGATTATTTCTTTGATCACAGCATCCGGACTGGTTACAACTGCTCTTTCAATTACATTTCGCAGTTCCCTGATATTACCGGGCCAGTTGTAATTCTGCAGTGCCGTAAGCAGATGTCTGTCTAAAGATTTGTTTAATTTGTATTTCTTATTGAAATTATCCAGGAAATGTTCCACAAGCGGTTCTATTTCCCCTTTTCTTTCTCTTAAAGGCAAAACATATATGGGAACTACGTTAAGCCGATAAAAAAGATCTTCGCGAAATAGTTTTTCTTTTACCATATCCCGCAAGTTTCTGTTGGTCGCTGCAATCACTCTTACATCAACTTTTATAGGCAGGTTTCCTCCTACCCGGGTAAATTCATTTTCCTGCAAAACCCTGAGTAGTTTTACCTGCAGGTGCAGCGGTATATCACCGACCTCATCCAAAAACAGTGTACCGTGATGAGCCAGTTCGAAAAACCCCATTTTGCCTTCCTTGCGGGCGCCGGTGAAAGCCCCGGCATCATAACCGAAAAGCTCCGATTCCAGTAGATTTTCAGGTATGGCGGCACAGTTTATTTTAACAAAAGGTTTGTCACGGCGCGGGCTTTGGTTGTGCAGTTCACGGGCTACTACTTCTTTGCCGACTCCAGATTCCCCTTGGATCAATACTGTGGAATCCACTTTGCTGACCCGAACGATCAATTCTTTCATAGCTTTGGAGGAGGCAGCTTCAGCGACAAGAGTATCTTCCATTTTTATCTTCTTCAATTCATCTTCATAATGCCGGCGCAGGCTGTTGGCATGTTCCACTTCCTGGCGAAGAATATCCAGTTCGGTCAAGTCACGGGCATTGGTTATAATACGTACCAATTCGCCTTTGTCATTAAAAATGGGATTGCCGGTTACCAGGATCTCCTTGCCGCTTTTAAGCTTCTGGGTAAAAGTGACTGCCTTCTTTGTTTCAATGACCATGATTACATCAGAATGTTCATAAAGTCCTGCTTTTACAAGGTTATACATGTTCTGGTCTACCAATGCTTCCCGGTTCAAACCGGTGATGCGCTGATAGGAATCATTGATGCTTATAATCGTTCCTTCGCTGTCAGAGACTACAATGCCGTCAAAAGAGGCTTGTATAACAGCATCCAGTTCATCTTTTAATTCTTTGGTGTAGACCAGTTCATTGGATACAGACTCCAGTTCAGTGATATCATGTATATTTACCAGTACATTGGTTAGTTCACCCTGGGAATTGAAAATAGGTGTGCCTATGAATAAAGCTGTTTTGCCGGTTTTGGTTTTCTCGGTGTAACTTACAGACTGGCCGCTTTCTATAACCATTATGGCTGCTGCTTTCCTATAAAACCCTTTTTCCACTAATTCGTACATGGATTTGCCTAAAATGTCTTCAGCTTTATTTCCGGTTATTCTGGTATAAGCGTCATTAACGCGCAGAACCTTGCCTTGGGCATCGGTGATAAAAAGACTGTCCAGTGATTTTCTTAAGATTGTTTCCATATCATTATTGGTTTGCAGGGCGTCTTTCAAAACCCGATTGAGATTTTCCAGGTCAGATATATCCTGTACAACTCCAACTGCGCCCTTAATTTTTCCATCTACAATAATAGGAGTGCGGTTGGAAAACAGAGTTTGTCCATTGTATTCTATTTTGCGATTCTTCTCTGTAGCCCCGGTTTGTAATATTTCAGCCAGAGGGCCGTGGGGGAAAACCTCTTCATAGAGCTTGCCAATCACATCACTGCAATCCATGGAAAAAATCTGTTCGGCTGCTTTGTTAAAGATACAAATTCGGCGGTGTTCATCGATACTAATGATACCGTTATAAACTGATTCGATCACTAGGTTGAGTGCGGCTTCATTTAAAAATGCTTCAGGGGAGTTTTCAAAAGAGAAGGATGAATGATTCCCGAAATCTTTTTCAAGCACATTTTCAACTCCTCATACAACGCAAATAAATTGTTATTTGCATCATCAATTTATGACAAATTGACAGGAAATCTTCTAATTTAAGATATCATAAGGCAAGTTAAAAAGACAATAGGATATTAAATTTCAATGATGGATATTCTTCACCAAAAAAATAATCCCAATGATATAATAATTATTAAGGTTACAGTTTAAGGGTGGCAGCATATGAATGATTTAATCGAGATAATAGGAATTAAAGAAGAAAACTGTACCAACTGTCATCAATGTATAGCGGTCTGCCCGATCAAGATTTGCAGTGATGGCAGCGGTGATGTAGTCAAATTTGACAATAACCTGTGCATTGGCTGCGGCAGGTGTATTGAAGCTTGCGTAAAAAGCCATAGTGGAGTGGTGGAAAAAAGCGCCCGTTTTGCCATCGACGACACACCACAATTTCTGGCTGACCTGCCTGAAAAGGAAATGGTTGCTCTGATAGCGCCATCTGCTCATAGCAATTTCAATTTAAAAAAACTAATTACTGCTCTGAAAGAACTGGGCATTAAATATGTATACGATGTCTCACTGGGTGCAGAGATCACAGTGGCTCTTTATCATGATGCAATTGAAAAGGGAGAGGTAAAACTGCCGCTTATTGCTACTCCCTGTCCGGCTATTGTCAAGTATATCCAGCTAAATCATTCCACACTCCTTAATCATCTGGCACCTTTTGGCAGTCCGGTGCATAATCTGTCTGTTTATGTTAAGTCACTTCATCCTGAAGCAGAACAGGTCTTCTTTTCTCCCTGCCTGGAAAAAAGAAGGGAAATACAAGATAAAAAGATCATAAAATATAATGTTATTTACCAGTCCCTGCAGAAAATTCTCAAGGATAAAAATATTGATATTGCTGCTATGCAGGAAGGTGAATTTGATCAAAGCATCCCGGCAGGAATTGCCACTAACTTTTCCACCCCCGGGGGTTTAAAGGAGTCGTATCTCTTCCATTACCCTGAAACAAAAGCCAGCTCCATTGCCAGAGTTGAGGGCTCCATTGTCTTTGATAATTACCTGCGCAGGCTTGAGCGGTCAATCCATAAGAAAAGTGCTTCTTTACCGCTTATTGTTGATATCCTCAGTTGTGAAAAGGGTTGTAATATGGGGGTTGGGTGTATCAATAAAGCAGTGGGGGAAATAGAGTATGCCATTGCTACACGTTCGGAACAAAGCAGTGGTGATGAAGCTGCAAACCATAAGCTGGGTTTATTTCTGAAAGAGGTAATTAAAAAACACGATTTTTCAGCTGGCCCATACAGTGACCTTTCTCATATGAACCAACTTGAAATACCGGATGATAAACAACTGAAACAAATTTATATAGATATGCACAAGCTTGAAGAGAAAGATTTTAGGAATTGTGCAGCTTGTGGATATAACTCTTGCCATCATATGGCGATTGCCATTTTTAATGGTTTGAACAAAGTGCAGAACTGCCATCTTTACCAGGAAAAAGAACTGCTTAAAGAGCAGCAGGCATTGCGAAATATGCATATGGAACTTAGCGATGTTTTTGGCTCTATGTCTGACGGAGTAATTGTACTTAATAAAGAGGGGAGAGTATCTCAATTTAATCCTGCTGCACAAAAAATTATCGGCTATTCAGATGAAGCTTTGATTGGAGTCCATGTAGTTGACCTTTTCAGTGGCAAAGCTCCTGGTACATTAAATCTTCTGCAAACCGGACAGCCCTTTGATGATCGGGAAATCCTGCTGGATGGCTTTCGGGGTAAGATTCATGCTATGGCCTCGGGAAAGCCGCGGTTTGATGAAAATAACAAGATTGCAGGTGCAACAGTGATCCTTAGGCCGATTGCCCACGTACAGGACTTAGTAAACACATTCAGCGGGGCCCAGGCAACTTTTACTTTTGACTCCATAATAGGTGAAGATAAGCAGCTTAAACGCTGTATTGAACTGGCAAGAAGGGCAGGGATCAATGATTCCACTGTGCTTCTGCAGGCTGCCAGCGGAACCGGCAAGGAAGTATTTGCACAGGCTATTCATAATGGCAGTTTGCGCCGTAACGGTCCTTTTGTGGCTATCAACTGTGCGGCCCTGCCCAGGGAGCTGGTGGGAAGTGAATTGTTTGGCTATGTAGAAGGCGCCTTTACTGGAGCAAAAAGGGGAGGAAGGCCGGGGAAATTTGAACTGGCTAACAAAGGAACTCTTTTTTTGGACGAAATCGGAGACATGCCGTTGGAACAGCAGGCTATGCTGCTGCGGGCTATACAGGAAAAGGCTATTTTAAGGGTGGGCGGCGACAGCCTGATAAATGTTGATGTAAGAATCATAGCCGCTACCAACCAGAATCTGCTTAACCTGGTACACCAGGGGAGATTTCGGGCTGATCTTTATTATCGATTAAATGTAGTTCAGATCATCATCCCCGCCTTAAAGGAAAGACGGGATGACATAAAAATCCTGTTCGAACATTTTATTCAGCAAATGTCACCCAAGTTCAACCGGCAAATATCTAAAGTTGATCCTGCTGTAATAAAATGCCTGGAAGTTTATGACTGGCCGGGAAATATCCGTGAACTGCAGAACGTGGTGGAAAGAATTCTGCTGGTTGCTGAAGACGGGCGTATTACTGTAGACTACCTGCCCCGGGAAATTGTTAATGAAGCAGTGGGCCATTCCCGAGAAAGGTGGGATTTTATACCTGGCTCTGTATCAGATGTTTCAGGTTTAAATGTTGACCGCAGTATGCGCAAATTATATGTTATGGAACAGGAAAAGGAAAAAATAATAAGAGCTTTGGATATGCACGGGGGAGTTGTAAGTAGAGCTGCAGCTGAACTGGGAATATCACGCAATACTTTTTACAGGAAAATGAAAAACTATGGCATCACCAACTAATTGCAAAGCTGTAACAAAAGTGTCACTTAAGTGACACTTTTGTGAAAGACGGAACAAACCAGTTACACTTTTGTGACATTAAGAAGTTATCGGCAAAAAATAAATAAAGAATAAGAAAAAAATAATATTTATTAGTAACGCCTAAATAAAGGCGTTCTTTTATTTTTATAAATAAATAAAATGTTTATTTAAAAATGGTTGGCACAGAGTTTGCATATTAATAGGTCAAAGCAAGTGAAAAATAGTACAAACTAATGAAAGGAGATGAATATTTAATCTGATGATAACTCAAGCAGATAAAGATACATATACCAAATTCAATGTAAGGAGGAATGATTTATGAATAAGGCGCTTGTAAGAACAACAAATAATTACAATGGATCACAGGGTAAGAATCGTATGAGCCGTGACAGCTCAAATAGCACTGCTGAAATAAAGTTTGATTTCGGGCCATGCCCGCGCAGCGTTGATGAAGTATATTCACTGGGAATTAAGCTACAGTATTTTATCGGTGGTCTTTACGTGGAACTGACAGATTTCCGGCAGGGAAGCGCCAAGAAATTTTACAAGGAACAGGTTATGAAACAGTTGGCTATTAAGGAAGAGATTCAGAGCCTGGCCAACGATAATTTAAATCAGTTGCTGGCATATTTTTACGAAAACGGCGGCCCGGTTATTGAACCGCCAGTATCTGAACAGACCGCCAGAGAAATTCAACCCTTCTTTGCCAGAATTGCAGATAACACTTTAAAAGAGATTGAAAGTATTAAAGAAGCTGCCCGGGAAACAAGTGATGAAGAAATAGTAAAAATGATCGATATGAACGTAAAAGAAATGTACACAGCAATGAGCAAGCTTTTAAATACAGTTAAAGAAGTAAGTGAGGCATTCGAAAATCTCGCAGCTTTAAACAGTTAAAGAAATATTGAGATGGAAACTGACCAGCTTAAGAAAGGATGGTGTGAATTATGACTACAATGAAAATGATCGGTAAGGCTTTGTTAATGATTTGTTGCGCACCAATCGTACTGATCGGAATGGTATTTGCTATATATGGTGCTCTGGTGGTCGGAGTAGTTCGCCTGATCCGCGGAAAAAATAAAGAGGATGATGTGGTTTTAGAACAGATGACAGAAACTTCCGCACAGTTGGTGGCCGAGGGCTCTAAAATGATACATCCTGCAAGCCACGCAACAGTCTAATACGAATATGATAACTTAATAATAAGTTGACCTGAATGTCGGACTCTCCTTCCCCCCCCCCCCCCCCACCGGCATTCAGGTCCGGCTTATAAATACAAGCAGAATGGAAATCCTTCTGCTTGCTTTTATTTTAGTGGTTTCTGCATTATAAATAGGATACTATTTTAAGTGGAGTTTAATTAAAGAGAGGTAATATAAAATGCACGGTGAATTGAAGCCTGCTGTGCGTAAATTTATAATAGCCCTATTCATTTTTGCTTACGCAGGTCTGAACTATTACCTGGGCTGGCGGGGATGGGAAGCTTTTGGCAGCTATATATTTCAGTGGCAAGCTTATTACTGGGGAATGCTGGGAACCCTGGCTTTTGCATATTTTTTTGGTCATTTTCTGAATAGGTACTCACCGGGAAGAGTAAGCGATGTTTTACTTTGGACCGGTGCTTACTGGATGGGATTTTTCTTTTACGCACTTTTGACGGTAGTCTTAATTGATATTCTGCGCTTTATGGATAACTTTTTTGGTTTTTTGCCGGCGGCAATTAAAAATTCGCCTACCCTGGTGGCTGTAATAATATTGATTTTTCTAGCTGTACTGATGCTTTATGGTACTTATAACAGCCGCAGGCCGGTATTGAGAAAATATCGGATTACGATTCCGGCACCGAGTAAACTGAAAAATTTAAAGGCTGTACTGGTATCTGATGTCCACCTGGGAAACATCATAGGGAGAGGACGGCTTGAAGGACTGGTTAAAAAGATAAACAAAAGACAGCCGGACATTGTATTTTTTGCTGGAGATATAATCGATGGTGATATAAGGCCTTTTGAAGAACAAAAAATGGGCCTTCTGCTGTCCAAGATTAAATCCAGGTACGGGGCTTTTGCCGTAATGGGTAATCACGAGTATTTAGGCGGGCAGTACAAGGAATTGATCAAGGCCCTTGAAAAATCAGATATCAAGGTTTTACGTGATGAACAATTCCTGCTCAAAAACAGTCTGTACATAATTGGAAGGGATGATAAATACAGCCGCAACAGAAAGAGCCTTGCGGACCTTATGGCTGAACTGGAAACTCAGCTTCCGGTTATCGTCCTGGATCATAATCCTGCAGATATTGAAGAAGCAGCGCAAAACCATGTGGATTTGCAGCTTTCAGGACATACCCATACCGGCCAAATGTGGCCTTTAAACTATATTACGGCCAGGATTTTTGCTACTGACTGGGGTTATTTGAAAAAAGGCAGTCTGCAGGTGATCGTCTCTAATGGCTATGCTACCTGGGGACCTCCAATCAGAATTGGCAATCGCCCGGAACTGGTGGAAATTATAATCAGGTTTCGATAAACTTTTACCCGGGCATTCCTTGAGTCTCTATTTGTGAAATTAGTTGCAAACTATTTATAGGTTGGTTATTATTATTGTAACAACCCTGCTAATTAGGTGTTCGGCTGAATTAAAGGGGTCAACATAGTAATTATGTGTGACCGCTTGCTCAGGCCGGGTAAGCGATTTATTTTATCCAAGGGCAGTCAGAAAGGAGCTAAATTGTGGAAAAAAGGCTAGGAGTAGTAGGAATCGTGATTGAGGATCGTTCGGTGGCACCCCAGATAAATAAAATTCTCAGCGATTATGCGGAGACCATCATCGGACGCATGGGCCTTCCAAATCAGGCGGAAAAGGCGGCCATTATATCTTTGATTGTTAACGGCACCACGGATGAAATTGGGGCGATGACAGGTAAATTAGGAAGCCTTAAACAGGTAACCGTGAAAAGTGCTTTGGCTAAAAGTAATTAATATAGACCCCGGCACACCAAAAAATAGAAGAATTCTGATAAAAATGGCGGTGGCAAATTGAAAGCGCTGATCGACCAACTTGAGACAAACCGTATATTGACCAAGGAAGATCTGGTACAGCTTATCATGCAGAGGAATCCGGAACTGGATCAATACCTGTTTGACAAAGCAGTTGCTGCTCGCCGCAGGATTTATGGAAATGATATATATATCCGTGGACTTATTGAATTCACCAATTACTGCAAAAACGATTGTTTTTATTGTGGGATCAGGAAGAGCAACAAGAATGCTGCCCGCTACCGGCTTACATTTGAGGAGGTTCTTGGTTGCTGTGCAACCGGATATGATTGGGGGTTCCGTACTTTTGTGCTGCAGGGTGGAGAAGACAGATATTATAGCGATGAACGCCTTTGTGATTTGATCAATGCCATAAAAAACAAATATCCCGATTGTGCATTGACCCTATCTATAGGCGAAAAAAGCTATGCCAGCTGCCAGGCCTATTTTAATGCTGGTGCCGACCGGTATTTACTGCGTCATGAAACGGCTGATGAGAGGCATTATGAAAAACTGCACCCGGCTTCGATGGTGCTGTCAACTCGCCGGCAATGTCTATATGACCTGAAAAGAATTGGCTTTCAGGTGGGGTGTGGTTTTATGGTCGGATCTCCGTATCAAACGGCGGAGCATTTGGCTGCGGATTTGTTATTTATTAAGGAGTTTGCTCCTGAGATGGTGGGGATCGGGCCTTTTATTCCCCATCACGACACACCCTTTGCCCAGGAACCTGCCGGGAAGCTTGAGATGACACTTTTCATGCTGGGGTTGGTTCGTCTTATGCTGCCTGATGTCTTGCTGCCCTCCACAACAGCGCTGGGAACCATAGACCCTCAAGGGAGAGAACTTGGCATTCTTGCCGGAGCCAATGTTGTAATGCCGAATTTATCACCGCTGGTGGTCAGAAATAAATATTTGCTTTATGACAATAAGCTCTGTACCGGAGATGAAGCTGCAGAAGGCTTGGAAAATCTGAAGAAAAGTATGGAAAAGATTGGCTGTCGTATCATCGTCCACCGGGGAGACTACAAACCCAAATCGTAAAAGATCTGCCTTGATAAAAAGGCCTGATCAGAAAGGGAGTAAAGAATGTACAATCCGAAATCACCAAAAGCGGAAGAATTCATAGCACACCAGGAAGTCCTGGACACCCTTGAATATGCACAGAAAAGCAAGAGCAATGCAGCATTGATTGACAGCATTCTGGCCAAGGCCAGACTAAAAAAGGGTTTATCACATAGAGAAGCGGCGGTTTTACTGGATTGTGATATCGAGGAAAAGAATCAGGAAATATATAAGCTGGCAGAACAGCTTAAAAAAGATATTTACGGCAATCGTATCGTAATGTTTGCTCCATTATATCTGTCCAATTACTGCGTCAACGGGTGTGTTTACTGTCCATACCATGCCCGGAACAAACATATTGCCCGGAAAAAACTGACCCAGGAGGATATCCGCCGTGAGGTCACCGCGCTGCAGGATATGGGACACAAGCGTCTGGCCATTGAAGCCGGAGAACATCCCTTTATGAACCCTATTGAATATATTCTGGAATCCATTGAGACCATTTACAGTGTTAAACACAAGAACGGTTCCATCCGCCGGGTCAATGTCAATATTGCTGCCACTACGGTAGAAAATTATAAGAAACTGAAAGATGCCGGAATAGGAACTTATATCCTGTTTCAGGAAACCTATCATAAAGAAAGCTATGAAAAATTACATCCCACTGGGCCTAAAAATGATTACGCCTGGCATACTGAGGCAATGGACCGTGCCATGCAGGGCGGCATTGACGATGTGGGCCTGGGGGTACTGTTCGGGCTGGAATCGTATCGCTATGAGTTTACTGCTCTTTTGATGCATGCTGAGCATATGGAAGCAGCCTATGGGGTTGGGCCTCACACTATAAGTGTTCCCAGGATCCGTCATGCTGATGATATCGACGCCGGAGCTTTTAAAAACGGCATCAATGACGATACTTTTGCCAAACTGGTGGCTTGTATCCGTATTGCCGTTCCTTATACGGGTATGATCGTTTCCACTCGCGAAAGTCAGAAGTGCAGGGAAAGGGTTCTGCACTTGGGCATTTCACAGATCAGCGGTGGGTCGCGCACCAGTGTGGGAGGATATGTAGAACCGGAACCCGAAGACGAAAAATCAGAGCAGTTTGATGTGAATGATACCAGGACCCTGGACCAGATAGTTTTGTGGCTGATGAAAACCGGACATATTCCCAGCTTTTGTACCGCTTGTTACAGGGAAGGCAGAACCGGAGACCGGTTTATGAGTCTGGCTAAAAACGGACAGATACAAAACTGCTGCCACCCCAATGCTTTGATGACTTTAAAAGAGTACTTGGAGGATTATGCTTCTGAAGAAACAAAACAAACCGGGGAGCAGTTGATAGGTGACGAGCTGAAGAATATCCCCAATGAAAAAATCAGAGCCATTGCCAGGAAAAACCTGGATGAAATAATCGACGGCCAGCGCGACTTCAGGTTCTAAACATCTTGATCATTAGCCCTATAAAGGGATGGTATTAAGCCTGATGGTTAAGAACGCTGGGGCCAGATCGTGCGGAAGCAATAATTAGGAGGCAAGAAATGACCAGTTTAAACGAAACACCCAAGGGAATGCGGGTTGCCATTGCTTTTTTAGGCCGGCGCAATGCCGGTAAATCTTCCGTGCTCAATGCCCTGGTGGGATATGACCTGGCCATTGTATCTGATGTCGCCGGTACCACTACTGACCCGGTGAACAAAAACGTGGAAATCAACCCCCTGGGGCCTTGTGTAGTGATAGATACAGCCGGGATCGATGATGAGGGAGAATTGGGGGAGAAACGCCGGAGTAAAACAAAAGGAATTATCAAAGATGCCGATGTAGGTCTGATAATTATTGGTGACGGTATGTGGACTCCCTTTGAAGAAGAAATTCTTGAAAGCCTTACGGCCAAGTCCAAGCCGGTGATAATCGTGTTAAATAAAACCGACTGCTGTGATGCGGAGGAAGCTATAAAAGCCATTAAAGAGCGCGGCCTTGATTATGTACTGACTTCGACTGCCACCCGGGAAGGGATAAAAGATCTTAAAGAAAAGATCCGGGCCTTAAAAAATATTTCTGTTCTGGAGTCTCCTTCCCTGCTGGGCGGCCTGATCAAGGCAGGGGATATCGTGTTACTGGTGGTCCCTATCGACTTGGGAGCCCCCAAAGGGAGGCTTATCCTGCCTCAGGTGCAGACCATCCGCGATATCCTGGATAACCAGGCAGCTGCACTGGTAGTTAAAGAAACGGAGTTGAACAGTATCTTAATGAAATTAGCTGGGCCTCCCACACTGGTCATTACTGATTCCCAGGTGGTTCATGAGGTAGCAGAAGTTGTCTCGGAATTCGTTCCTTTAACAACTTTTTCTACTATATTCTCCCGTTTTAAAGGTGATTTGCGGCAGTTGGTCAAGGGGGTAAATACCATCGATAAACTGCAGGACGGGGATAAGGTCCTGATCGCTGAGGCCTGTACCCACCATGTCATGTCCGATGATATCGGCCGAGTAAAGATCCCGCGCTGGATGGAGAATTACACCGGCAAAAAACTGCAATTTGTGGTTGCTGCCGGTCCTTCTTTCCCGGATGACATTAACAGGTACAGCCTGATCCTGCAATGCGGCGGTTGCACCATCAGCCGCACCGCCTATCTCAATCGCCTGGAAAGGGCTGCGGAAAAAGCGATCCCTATAACCAATTACGGCATTGCAATTTCCTACATGCAGGGAGTCTTGCCGCGGGTTATCAGCCCTTTTCCGGAGACAAAGGACTGGAATTAGCCGTTTTCTTTTTCTTCTCCAGGCGAAGTTTTTAACATCTGTCCCATTAAATAGAGTGGTTCAAAAAAAAGCGGATAATAATCCGCCTTTTACGCTATATATGAATCTTTTTACAGATTGGAAGCGACAAAATCCCAGTTGACCAGATCCCAAAATTTCTCTACATAAGTTGGCCTTGCATTCCTGTAATCGATGTAGTAAGCGTGTTCCCAAACATCACAGGTTAAAAGGGGTTTTTTGTTGTCAATCAAGGGATTAACAGCGTTACTGGTGCTGACTATTTCCAGTTTGCCTGCAGAATTTTTGACCAGCCAGGCCCAACCGGAGCCAAAAGTGCCTATTGCAGCAGCGGAGAACTTTTCTTTAAAGGCTGCAAAGGAGCCGAAAGCTTCGTTTATGGCCTCTGCCAGTTTGCCTTTTGGTTCACCACCCGCATTAGGGGCCAGGCAATTCCAGTAAAAAGTGTGATTATAAACCTGGGCAGCATTATTAAAAATTCCGCCACTGGATTTTTTAATTATTTCTTCCAGGGTAAGGTCTGCAAATTCAGTATCAGCTATTAGTTTATTCAAGTTGGTTACATAAGCCTGATGATGCTTGCCATAATGATATTCAATGGTTTCCTTTGAAATAACCGGTTCCAAAGCATCATTGCTAAAAGGCAGCGGGGGCAGTTTATGTTCCATTTTAATCCCTCCATTTTATGATCCTTTAACTGCATTTTACTATTTGCTCAGGCATAGTTCAAGTTACTAGGGCCTTTTCGCTACATGTACACCTGAGGGTCAGCTATATTGAGGGAAACCTTTCGGGTCCTGTTTTATAACTGGTCAGTTAGTACTATGACTTGTGAAAGGTTCGTCATGCTTTTTCGTATCACCAGATAAGAAATAGTTTCAGGAGGGACCTGTTATGAAAAAAGTACCAGCATTTTTACTGATCATGGCATTGTTGTTTTTAAATCCCGCAAATTATATGGCAAAAACTATGGGAGTGGGAGATTTTATTGATACCAGCGGACACTGGGCGGAAGCGGAAATTAGAACCGTCTGTAATAATGGCTTGATGCAGGGAGTGGGAGTGAACGAATCAGGGAAGAGAATCTTTGCCCCTGACAGCCATGTCAACCGAGCACAACTGGCTGCAGTTCTGGAAAAAACTTTTGACCTGGATTATGGCCAGCTCAGATTTATTAAAGCTCCTGCAGCAAGTGATTATTTCTGGGATGTAAATAATGAAGACTGGTTTGCCAATGCTGCCATGTTGTGTGCTATCAACGGAATATTTGAATCCGGAAGGGAACTGATCCCTGATGAATCCGTCAGCCGCATTGAGGTTGCCCGCTGCATTTACCGTGCTTTTGAAGCAAAAAAAATCTATGTTCCCATGATCATGTTAATGCCCTATTACTCTGATACGAAAGGCCTGTCACAGGAAGATGTAAATGCCATTGTCTTTGTTAGCAATACCGGCATTATGAAGGGTACAAACAGTTTATTCCATCCTGATGACCCAATTACCAGAGGAGAATTGGCCAGGGTTTTAGACCAATGCATAGCTTTAATAAAAGCTAATCCTCCCCAAAATGAATCAAAGAATTATTCTCTTAATATAAGTGTTGAAGAAGTAAAGAGTGCTGATGATTACCTGGAAATAGATGCTGATATTCCGGTAATAGAGGGTATGACTAATACGAACCTGCAAAAAAGCGTCAATCAAATATTCAAACAGAAAGTGGAAGCATTAAAAGCTGAATTATATGCCGGAGCTGTGGAACAAAAGCAGAATGCTGAAGAAATGGGTTTCCCCTTTAATAAATATCAAATATATACCCGCAGCGGCCCTTACTTTGAAAACGGTAAAATGTTAAGCCTATATGTTGATTACTATTTTTACAGCGGTGGAGCACACGGACTTACAGACCGGTGTGCGTACAATTATGATATTGAATCCGGGCAGGTTTTAGCCTTAAAAGACTTATTTGTACCCGGATATAATTATAAAAAGCTGATTGATGACGCAATCACTGCAGAAATAAGTAAGCGCCCCGACGATTTTTTTGCTGATGAAGCAGGGTTCACGGGAATTAATGAAGATCAGAACTATTATCTGCAAAACGAAACACTGGTTATCTATTTTAATCAGTACGAAATTGCTCCTTATGCAGCAGGTATACAGGAGTTTCGCATTCCTTTGCAGGATTTTTATAAAGGACTTAAGACGGAATTGTATTTATTGCCGGTCAAATAAACCAAAATAGCCTGCACTAAATTAAGACCCTATAAGGCGTGAAAGCATACAGTTAATTTAATTGCATTATTTTGCGAAAGAAGCTTACAATAATTACTAAGCTTACAAATTTCAAAGCTTTTGAAGCAAAAGGAGGTTTTTATAGTGGAATTTTTTGAACTGGTTAAAAAGCGCCAGTCCGTCAGATCATATAAACCTGACCCAGTAAGCCGGGAAGATATTATGAAGATATTGGATGCCGGGAACTTTGCTCCATCGGGGCAAAACCAGCAGCAATGGGAGTTTATTGTGGTAACCGGCAAAGCCAAAGAAAAACTGGGAGAAAGCTATGGAAAAATCGGCGAAGCCTATGCCAGCCAGTGGGAAGAACCGGCTAAAAGCCAGTTTATAGAATATGCACGTACTTATGGAGGGGCACCGGTAGTTATTGTAGTGACCGTTGATACCAGTAAATATCCGTCTACCCAGAAGATGCATCTGGAAAGCGGTTGTGCCGCCATGCAGAATATATTGCTGGCAGCTCGGGACCTGGGGCTGGGCACCTGCTGGATGACCGGGCCGTTAAATGATGAAGCCGGAGTCCGGGAAGCCTTAAACATACCTGAAGACCGCGAGATTGTAGCAGTAACACCCTTGGGATATCCTACTGAATGGCCGCCTATGAGAGACCGGGTCGACCCTGACTTAACCAAAAAAGTACACTGGGTTGATTAAATTAATAAAATATATGCCCCGGAGAATAAATGAACTCCGGGGCTGTTGTTTTATGTCTCAGTTTACAACGAAGTTAATTAAACGTTATTTCTTTTTCAGATCACTGCCTCTCACAATACGGTAAAATACCAGAGCGATAAATAATGCCGCACCAATAATAATTATACTGATCATCGTCATTTCCATTAACACTGCAAATATAAAAAGCCCTCCCTCCTCTGCAAATTAGAGTAATACTTCCAGATCACTCAACGGGTAGGCCGCACAGGAATGGATATAACCGGAATCCTGGTCTGATTTACGCAAAAGAACACCTTCCGGCTGATACACTTTGCCTGCAAGCAGTTTCACCCGGCACAGGCTGCATTCACCGGAGCGGCAGCAGTTTTCCACCACGATTCCGGCTCTTTCCAGAGAAGAAAGTAAAGGCTCGGAAGCTTTAGCAGAAATTATTTTGCCTGAGCTTAATCTTACTGAAAAGACGGCATCTGCAGCGACTTCACCAGGCCACCCTGCTTCCTGGCAGACACTGACCGGGGTGCCGAAGACTTCCTTGCGGATGCGGCGGTCAGCAATGCCCAGCTTTTTCAATTCCGGCACACAGAAGTGATACATTTCCTGAGGTCCGCACAGGTAAAAGGTCTTATTCTTTACATCACCTGTTAGTTTATTTATCAAAGCAGCATCTAAAAGTCCGGTAAGTCCACTGTAATCGTTCTCTGGTTCGGAGATCACCAGATCATAGATGAAATTAGAATGACGGGCACTGCGCAGCTTGAATTCCTGGTCAAAGATCGCTTCCTCTGTTGTCCGGCAGCCATAGATAAGGTGAATGTTACGGTCCAGGCTGCGATCGGTTACTTCCCTTATCATACTGGCAAAGGGAGTAATACCGCTTCCTCCTGCCAGAAAAACCAGTTCCCGGCCGTGAAAAAGCGGATTATAATAAAAGTTCCCCGCAGGTCCGGTTGATTCCAGTATATCCCCGGGTTTGACTTTTTCTAAAAGATAATTTGATACAAAGCCATTGGCAACTTTCCTTACAGTAATATCATAATAAGCTGTCTGGGTAGGCGGGGAAGAGATACTGTAAGGGCGTCCAGTGCGGATATCATCGATTTCAACCAGCAGGTTTATATACTGCCCGGCCTGAAAAGGAGGCAGGTACCCTTGGTCGGCAACCAGGCGTAGAGTGAAGACTGATGGAGTTTCTGGGATTATTTCTGATATCCGCAGTTTCAGACGGCGGGGATGCAGCCTTTCAACTGCCGCCATCCATTGGCCGCGGCGGCTCCCATAGTCTATTCCGTACTTGCGGCAAATCGCCAGTTCCTTTTCAATTTCACTGTATCCTTCAATCATTTGCTGAAAATGCTTTTTCATCTTCCCACCTCCGTTTGCTCACGAAAATTTTTCATGATTTGCCGTGCTGCTGCAGCTCCGGAGCTTAATGTTGGCTGAAAGCCTCCTGAACCTGCCCAGGCACCGGCAAAATAGAGCCCTTTAATGGGTGAACGCGGAGAAACAAACAGGTTTGAATCCTTGGCAAACTGGTCAAAGCCATAAATAGCGCCTCCGGGAGTATGCAGATAGCGCATATGAGTAAGTGGTGTGGCAACTTCAATTTCTTCAATGTGATCCTTGAATCCGGGGAACAGGCTTTCCACCCTATCCAGCAATTTGTCGGCTATCTCATATTTCTTGTCATAATACTGGTCAGGGGGGAGTTCTAGCCAAGGTTCGGCATACTTAAGGTCAACAATAGCTATCTGTGAAGTTCCGGGTGGTGAAGCATCGGGATCTGATATATTGTAGCAGGAGAGCAATACATAATCATCATCATAGTCAAGCTGCCGGAAGGTGGCAAAAACCTTGTCCATATCGGGAATGCCGCCGATAAAATTAGTGGTTTCAGTTATGCCCACAACGCCCGGTTCGCAGTCCAAGCCGATGAAAAGTGTAAATGAAGAAGGGCCTATGGTGCTGCCGCCCAGCATTTTAAGCTGCTCCTCCGGCACATGTTCGGGGTCAATAAGCTCTGTGTATACACTTAAAGTAGAAGCATTTGAAACGACATAAGGGGCTTTGATGGTTTCTTCTCCTTCGGTGACTACGCCTGTTATATTATTATCTTCTACCAGGATTTTTTTGACTCCGCAATTGAAACGTACATGTCCACCGCATTCCAGATACCTGTCCAGAATGGCAGTTGAAAGTGCCTGGGAACCGCCTTTGATATGTCCCGGTTTTAATTCAAGGTAAACAAACAGCAGCATTGCCATATCAGCAAAGGTCAGCCTGCTGGGAGGAAGGCCCATATAACCCCAGTATACGGCTATGGTTTGTTTTAATAGCGGGTCGGTAAAATACTCATCCAGGATTTGCTGGGTGGTCTGCAGTGCATACTTAAAGTAGGTTGGATAATTGTCAGGTGTGGGTTCAGCATCCCGGTAGGTGGATAACAGTTCGAAAGAAAATTTGTAAACCAAATCAAAAAAGGCCTGAATGTTTTCTTTCTCTGCCGGAAAGTTTTCCTGTAAGGTGGCAATTGCTGATTCACGATCAGCTCTTAAAGTTATGTCTAGTTTACCTGGCACAAGCAATCGATAGAGGTTTTCCATGGTAACCCATTCCAGATTGTCTACAACTCCTAATTTGCTGAGCAAATGGTAGAGCGGTCCTGGTTTATCCGTGGTCCCCAGTCCGCTTAGCTGATGCAAAGCTACTTCAAATTCGAAGCGGCCGCGGCGGAAACTGGTGGCACATCCCCCTGGCACATTGTGCCTTTCCAAGAGCAGGGTCTTTACGCCCTTTTGTGCCAAGCTGCACGCAGCAGTCAGCCCCCCATTGCCAGCGCCGATTACAATTACATCATAATCTGACACACTTTATCCCCCCCTGTATTTTTTTTCTATATCTATAACTATTTTAACTTAGTTAGTACCGATCTGCAGTATATTTTTACCAGCAAGGCAAGTTTACGGTAAAATACTTATAATGCAGCATGTAATTTTTTTAGCGGTAAAATGTAATAACAAATGAAGTAAACTGGTTATAGCTTGATCATGAAGTCAATATAGCCAGACAAATACAAAAAATAATCGGTAGCTGACTTCAAACTACTGTTTACTTAGGAGGGTAAAGGATGAATTCAATAAAGATCAAAAGGCCGGTTTTATTTATGATTACCGCTGTTCTCATAGCGGGGATTATCCTAATAGCATTTGTTGTTACAAAAGATCCGTTCAGATATCAGGAGAACAAATCTCCCTATGATGTCGGTATTTTACTGGAAAACAAGACCCAATATATAGGTAACAATTCCAAAGTCGGGGCCCTGATTGATGCTATGCCCCTGCCAGAAGGTGTTTTTCGGGATAAGTTTGAACTGTATATAGATATGGCCCCATATGGATTGACGATTTATTACCATTTGGATGATGACTCATTGAGGATCAGTGAAGAGCAGTTTTTAAGAAACTCCGTATTGCTTTTTGCCCTAGTCGATAATCTTGATAAAGTTGAACATATTGGCTTTTGGAACAATAAAGCACTGTCATCAACTCCCTTTAGATTCACCTACACTCGTGCTGATGCTGATAGAATTGTCGGTGGTGATGTAAGACAGTTTGCAGAAAGTGATGAAAAACTTGCCGAGCTGATAGAAATAGTTCAATTGCTAAAAGAGGATAAATAGAAATTTGCTGAAGGTTTCCGATAATTAAATGCCCGCCATTAAGCGGGCATTTATAACATCTTATATCAGATTGCGGCGCCTGGCTTCAAATTCCAGTTCATCCCTGAAGTCTGGATGAGCAACTTTGATTATATTTCTTACCCTCTGTCTTACGGACTGCCCTTTGATTTTCGCCGCTCCATACTCGGTTATGACATAATCAGCACAGGACCTGGGGGTAGTGATGACACCTCCTGGTGTGATATTGGGAACGATCTTTGATATGGCCTGGCCGCCGTTCTTTTTGGGTTTGGCAATGGCAGGTGTAGCGATAATAGAAACACCGCCTCTGGATTGAAAAGCACCATCTACAAAGTCCAGTTGTCCTCCCGGGTGTGTATATTGCTGCCAGCCCATGGATTCTGAGCATATTTGTCCGGTCAGATCTACCTGCAGACAGGCATTGATCGAGACCATATTATCGTTCTTTCCGATTATAGACGGGTTGTTGACAAAATCCACCGGATGAAATTCTATCCCTGGGTTATCATCGATCCAGTCATATAGTTTGCGGGTCCCCATAGCAAAAGTAAAGATAGACCTGTAGGGCATAAAATTCTTGCGCCGGTTGGTTACTACTTCTGCTTCCCACAAATCGATCATGGTATCACATGCCATTTCAGAGTGAATACCCAGATCTTTTACATGAGTATCAAGGAAGGCCTGGGCAACGGCGTTTGGAATGCTGCCGATCCCCAACTGGATCGTTGAACCGTCCTTTACAAATTCAGCGCAGTAGCGGCCGATGGTTTTCTCTTCCGCTGTCAACGGCCGGGGATCATTTAAAACAGATAAATCCTGATCCTGTTCAACAATAGCATCAACTTCTGATATATGAATGTAGTTTAATCCGCGGCTTCTGGGCACTTGATTGTTGACCTGTACCAGAACCAAATAACGGTCGTCACCTTCCCGGCGTTTTTTCGCAGCATTGTGGGCTATGGGCAGAGTCGCATCTGCTCCCAAACCCAAGCAGAAATAGCCGTGCTTATCCATGGGTGTTACATTTAACATGGCCACATGCATAGGACGGAAATTTTCATCAGTATAAATTTTAGGAAGCTCGCAAAAACGGTTAGGTGTTAAAGTGAATTCACCGCTTACTACTTTATCCCGGCAGGAGGTAGGGTACCCGCAGTCGACCTTGATATTAGTATCCCGGCCCAGTTTGCGCCAGGTATTTTCCGGATAAATGTCAACGATGTGATTGATGGTAATGTTTTCAACCTCCGGTTCCCGGTCCACCAGGGCATCCACCAGGGCCAGCGGAACTGGAACCGCTATGCCGATCCATACCTCTGTATGGTTTTTTACCAATTTTACAGCTTCTTGAGCTGACATCAATCTCTTTTTATACATTTCTTTGATATCCAAATCAGTCACTCCCCCCCAAAAGTTTTTCCATATATCCCCCGATTGCTGAGATTATAACATAATCAATCAAATTATTTTAGATTATCTGCAATTTCTAACTTTTCTGACAATTTAATATTAATAACTATTTTAAAGCAGGAATATTTAATTAAGTCATCGTATTTAAGATGTTAATTAATAAATTAATATTATAAGGGGGGTTGTTTATGGATAAACCTTGGCTCAAAGATTTCGAAGAAGATGTAGCTAAATGGCTGGCTTCGTGTTTATCGTCGACCGTAAAAAAGATATGATCATCTGCAGCGGCTTTAATGTTTATCCCCGGGATGTTGATGAAGTATTATTTGCCCATCCAAAAGTTCTCGAAGCCTGCACAGTAGGTGTTCCTGATCCCAAACGCGGGGAGACGGTAAAAGCATTTGTGGTGATCAAACCAGGCGAGACCTTGACGGAAGCGGAAGTAATAGAACACTGCCGCAAGAGCTTGGCGCCGTATAAGGTGCCTACCCTTGTAGAATTTATTGATGCCATTCCCAGAACAGCAGTTGGAAAACCCGACAGGAAAGTGCTCCAGACAAAAGGCTAATATTAAGTTTAAAGTCTTCAACAAAGGGCTGCTTATCATTATTTGGTGAGCAGCTTTTTCCATGAAAAGAATAAGAATCATGCTGGATAATAGAGCATTTTATATCAGAACACTAATAATATATAGGGCAATGAAAGTTTATTATTAAAAAGAAAGGGATGGCAGATGCAAATTTTACAGGCACCAAGTCCCAATTTCACCCCAGGCCGTCAGGGAAGAAATATAATAGCCATTGTCAATCATATTACCGCAGGTTTAATGCCTGGTACATTATCCTGGCTGCGCAACCCTGCTTCAAATGTAAGTTCGCATTATATGGTAACCAAAGCAGGGGAGGTATACCAGTTGGTAAAAGATGAAGATACTGCCTGGCATGCAGGAATAGTAAACAGGCCGGTATGGCCTTTATATGATGGAACCAATCCCAACCGCTATACTTTGGGCATTGAGCACGAAGCATTAAGCAGCGAAGGTTTAACAGAAGCTCAATACCAGGCAACAATGAAGCTGCACAGGCAATTAACTGAAAGATGGGGAATACCGGTGGACCGTAATCATATTATAGGACATAACTTACTGGATAATGTAAATAGGATCAACGATCCCGGACAAAATTTTCCCTGGGAGAGGCTGATGAAAGACTTGAGATATGGAGTGATAGATATGGCCCTGGAGAAGTGGATGATTGAAGGCGGCCAGGCTGCAATAGAGGAGCTATACAATAAAGGATTGATATTTAACCCCGAGAATTGGAGCAGTGAAGAAGAACTGACCAAACCTGTACCAGCCTACCTTTTTTGGATGATGTTAAACCGCTTGCAGGAAAAATTAGAGGGCAAAGCTAAATAGTTTTTTAAAAAAAGCTTGTAAATATTATCTGCTGTGATATAATTAATGACAGTTCATGTGATGATCTTATTAATCTTTCAGGGGAGCGTACGAATGTTGCTTGACTGATCAAAGGTTATTAAGAAAAGTAATCGGGCGTACTCGAGTTGCCCGGTTACAACCAGTAAAAATAATTATCCCGCTGAAAAACAGCGGGATTTTTTATTTTCTGAATAGAAAGTATAGCATATATCCACTACCTGTTTTGACTGGAATAATCGGTCAGGTACCAGGTGAAATATAGGGAAGATTCAGGTTGATTATGGGAAAATAAAAAAATTGATATATTTTGGAGGGTTTGTGATTTTTTTAGCGAATATTTGTTTATCGAAATAAAAACTAAATATGCTCCGAGCCTTTTTACCTAAAGATTATCCATGGTATTAAGGCCGATAGGGGTAAACGGGAAACGGTTTGCCCTCCTTTTGGAAAGGAGTTTGAAGCTGTATATGTTGGCGTAAAATTTTTAACCTATTAGCCTAAAACAGCAAAGTAAAAACTCCTGTCCATACAGGAGTTTTTTGTTATTGAATTATTTTAGCGTTAACTTGTATTACATTAGCAAAGTATACCGGGTTATCTCGATACAAAATTGAACAATTGGTTGTTTCATTATGATGGATTGCAGATGCTGTTTTACAGCACATTTCTTATTACATATAAGCAAAGGAGTGAATGATATGCAAGCTGTAGAAAAGAAAAAATGGGTGGAGCTTATGCCTTTCCTACTTGTCGTTTTATTCTTTACCTTTTTCTTTACCCTGCTGACAACTACGGCCGCTTATGCTGCCGGACAAGGGCTTACCATAACGGGGCCGGGGCTTAATAACCCGGAACCTATAATCATTACCCAGGATCAGCTAAATGGCATAGAAGTATTGCCACCTGAGATTCAGATGATATATGGCAAGGAATATTTAGAACAAAATGATGAATGGTATAGCACGATCAACACCTGGCCCACCAAGAGTTGGTATAGGGGAAAGGGTGTAAGGCTAATTGACCTGCTTGCAGCGGCTGGGGGACTCAATGATCAGGCCAAACATATCAGGTTTACAGCGACAGATGGATTCACAACCGCCTATTCCATACATACCATCCTGGAAGCACCCAGATACCGATATCCCAATTTCATGGATACTGGTGTTTTCGGTTATCTGATTGGTGATGCTTCAGAACGGCAACAGGTTGACACTATCATTGCTTATTCAATTATTGATAGCGATGAAAAGGGCGAAATACGGAATGATAGCTGGATGAGCGATGGCGATGCCAACCTCCTTATGTTCGGTCAACAGGCCGTGACCCAGCAGACCAATGCCCAGTTTGCCAAACATTTAAAAAGCATTGAAGTATTTACTGAACCCCTGCCGCAATGGGATAAACCTACTGCATCAGTAGAGCCGGGAGAGGTGCCGGCAGGAACCAGGGTAGAACTGAAAAGTAAGTACAATGATGAAGATAAAGTTCATTATACTCTGGATGGCAGTGATCCCACTGTCGAAAGCCCCATGTATAACTGGATCGCCTACCGCTGGTGGAAAGACCGAGCGGATGAACTGGAGGAAATCAACCGGCCTATCGAAATAACCAAAGATACTATTATTAAGGCTTTTGTTACTGGTCCCGGTAGAGCAGACAGCGATATCGTGACGTATGAGTATACTGTCCCAGTCTCACCAGTTTCTCCAATCTTGATAGATGAGAAGAACCCGGCTAATGCGGTTCTAAACAAGGAATATAATGGTCATACCTTTACGGCAGCAGGCGGTGCAGAACCATATATCTTTGCTATTACTGAGGGAGCATTGCCGGGTGGGATGATTTTAACCGGGGCAACCCTGGAAGGTACACCTGCTGAAAACGGTACCTTTACCTTCACGCTAACAGCAACTGATAGTGCGGAACCGGTAAATTCAGTTAGCCGTGAATTTACCTTGATTGTTAATGAAGAAGTCTTAACTCCTCCAACCTTGACAGCTGATATTTCTGGCAACACTGTGGGTAACATCATAGAGCTGACTTTTGACAGTGATGAGCTCTGGTGCCAGGCCATTACTGATGTGATGGTAGATGGGACCTCAATTGGCGGCAAATATATCCTTGGGAATGGTGTTATCACTATCGACTCTGCTGTATTCACTGCTGCCGGCGATTACGCAATAGCTGTCATCGCCAATGGTTATTTTGATGCTGTTGTAAACCAGAAGATTATTGCTACAGGCGATATTCCTAAACCACCTGACGGGGACATTGTATTAACTATTTATGGTAATGGGGTTACAAACCCTCAGGAGTATACCCAGTCCCAGCTGGAAGACATGCGACAGTACCAGGAGGTATACAGTTGTATAAATACCTGGCCTTCCAAGAGGTGGTATGTTGGTAAAGGGGTTAACTTAAAGGATTTGCTGAATTCGGCGGGGATGAAGGGAAATGCTCAGCAGATAAGGTTTTATTCCCGTGATGGTTATTATATGACATTAACAGTGCAGGAACTTTTAAGAGACGAACGTTACCGTTTCCCCAATTTTAAAAGTGGTAGCGGTGATGCCGACGGGCATATTCCCGGTTCACCATCAGGTGCAAAACAAGTCGAGGCTATCCTCGCCCTGGTAAGTGCTGAGGGTACTGATGACCCAGATTATATGAATAAGAGTGATGCATTGTTGCTAATGCTGGGCCAGCGTGCTGTTACCGAACAGACCGGTCCCCAGTTTGTAAAATATATTAATAAGATAGAAGTATTAACCAATTATCCGGACAAATGGGACAAACCGAAGGCGGATCCGGAAGGAGGCACAGTTGAGGCAGGGACGAAGGTGGAACTGCATAGTCCCTATGATGATGAGGATAAGGTTTATTATACTCTTGATGGCAGTATCCCTGATATGAATAGCCAGATGTATAACCTGGTAGCCAAACGGTGGTGGGGCTCAAGGGGCGAAGAAACTGTTAAAGAGATTAATAAGCCCATAGTCTTGACCAGAGATACTACCATAAAAGCCATAACCATAGGACCGGGCAGACTAAACAGCAGCGTGGCCGAATTTACCTACAAGGTTATAGGAATGGTGACAAATAGCAGTGATAAGATAACACCCGATAAAGGGGGAAAGGTAAGCCTGGGAGAGGAAGCCGTCATTGAGATTCCCGCTGGAGCATTAACTGGTAGTAGTCCGGTAGAAGTGAAAATAGAGAAAGTGAATGAGCCGACCGCTGCACCTTCAGGATTTAAAATTCTAGGCAGTGTTTATGAGTTTAGTGTAGAGGGTGAGACCAGTTACAGCTTTAATAAACCTGTTACCATCAAGCTGAAATTTAATGCAGGGGAATTGGCCGCTGATGATATCCCGACGATTCATTATTATGACCAAGAAGAGAAGAAGTGGGTCGATATCGGCGGGCAGATATCCGGCAATACCGTCAGCGTTCAGGTGGATCATTTTACTATGTTTGCCATAATGGCGGCTGAAAAACCAGTGGCATTTAAACTGATCAAGCCGGATGAAGGAGGCATAGTAAACCTCGGAGAGGAAGCTATCGTTGAGATTCCCGCCGGAGCATTAGCCGGAATCAGGGCATTGGAAGTGAAAATTGAGCGGTTGAGTGAGCATCCGGCTGCACCTGCTGGCTGCAAAATAATTGCTGGAGTATACGAATTTAGTGTGGATGGCCAAACCACATACAGCTTTAATAAGCCTGTGACGGTTAAGCTTGGATACGATTCTGCAAAGGTCGGACCTAAAAGCTCCCCGGCCATTTACTACTATAATGAAAACGAGAAAAAATGGTTCAACATTGGCGGCGAGGCGTCCAGTGATACCATGACTGTTCAGGTGGAACACTTCACGAAATTTACGGTAATGACAGCAAAAGATGCTCAGGTTGTCCTGACCGATATCAGCGGGCACTGGGCAGAAGCAAATATAAAAGAATTAATTGCCCTTGGAGCTATAGGCGGTTACCCGGATGGCACCTTTAAACCAGATAATAGTATTACCAGAGCGGAATTCGTCTCTATCCTGGTAAAAGCCTTTGAGCTGGAATCCCAGAGTGAAAAATATTTTGCTGATACTGTTAATCATTGGGCTGCAAAAGCCATATCTACAGCTGCCTATCATGGCATAATTAATGGTTATGGCGATAATGAATTTAGGCCTGATGAATATATTACGCGGGAGCAAATGGCTATGATGATCATGCAGGCAGCTAAGTTGGCTCCGGTAATCGAAGAAATAGCATTTACGGATAACAGCCGGATCTCTCCTTGGGCCAGAGAATCCTTAGCAACCGCAGTGAAAAACGGAATAATAAATGGATATCCTAATAACACTGTCTGTCCTCAGGGTAATGCTACCAGGGCGGAAGCTGTTACAGTTATAGTTAATGCCTTACCTATGCTAAGAGCGAAATAGATACTGATTAACACAGGTTTTTTGTATATCGACATTGGAGTTCTTGAACTTATTCCATCTGTGGTTACTATACGCCCATGGGTTTTCCCTTAGGGAATGGGGAAGTAAGATATTGAAAAATCGTAACCCAGAGGGCAGGTGAGGAAGAGTATGGATACATATTTGGCCGATTTAAAAAAAATAAAATTTAAGTTCTTGGTAATTGCTGCGCTTTTATTTGTAGTATTTTTAATTGCCCTGACAGTACCTGATTTTGCTATAGCTGAAGCCGCAGAAACCATTGAGATTACTGGAGAGGGTGTGGCTAATCCGCTTGCTTTGTCTATGAATCAACTGGAAGCGATGCAGCAATATGAGCACGTATACAGTGCCATTAATACCTGGCCAAGCAAGCGCTGGTATACAGCCAGAGGGATTAGTCTGAGGGAATTGCTCACTCAAGCCGGAATCAAGGATAATGCTACCTTGGTTAAGTTCGTATCCAGTGACGGTTATGATGTGACCCTTACCGTTAAAGAACTAATAGAAGATAAACGTTACTATTTTCCAGGCTTAAAGGATAATCATCCAACTGACGGAAGTATTCCCGGGTCTCCTGAGGGTGCCGAGGAGGTAGAACCCATTCTGGCTCTAGCCAGTGCTGAGGGGAGTGATGACCCGTCTGCTATGAACGACCGGGACGCACTGTTACTGGTATTAGGGCAGAGGGCTGTAACGGAACAGACCAACCACCTGTATTTGAAATACGTAAGCAAAATTGAAGTCCTCACTGCTGAACCCGAAAAATGGGATGACCCGAAAGCCAATGTTCCCAGCGGAACAGTTTTACCAGTCGGAGCTGAGATCGAACTAAGCAACAAGAATAACAATGAGGATAAAATCTACTACACCACTGATGGCAGTACTCCGACTATCAATAGTCCCATGTTTAACTGGAGCGCCAGCCGCTGGCAGGATCAACGCAGTGATGTGAAAGATGTTAATAAACCCATCGAAGTGGAAAAAGACACAATCATAAAAATGATTACTATTGGCCCCGGAAAGCTGGACAGCGAAGTGGTTACATTTAAATTTACTGCTGATATGAGTGGCAAGGCAGTTGATCCCACCAAAATTCCCGGGGGACCGCCCATCGGAGTTTCCCTTGATAAGAATAGAATTGATCAGCCGGTGGGAAGCACTTTCCGCCTGGAGGCGACTGTGACTCCCTTTAATGCTACTAATCAGGATTTGATCTGGAGTTCCAGTGACACCAGGGTTGCTACAGTAGATAATCGCGGATTAGTTACAGTTGTGGGTCCGGGTACGGCTGTCATTACTGTTACTACCGTAGACGGTAAATATAAAGCCACCTGTGTTGTGAACGGTCCGGATGAGGAACAAGATGAGGAAGTAACTCCGGCAGCCAATAACTCAGAGCCCCCTTCCCAAGAGCCTGAGCCGGAACAATTGCCGGAACCGGAGGCGGATTCTGTTCCTAATACGAATACTCCGGAAATGACACCCCTTTCTCCCGAATCATTGATACCGGATGGCCGATCCCAATACCTGGCTAGAAAAGATGACCTTGCGGTAGATTATAACGCTGACTTTGCCTTACAGCAGTTAGGAAGTGAAAATTGGCAGGTATATGAAATGTCGTCTGATACAATACCTCTGCCGCTAAAAGAAGCCCAGGATCGGATGGAGTTTTATACAACCATATTGTTAATAATGTTCTTGCTTTCAGGAGCTGGCAATAAATATGGCCAATATATAAAGGAGCGATTATAAAACATGACCATCTTACTACCTTTAAAAGAAATAATGCATGCTATCTCATCTGGCCTGCTAATACCCACTATTGCTGTGCTTTTATTCATGTTAGCTTTGTCTTTGGTGGAATTAGGCGGACTACTGGTAGAAGCCCTTACCGAACGGCGTAAAATGAAGGTTAACATCCCAGAATTAATAAATGCGTTTCAGGAAAAGAATATTGCAGAAATTATGAAGCACGTTGAAGGCAGTCGGTTATTCCGACGGCAAAAAGCAGCAATCAGTGAACTTCTTAAAAATCAAGATCTGTCTGCTGTTTCTTCGCAGGCTTTGGCGCGTCGGCTGTTGGCTGAAGAAGAATTGAATTATGTACGTATCACTAATCGAACTGATCTGGTAACCCGTCTGGGTCCCATGTTGGGTTTAATGGCAACTTTGATTCCTTTAGGACCGGGTTTGATAGCTCTGGGTGAGGGGGATCCCAAAGCATTAGCTGATGCATTACTTACTGCCTTTGATGCTACAGTAA